>Ga0316611_1000021_pt1 | contig 73233 bp, 61 predicted proteins | sample MIS2016202_MG_FD_207675 | JGI IMG/M metagenome (GOLD analysis project Ga0316611, IMG submission 207675) | Microbial mat bacterial communities from Middle Island sinkhole, Lake Huron, Michigan, United States - MIS.2016.202 | ecosystem: Environmental > Aquatic > Freshwater > Lake > Sediment... | reverse complement strand
ATGTCTGTGGCATTATGTGTTCAATTGATAGATTGTTTAAACTTACTTGCTCTTTATGTCTAAATGACTCCTCTAGAGACTCAAGAATTAGCTTAGCTTTTTCAGTGCGATTACTACCATATAGCTTTACATCCATCAATCTCTCCTTAAACTCAGCGTCTTTTGGATAATCTTTACTTTGTAAAGCAATTTTTAATCTATCAATAAACGAGCCAGTAGCTATAGCAGTATCTTTAACAACTTGAGAGTGCAGCAATGCAAAGATTCTATTCAACCCTCTTGTTTGTACATTGCAAACAAAACGACGAAGAATAAAGTTTTCTAAAACTTGAAAAATCTCGATAAACTCTGCCTCGGAAATTCTACTCTGCATCCATTCGTCATAGCAATTCAGTAAGAACGGGTAAACAGTAGCAACTTCTAGGCGATTGATGCGAGTTAGATATTTACGGATTCTGAGATTGTCTTCTCGTTCTGGAGTTAATAATTTAGAGTAGTAATTTGCAAATCTGTGTAAATCTTGAAGATAAGGCAGAGCATCACCCTGATTTATTCTTTCTTTAATTTGGAAATATGTTTCACTCTGTTTAACATCAATTCCATTTTTCGTTAGGTAATGGCGAATAAATTCAGTTAAATTATCTCCTAAGAGATCTTGCATTGGCTGCCAATATTTCTCATAGATGAGTTCTTGACTATCTGCGTGAATTCGCATGAAAAAGTAGTTGCGAATCAGATCTGCTTGGGTTAATGCTCTACCTTTAGCATTGAGACTTTCAAAAACAAGATAAGGGTCGTCATCAGCGCTCAGAACTACGCTAACAATTGACAAATTACTACAGATTACTTTTTGGATTTTATAAATATCTACACGAAATTGCTTGATTTTTTTTAGAAAGAAGTTATAGCATTCTAGAATTTCACAGTTTTGATCTTGTTCTTCACTTCTAATCAATTTATGAAAAACGTCACGATCTACCTGTGTAGGCTGTAATTTGTAATAGTCCAATCCTCTTTCATAGGGATTAACCAAAATCGTATTGGGAGCATCTCACTTTGGAACTAAGCATAAATACTTATAACGAAACCTCAACGTTTTAGGCTTAAACAATAAAGAAAATATTATGAATATCATTTATTTATCGCATATTGCCAATACTAAAAACAACGATTTTAGGCACTTTTGATGCTAAGTATAATTACTCATCGCCAAAGTGAGATGCTCCCAATCGTATTGTCAATTTTGGCTGCAAGTTTCTCCTCTTCTATCTGCTTCGCAAGATCTCGAACCGCACACAACAGGATAAATATAGTTGTCAAACGTTGCTGACCATCAATCAGTAAATACTTGCTTACACCTTCAGGAATAGAATTTGTTGGAATAGTAACAATAGATCCCATAAAGTGAGTGCGGGGACTTTCTGACTCACAGAGTTCTATCAGGTCATCCCATAAAACTTGCCACTCTGACTTTTTCCAGCTATAAGGTCTCTGAAACAGTGGTACAACATACTGCTTGGTTCCTTCAATAATTTGTTGTAACTTTGTCTCAGATGCTTGCATTGTTTGATTTCCCCTTTTTTAATAGCTTATTTTTAGCTGATGTACTTTAACTTTTTTAAGGTTTTTTAGATCTACAAAGCCTTACTTTCTTAGTTTACTATTAAATTTGACTAAAATCTAAATACATTGACTTGATAACGACAAAAATTACAAATATGGCTGCAAGAGTTAGTTTGCAAATACCAGAAGCATTGTATCAACGGTTAGCGATCGCCCTAACACTTATTCTCAAAATACTCACCACTACTCATCACCCGCACATTACAAAACTTCTGAATTGCCTCAAAATCCTTAATATTGTCCGTAATGACAGTTACCCCAGCCCGTTTTGCAGTCCGTGCAATCAAAACATCATGACTAATCCGATGCTTTTGATCCGCACTCATCTTAGGTGCAAGCCCACTCCTCTCAGACTTTAACCCACGCTGCAAAGAATTAATCACCTTACCCGCAAGCCACCAATCCTCAGCATTAGGCACAAGCAACCTGTCCACCTTCTCGTAAAACTTTTTGATGTTCAAAAGCTTTTTTACAGTTGCGTCATCATCCGCACCAGAAACCAACTCCTGAAGCACAACCACTGACATATAAAAACTTTCAGGAAGCTTGATCCGCCTATGCGTGATAAAAATATTAGTGTCAAAGGTTAGTTTTGGCATCCGTAGTCTGATGATGAGAATCGTAAACCTTATCCCAAACATTTTCTAGAAGCTGATTAGCTTTTCTAATCAACTCCAACTTCTCCTTACGACTTAAGTTCTTTTTGCGAGAAGGATTCTTAGCGCCAGCAGATTTCTTACTACTTGGTTTTTCTTGACTAACTTTTTTAGCTACAGCCATATTAGTACTCAGCCTCAAAATCAACATTATCTAGGATTATAGACTATAAAATAAAGATGATTAACCCATCAAGAAAAATATGGCTGAAACCGTTGTTTTGCAAATATTATAAGCATTGTATCAACGGTTAGCGATCGCCGCAGGAGCAACAAGAGCGATCGCTAGATCGCTAGAACGTTAAAAAATCAAATTTATTCAAATTTATAAAGAGGTGAAAAATGTTAACTACTGTTGAAGGAATCTATCGCAATGGACAAGTAGAACTTATGGAAAACCCAAACAATCTACTTGAAGGAACGCGAGTAATTGTTACTTTTCTAGAAATTAAAACAATTGACCTAGCCTCTCAAGGCATCGACAAAAAATCAAGCAGCAACCTTGCGAACAAGTCTAGCCACCTTCGCCGAAGATTGGAACCCACATTCCGCTCGTAATGGAAGGGAGAAAACAATTACAGCAATTTGTTTTCAAACCCGCCACAAATTAAAATATAAAACCCGTTGCGGGGCTTCGCCCTGCGACCCTTCTTGTGGCGGGTTTGATCGAGTTTTGCTGTAAATGAACCGCCATAAAACATTGAAAAACCCAGCGCAAAGTTGGGTGATCATCGAGATTTATCCTGCTCTTGCTGCTCGATCTTTTATTGGCAAGCAAAGTTATAAATCCGATCAAAAGCTAAAACAAACTCAGGAAATGCAGTTTTGTCGCCAAGAAATGATCAATCAAGGGCGATCGCCGATGTTCAAAGAAAAATATGGGTTTAGTTTAGATATCAGCGATGATCTTGCCTTGCCATGCGGCAAGCAAAGCATCGGGTGATACCCTCGATGCTTTGTTTGCCGCCATCCAAACCGCTTGGGCCTCGCAGCAGCCCAATTATAGTATTCCTGAAACCTGCGATCGCCTTGAAGGATGGATATGTGGATGGGGCGAGCTATAACGCCGCGATCGCCCCTTTCATTTGCGCTTTAATAAAAGGAACATCTTGCTGAGTTATTTTCCACAAAGTATTGAGATCAACTTCTAAATACCCAAACATCAAACTATCGCCCACACTAGTTAAGCTGCGCCAATTAATTTGGGGATAACGATCCATGAAACTAATCGGCAATCGTCTTGTAGTTGCGCCAATGATGCTGATGGCGCGTTCTACTGCAAAAATCGTCTTTTGATCGCGACTGAACTGGAGAAAATCTATCCCTGCGACAAAGGACTCCGTGGCCGCGATCGCTTCCAAAATATCCTGTATTTGGACTTCAAGGCGATGATTGTTATTTATTTCATCAGGAATACTCACTTCACTGATTTTCATTAGCTTTTTTCCTTAAAAATTCTAGTTTAACATTTGAGGGCAATTCCGAAAATTAACAATATTGCCTATAACCGCGATCGCTGGTGGGGCGAACTGAGTCTCTTGCACCAACTCCACAATATTATCCAAGCAGCCAATTAATTCTGACTGATCGGCGCGTGTGCCTTGGCGAATTAAAGCTACAGGGGTCGATGCCGATAACCCCGCTACTTTTAATTTGGAGACAATTTCGCCTAAATTGTGCAGCCCCATATACACCACAATGGTTTCGGCAGCCTGCGCGATCGCCGTCCATTGCACCTGTGGGCGATACTTGCCTGCCGACTCATGCCCCGTCACAAAAATCACCGACGAACTAAAATCACGATGGGTGAGGGGAATCCCTGCATAGGCGGGAGCCGCAATCCCTGACGTGATTCCAGGGACAATTTCCACGGCAATTCCTGCCGATCGCAAATCCGCTAACTCTTCGCCGCCACGTCCAAAAATAAACGGGTCGCCACCCTTTAAACGCACGACGATCGCATGATGTTGGGCTTTCTCGATCAATAGCTGTGTAGTTTCCTCTTGCAATAACGAATGATTGCCGCGTCGTTTACCCGCATGGATCTTTTCGGCGATCGGATTAATCATCGCTAAAATTTCATCACTGACCAAAGCATCATAAAGCACCACATCGCAGGTTTCTAAAAGCGCCTTACCCTTAAGTGTCATCAACCCTGCATCACCAGGGCCTGCACCAACTAAATAGACCTTGCCCATAACTGGCGACTGTGCATCTTTTGATAAATCCTGTGGATTTGGTTGATTTGTATCTATATCTATATTTGTCATTCGTCATCAAAACCTTAATATCTAAGCCAAATATTGCAAGGCGATCGCATCCTCATTTTCGTCATGTATTCTGATTGTTATAGCAATTCGTAAATTTTGCAAATTTTGAGACGCAGCCATACTTTCAAGCTAATCTTTAAACTAATTTTTAAGCCAAATATCGCAACCTAAATATTGCAATCCCAAACAAGGAGAACTCAAGGGACTTCAAGAAAGTCCTAAAGAATACCTTAAAGAAATCCTTTAAAGGAACTCCCAGAGGAACATTTATAGGCTCAAAACTCTTCTTGAAATGTAACGAGTACAACGAATCAAAATGAGGCAGGCGTGAATCTTCTTACCGACTTTACTAAAGCAAATCTTACCAAATCTAGCCTAGAAGGTATCAACCTGAAAGGAGCCGATCTTAAACGTGTCAATCTCAGTAATGCCAAACTTGCTGACTCAATACTTACCAAAGCTAATTTGGCGGGAGCGTTTCTGCATGGAGCCGATCTCCATCGCTCTAACTTGGTTGAAGCTAATCTCTCGGAAGCCAATTTGACCTCTGCAATCTTAATCAAAGCCGATCTCCAACGAGCTTGCCTCAATGATGCGTACTTAGTTGCGGCAAATCTCAATGGCGCAAATCTTACCAGTGCCTCTTTAATCAATACCGACCTGAGTCTTGCCACCTTAACAGGAGCCTGTCTTAATGGCGCAAATCTGAGTAAAGCGAAGCTCAACGGCACATTTTTCATCGAGTCTAACTTGCTAGGAGCCGATCTCAGTGATTCTGACTTTACAGGCGCATTGATGATTAAGGCAAACCTCAGTGGTGCAAATCTGAGTCAAGCCTGTTTGATGAATGTCGATCTGACCGAAGCAAATCTTACGGGTGCAGAATTGCATGGCGTTAACCTCTGTGGCGCAATTCTCAATGAAGCTAATCTCAATGCCGTCGATCTTGTTTATGCTGATTTGAGGGGCGGATCTCTCAGTCGCGCTAATTTAGGGTGGGCAAATTTGCTAGGTACAAACTTAGAAAAAGCCAATCTTGTTGGCTCAGATCTGAGTTGGGCAAACTTGAACGAAGCAAATCTCGCGGAAGCGGACTTGAGTTGGACAAATCTTACGGGTGCATTTTTGATGAAATCTAACCTCAGTGGCGCAAATCTGAATGGGGTAAATCTCTCGAATGCAAACTTAAGTGGATCAAACCTGAGTGGGGCAAATTTGATGGGTGCAAATTTAAGCGGTGCGGATCTGAGTAATGTCGATCTGCGTGGTGCTTATTTAATCCGTACTAATTTACACAATGCAATTTTAAATGAAGCAAATTTGACGGGTGCAAACCTCGATGAAGCAGTACTAAACGGAGCCAGCCTCAACCGAGCAAATCTCAATCGCGCTAATCTCACCAGAGCCAGTTTGACGGGAGCTAATCTCAAGGGAGCCTTTATGCTGTGGACAAACTTGAAAGGAGCCTTTATGTTATGGACAAATTTGGATGGGGCAAACATGACAGGGGCGATTTTGCCAACGGATAAATAATATGAAAGCAAGGGAACTGATCGATCGCTATAACAAGGGTTTTCGCGATTTTAGTGAAGTTGATCTCAGTGGTGAAAATCTCAGTGGTGCAGGGTTGACGGAGATTGTGCTAAATAACGCTGATCTCAGTGAAACTAACCTATCTGGCAGCACTTTAAATGAAGCAAATTTGTATGGCTCAAACCTAAATACATCGGTTTTATATCGCGCTAGTTTGAGTGATGCAAATCTCTGTGAGGCGGATCTAAATGGTGCTAGTCTGATTAAGGCTGATTTGCATGGTGCTAGGTTGGAAAGGACAAATTTGAAGGATGCTGACCTAACTGGCGCTAATCTCAATGCTGCAAGTCTGGTAAATTCTGACTTGACAGGAGCTAATTTAAGTTGCGTGTCTCTAGTCGGAGCCAACCTAGAAGGCACAAATCTGACTGAAGCATTTTTAAAAGGAGCAAACTTAGATGGGGCAAAATTAAACGGAGCAAATCTTCAAGGCGCTAATCTAAGTGGGGCAAGCTTTAGTGAGGCAAATCTTAGTCATGCAAATCTTTCGGCATCTGATCTTTCCCATGCAAATTTGTATGCCGCTAATCTAAGTGATGCTTTATTGTCAAAAGCTGATCTCAGTGGCGCAAATCTAAGTAATGCCAATCTCAATGATGCCAATCTCGAAGAAGCAGACTTAAATGGCGCATTCCTAATCGATGCTCAGTTAGGTCGAGCGCATCTTGATGGTGCAAATCTTAGTAAATCAAATTGCTATAAAGCTGATTTTAAGGGTGCATATTTGCGAAGAACTAACCTTAATGGCGCAAATTTAAACGGCACAGATTTTGCCAATGCTTCTCTGCAAACTATTGATGGTGAAAATAATCACCATCCTGAATATATAGCTGACTGACCAAATGTTTGGTGGAAGCGCACCCCTTCGGGGTGCGCTTCCACCAAACAAAACAAATGATTGCTGCTATGTATTTTAGATATTTTAGATATTTTAGAAACTGAAATGGTAGGTAGATACGTCTGAATCTAGAGAGAGACAAATATAACAAGCGATCGCTCATCAAGAACGCTCAAAAAATAACTACTTAGGAATGAAACATGAACGCAGTAATTAATACGCAAGCATCTCCCAAATATAAACGCATTTTGTTGAAACTCAGTGGCGAAGCTCTTATGGGCGATCGCGCCTTTGGGATCGATCCTGAAGTTGTGCAAGATATTGCGTTGCAGGTTGCCGAGATTGTCAATGCTGGAATTGAAGTGGCGATCGTTGTGGGCGGCGGTAATATCTTTCGGGGCATTAATGGCGCAGATAAAGGGATGGATCGAGCTACGGCGGATTACATTGGCATGATCGCCACGGTGATGAATGCCCTCACTTTACAAGATGCCTTCGAGCATCTGGATGATCCGATTCCCACGAGAGTGATGTCGGCGATCGCCATGCAGGAGATCGCTGAGCCATATATTCGCCGCCGTGCCATTCGCCACCTTGAAAACAATCGGGTGGTTATTTTTGGCGCAGGTTCAGGTAATCCCTATTTCACGACGGATACAACCGCCGCTTTACGCGGAGCCGAAATTGATGCCGATGTGATCCTTAAGGCAACCAAAGTTGATGGCATTTATGACAGCGATCCCAAGAAAAATCCTGATGCAAAACGCTTTAATTCTGTCAGTTTTGACCATGCCTTAATTAATGATCTGCGCGTCATGGATGCGACAGCTTTTGCATTATGCAAAGAAAATGGTATCCCGATTATTGTGTTTGATCTTGGTGTAACAGGTAACATTCGTCGCGTCGTCATGGGAGAATCGATTGGTACTTATGTTGGAGGTTCCTGTGAAGTTAACTGATGTTGAGGCGCGAATGCAGAAAGCTGTAGAAGCGACCCAGCACAATTTTAATACTGTGCGAACGGGGCGTGCTAATGCTTCGCTGTTAGATCGAATTACGGTGGAATATTATGGTGCTGAGACGCATCTTAAAGCATTGGCAAATATTTCTTCGCCTGATGCGACCACCTTACAAATTCAACCCTTTGATCGTTCAACCATGCGGGCGATCGAAAAGGCAATCTCTGAGTCCGATATTGGTCTAACTCCTAATAATGATGGCGTAAGTATTCGTCTCAATATTCCGCCTTTGACGACCGATCGCCGCAAAGAGTTGGTCAAGATGGTTGCCAAACTTGCGGAGGAAGGCAAAGTTGCGGTTCGGAATGTGCGTCGGGATGCGATCGATTCGATTCGCAAACTGGAGAAGTCAAAAGAAATTTCTGAAGATGATTCTAAAAGTCAACAAGAACAAGTAGATAAGTTAACGGAAAAGTTTGTTAAAAATATTGATAAGGTAACAGTCGAAAAAGAAAAAGAAATTTCCACAATCTAAAACTAAGAAGCGGCGCAATGCGCCGCTTCTTGTTTTTTTATGAGACTTTAGCCTGAATATTTTAAAAGATGAATGGCGGCTAAGCCGCCATTCATCTTTTAAAATATTGTGACAGCGATCGCCTATTTTTGCTCTTAAGATCACAGCAGCATCGATTAGCGATCGCTTGCTGAGCCTTGATGCCCATCGATAATAAAAGCTGTAGAGTTTTAAAGGGTAAAGGCAATGCTCCTCAACTCACTAGATCAAGTTAGTTCAATTGTGATTAACACTATTTTTGGCAAAGAAAAGGCAGTTATCTTTTTAGATAAAATCTTTGTAGATCATCAAGTTTATAGCACTCTCAATGAAGCGATCGCAGAGTATAAAGCAGATTTAGACTTGGGCATAGAAGCATTAGTCGCCCCCGACGCTAATCATTTCCGCGTTTGGGTATCGATTCCCGAAGAGATAATTTTGCAATCATAAGTAGCTGGGCTTTATATTCCTGCCAGTGGCGGGAACCAGTGGCGGGAACCAGTGGCGGGAACCATTTACTTCGGCAGCATTGCATAAAAAAGCGATCGCCTATCAGTTAGTGCGATCGCTTTTTTATTCCAATGTCTAGATAATTTTGCTAACCTCTAAGCGATTAGCAAAATAGTTTTCTTAGAAGTTCATTTCAACAGCTTGAACCTTCTCGATTTGCTTCTTCTTCAATACCAACAGAATCTGAAGAACGACTACTGCTGCAAAGAATGCAAGTAAACCCTGAATGCGGCGAGGATCTTGAAGCACGATTTCGCCGTCACGTTGACCAAAGCCACCAACGTTAGGGTTGGTGGTGAGAGGTGCGCCGACTCTAACTTCACTACCTGGTTCGACAATTAGCTCAGCACCCGCAGGAACCTTCTCAACAGCCATGCTGCCATCGGTAGTTTGAACCGAGATTTCATAACCGCCGTAAATACCTTCATCTTCATTAGGAGCGATCGGGCTAATCTGGGTAACTAGACCAGAAACAGAAGATATGTATTCGTTGTTATTGCTCTTTTCACCACTGGGGTAAAGTTGACCACGACCACGGTTGCCACCTGCATAGACGGAATACTTCAAGAAGTGAATATTCTTATCTGTAGCAGGGTCAGGAGAAAGGACTGGGAATACGATTTCTGAATACTCATCCCCAGAGATAGGTCCAACCAGAACGATATTTTCTTGGGTATCGCTGTAGGGTTGGTAATAAATATCCTTGGTCTTTTCCTTGAGTTCTTCAGACAAGCGATCTTCAGGAGCAATCTTGAAACCTTCAGGCAATACTAAAACTGCACCAATATTCAAGCCTGTTTTGCTACCATCAGCAGCTACTTGCTGTTTGGTATGGTCGTAGGGGAGCTTTACTACCGCTTCAAATACAGAATCGGGCTTAACTGCTTGAGGTAATTCTAACTCGATACCTTTTTTGGCTAGGTGACAGTTAGCGCAAACAATTTTGCCAGTGGCTTCGCGAGGATTTTTGTAAGCTTCTTGGGCGAAGTATGGATAGGCAAAAGCAGACTGGTTATTCAGTCCAAATAGTAAAGTCAAACTGGTGATGACGCATAGGCTAACTCCGACAAGCAGACGTTTAGCACGGGATAAAGCTTTTTTCATGGATGATTTCAAATGTGATTTAAAGACCAATTGCAAAGAGTTCTGGCAAGCTAACAAGACTAGTGCTAAGACCACCAAGGAGATTCATTGGTGCGAAAGTCGGTTTCTGTCCAAGTGCTAAATTGCACAACGTCATCCTCAACGTTGGTATGGGCAAGGGCAAGGGACAGGGGCGCAGGGCCACGGACTACTTTACCTTCGTTGTTGTACTGAGAGCCATGACAAGGGCAAATAAACTTATTCTCGGCAGCATTCCAAGGTACAACGCAGCCAAGGTGAGTACAAACTGCGTTTAAGCCGTAGGAAGCAATTTCTTTGTTTTCAGTAACGACAATATAGGTAGGATCGCCCTTAAGTCCTTGAGCAAGTTCGCGATCGCCTGCTTGATGATTAGCCAAGAAAGCCGAGGCAATTATATCTTTGCCCAAGGCATCTTTAGCAGCAACACCACCGCCAGCACCACCGCTAGATGGCGGTACGAAGTATGCCAAGAAGGGGTAAGCAGCACCAAGGGTGGTTACGGCAGCAGAACCCCCTAAAATTAGGTTCATAAACTTGCGACGACCCATGCTAGGGACATCGGCGGATGCGGAAGCTTGACTCATAAATTTGAATTAACGTTAGAGAACGATTTAGCTGAGAAATATTACGTTTTATATATCAATCATTACCATGATATCGATAATCTTTGGACATCTCCCTAGATGTTTTGCAACGAAATGTTAAGCAATGCGATCGCCGTCTTCCAAAACACCTAACAGTATTAGCAATTCTAAAGCTGGCTTTGCCAGTTTTAGAATTTTAAAACCTTTTTAAGTAGTCGGGCATGATTAAAAAACAGAGCCAAAACCTGCGGCGCACGCGCAGCATTGCGTCAATTGCGCCCAGTTACTTAATACTGTTTTGAAATTTAGCTCAATGATTGTCGTACTATCATTTCAGCGATTATTATTGTAGTCCCTGTAAGGCTTTGGAATTCTCAATTTGTTGACAGTGAGCTGTCAATTTCTATTCATAAATTTTTCTGAGACACAATTTCTGAGACTTGATGTTGCTCCTATGAATCCCAAAGCTACCTCGCAGTTCTCTAAATATCGGATTTTGGGCTTAGTTGGCCGAGGGCAATTTGGCAAGGTTTTATGTGCGCGGATGAGGGACACAGGCAAGTTAGTTGCCCTCAAAGAACTTGAAAACAAACGATTTCCCACCAGTAAGCTCCTGCGCGAACTGAGATTTTTATTGACTTTAGAGCATGAAAATATTGTGTCCTGTACCGCGCTGGTGCATCACCAAAATTATCGTTATTTAGTGATGGACTATTGCGAAGGCGGCACATTACGGGATTTGATGAACTATCCCAAGGCTTTATCAGTCCAACAATGCTTTGATTTAGTTAATGATATTTTGCTGGGGTTAGAACATGCTCATGGGGCAAATATCATTCATTGTGATATCAAGCCTGAAAATGTGCTGCTCAAAATTACGGCTAAGGGCTGGAAGGCAAAGATTTCGGATTTTGGGATTGCTCGCCTGAGTCAAGAAATTGACTCGGATGGTAGTAATACGGGTTCCCCTGGATATATGGCTCCTGAGCGCTTTTATGGTCAGTTTTCGGCAGCCTCAGATCTGTATGCGGTGGGCATTATTTTGTATGAGCTTTTAGTGGGTAAGCGCCCTTTTTCGGGAATGCCTACGGAGTTGATGAATGCTCATTTAAATCAAAGGGTGATTGTGCCAGAGACTTTGCCCCGATCGCTGCAAATGGTAATTGCGCGATCGCTGGAAAAGCTACCCAAGCGACGTTATACCTCTGCGAAAGAAATGCGTTTGGATTTATTAGCAACTATTAATTCTCAAGATTTTAGTCAGGCTAATTTTGGTCAGTTTAAATCTGGCTCTGGTGCGGAAAGCTGCGTAACTATGTTATTTGCGAATAAGGCCAAATATTTTGCCCAAAAAGATATGCCTGAAAGGATTGTGGGCTTAGCGGGTGCTGACAAATCACGATTTTATAGTACATCAAGTTTACATTTACATTGGCATAGTTTAAGTCTTGATCAAGAGGAACAAGTTGCCAAATCGGAACACAATATTGAGGCGATCGCCTTTGCCAAAAAAACATTATTTGCTTTAACTCAGCGATCGCTTTATCAGTTTGTGCAGGGTAAACCCAAATCTTTATATCAATCGACGCAACCTTTTAAATGGGCTATTTCGCCTAACGGTGATTGGTTTGCTATCTCTACGGGTAAACATCTCGAAATTAGAAATCTGGTGTATAGCCGAGCAATGCGCTTAGAGTTTGCCACTAGAGAATTAAGTTGCATTATTGCTTTCAATCAGCATCATTTAGTGGCGATCGCCAATAAGCCAGAAACTAATGAAAGTAGAGCGATCGTCATTTCAAGACGTTGCAATATTATGTATCGGCTGGCTTTGCCTATCCCCATTGAGGCTGGGATTGCCACTTTTACTAGCGATCGCGTCATGCTGCTAGAGGCAGGCAATCGCCATAATATATATCTGCTTGATCTCAAGCCCTATCGATTGGCACGAATTCCCCTAGAATATGAAGTTTTAAAAATGACGGCTGCGCCTTGGGGCTACGCGATTACAGCTAGTTATAATGCCTATCAAACAATTTTGATGTTGCTCGATTTGCGAGGCAATAATATCAATAATTTAATAATGGATGGTGAAATTACCGCGATCGCGCCGATTGATATCGATTTGTTGGCGATCGCTACTACTGATATATCGGGTTATAAACTTTATGTGATCAATCTTAAAAAACTAGAAATTGATCTAGTTTTTTAAACCCAAATAAAGGTTGGGGACTTGCGAGGAAATAAAATACCAATCCAGACTTTCCAGAATCGGTGGGGCGGCGAAGCCGCCCCACCGATTCTGGTTTTATATTTGGTACTTTATTAAGTCGCAAGTCCCTTGGCGGCGCAGTGCGCCACCAACCTTTATTTGGGGAGGTCGGTGGCATTGCCACCGACCTCTATTTTTCATCGCTATAAAGCAGAAGAACGCTTACGGCGCGAAGCTTCAGGCGATTGAATCGGCACAAACTCCTTAGAAGTATCTAAACTATCGACTTGTGGGTCTCTGCCTAACCCTGCTTCAAATGAATCAAATGGTTGCGCTCGATTGACCTTTAAAATTACGCCATTCGGATTAACAACCCCATTATTGTTGTTAGCAACGTTGTTGGAGACAGTTACAGCAGCAGTGATTTCCTCGGACGGCTCACTTAACGACTCACTTAACGGCTCACTTAACGACTCACTTAACGGCTCACTTAAAAGTTCACTCTCTGCGATTTCCGATCCTGTTTCCGTGATTTCTGAAGGAGCAATATCTTCTTGAAAATTTACTTCATCTGATCCACGACTAGGAGGAATCGAATTAGCCGCCTTAGGTGCTTGTCCAGGTAGAGCCACAGTGACAATTACATTGCGAGGATCTTTGACTTCGCGATCGACTAATACCAAGGGTGAAACGCCAATCAGCGAGTAAACATCCTGCTCTTCTTCAGTCATCTCCACCACGATTAGCTCTGGTGGCTCAATCACTTTAGTTCGCAATTCCCGCTTGTTAGGACGTTCAGGGACATTTTCTACAACGGCGATCGGAGGAGCCTCAACCACCTCGACTACTTCTTCAATGGGTTCAGCGATCGCCTTAGTGGGCGTAATACTCGGCAAGGAAATCTTGGTGGGAACAGCCCTTTCGATAATCTCTCGTTCGACACGGGGTTCAAAACGTGGCTCTACACGGGGTTCAACACGGGGTTCAACACGGGGTTCAACACGGGGTTCAACACGGGGTTCAAAGCGTGCCTCAACCCGCGATCGCACATCCACAGGCGCAGCTTTTTCGACTTCACGCAGATCTCGTGAATCCTTGAGTAAAGTCCGCTTGCTACGCCGACGTAAGTTACCGCGCTCCTGATAACTAGGATGATTGATTAAATTCGGCTCTAGTCCACCGCCTAAATCTGAATCTCCATCCTCGTACTCAGAAGTAAAGTCTAGTTGGTTAGATTGCTTCGATTCCCAAGTCCGTGAAGTCGAGTCTACGGGCTGACCTGCGGCTTCACCGGGTAAGTGCATCAAATGCCCCAACCCGCCACAAGTCGAGCAGGGACGACCAAACAATTCATAAATGCTCTGACCCTGACGCTTACGGGTTAGCTCCACCAGACCTAGCTCCGTAAGCTGAGCAATTTGTGGACGCGACTTATCCGATCGCAAAGCCTTATTAAAATATTCCAATAGTTGCAACTGATCGCGGCGAGTGTCCATATCAATGAAGTCCACCACAATTACACCCGCAATATTTCGCAAGCGAATTTGACGAGCCAGCTCCACCGCCGCCTCGCAGTTTGTCCACAAAACTGTCTCGCGAGAAGTTTGGGACTTCGTAAAGGAGCCAGAGTTAACGTCAATTACCGTTAATGCTTCGGTTGGCTCAATGATAATGTAACCGCCACTGGGCAGATCGACTCGGGGTTTCAACGCTTCACGAATACCCGCATTCACCCGAAAATATTCTAGGATGGGCGTGCGTTCACGGTGATGATCGAGCATCAATCCACTAGGGATTTTGCCATCGCCCCAACCCAATAAATGCTGCTTAATGCGGCGTAAACCATCGCTAGTATCGGTAACGATCCGATTAACTTCAGTGCTATAGAGGTCACGCAACACCCGTTGCACAAAATCCCTCTCGCGATCGAGCAAGGTTGGCTGGCGAGTAGTTGCTACATCCTGCTGAATGCCTTCCCACTGACGCTGCAAATTATCGAGATCCTCAATAATTTGCTCCTCAGACATCCCATCAGCCTCAGTCCGCACCAAAACACCCATGCCCGCAGGCTTGACCAAAATCGCCAACGCCCGTAGACGATTGCGTTCAGCCTCGCTGCGGATGCGACGCGATAGGTTCACCCCACGTCCAAAGGGCAGCAGCACCACATAGCGTCCAGGTAAGGAAATATTTCCCGTCAACCGAGGACCTTTATTACCCGTTGGCTCCTTCATGACCTGCACCAACACACGCTGTTGCGGTACGACTAGATCGCTGATCGAGCCAGACGATCGCCGCATTTTTAAGGGGCCAAGGTCAGTAATGTGAATAAACCCATTGCGATCGCCATCGCCAATATTCACAAAAGCCGCATCAATACTAGTTAAAACATTTTCGACAACGCCTAAATAAACATCCCCAACTTGGTGAGTTCCTGCGGCAACAACAATTTCTTCAATTTGATCTTCACTAAAAACAGCAGCAATTCGATACTGCTCGGCAATAATTATTTGCTTTGGCATTCAATTTCCTCAGAATTTCTTCGATTCAAAAGAGCCAGTCTAAGAACTTATCTGAAAAATACTTTTTTATACAAACTTTAGAAAAATGTTTAGAAAAATATTTTCAGACCCCTGATCAAAAACCTCAAAGAGTCAGAGGGGGCTTTAACGCAGAACATACCAATAACAAAAGTCAGAAAAAATTTCGATTACAAATGTCTCTTCTCGTAAACCCTAATACTTAGCTTATGTACCGAAGCTAGGATGGGGCTATTTGTCTGCTCTGACACCACGATTGAGACATATTGCTTGGTTCGGAATAGTTTAGATACCAAAAACTATGGCGCTCTCAGTTTTTAAATCAACTAGTTTCTATACAAAATAGGTAGGTTCTACTATCTACTTTATATAAAAACTAAATTTCAAAAATCTTGCAGATTACCGACTCTAAGCTTTGCCTATTATCAAGAACCTGATCGAGCAACATGCATGGTAATACTTATGACCATGCAGTATAAATATAGTTGTTGGGAAATTTTGGTGGGGTTTCGTTAAAAGCTAAGGTTATTTCTTAGACTGACTTTTATTAAACTATCTAGAAGGTGCTTACACCATTCGCCCACAGCATTCAGCCTATGGGTAAAACAGCGTACTTGATGATTCAAGTTTATGATTATGGTAAGTAAGCTCGATTGCTTAACTAGCAGCTAGATACATTTTAGCTAGATGCATTTTAGCTAGATGAACTTTGGCTAGCAGCTATCTTTAAGCCTATCGTAGTATTATAGCGCAGCATTGAGCGTTACTATTTCTTAATAGTGTTTTAATATTAATAGTTGTGTTGAATATTATGTCGTTTTTCAGCCTAGTGAAGTAAGAGTTTGTGTCCCCGCCAAAGGCGGGGACACAAACCTATGCACCTTGCTTACTTGAAAACCGCTATAGATTTAACTTTAAATGAAGATGAGGGTAAGATTCTGAGTACGCGAGTAGTTATCGTCCGTCACGGCGAAAGTAATTTTAATATCCTGAGCAAAATCCAAGGACGGGGCAATTACGATCGCCCAGAATTGCAGTCTGTTTTGACTGACAAAGGTAGACAACAAGCCAAGCTTGCGGGAAAAGCTTTAGCAAATTTAGGGATTGATGTTGCCTATGCTAGCCCTCTAGTTCGCGCTCAGCATACTGCTCAGATCATTCTTTCCGCGAACTTTCAGCCTCCAACCCTAAATACCACCGAGGGCTTGCTAGAGATCGACCTCACCGAGTGGGAGTCGATGATTGCTAAAGATGTCAAAGAGCAATTCCCTGAAAAATATCATCTGTGGCAAAATGAGCCAGAAAAATTTCAACTAGGCGATCGCTACCCCATTCGTGAGCTATTTGAGCAAGCCAAAGATTTTTGGCAAGAAATTTTACCCAAACATGAAGATAAAACCATTTTGCTAGTGGCTCATAGTGGCATTAATCGAGCGCTAATTTGTGCAGCGATTAATATCCCCGTTAACCTGTATCACAATATCCATCAAGTAAATTGTGCCATTAGCGTTCTCAATTTCCAAGGCACAAATATTAGTGATGGCGTGCAACTAGAATCCCTCAATCTCGTCAGTCATCTCCAAGATCTGACTGAATCACCATTGCCTCCTGTCAAAAAGCATCACAATGGTCCTCGTCTGTTGCTAGTGCGCCACGGTGAAACCGAGTGGAATCGCCAAAAACGCTTCCAAGGACAAATTGATGTTCCTCTCAACAACAATGGTCATGCTCAGGCAAGACGCGCTAGTGAGTTTCTTGCCAAAGTCAAGATTGACAAAGCCTTTAGCAGTCCAATGCTCCGTCCCAAGGATACGGCGCTAGAAATTTTAAGCAAGCATCCTCATATCAAACTTGAGTTATTTGATCAACTCAAGGAAATTTCCCATGGTCTCTGGGAAGGTAAATTTGAGCATGAAATCGAAGCCGAATTTGCAGGGCAACTAGCTCTCTGGCAAGAACAGCCTGAAACTGTGCAGATGCCTGAAGGCGAGAATTTGCAACAAGTTTGGGATCGTGTCGCGGTAATTTGGCAAAAAATCGTAGATTCAGTTCCCGCAGGTGAAACTGCCCTAGTCGTCGCCCATGACGCGGTAAATAAGGCAATTCTTTGTTTATTATTTGGCTTTACACCAGAGCAATTTTGGACTTTTAAACAAGGTAATGGCGGCGTGAGTGTGATTGACTACCCTCAAGGCTCACAGGATAAACCAGTTTTGCAATCTTGCAATATCACCACTCATCTATCTGAAGGTATTCTCGATCGCACTGCTGCAGGAGCTTTATAAAGAAAGTAAATAGGGCGCAAGCCCTATTTAGTTCAACCCTTAAGAGAGACGCATTTTCTGCTAATTTGGTGTAAAGGATTTATTTTGGTATTTTGTTTTAATACTTGGAGTTAAAAAATGACTATCTTATTTCAGCTTTTATTAGCTGCATTTGTGCTGTTTTCCTTCGTTTTGGTGATTGGTGTACCCGTCGCTTACGCATCTCCTAGCTCTTGGAATCAAACCAAGCCCCTTTTGTTTCTTGGCTCCCTAATTTGGTTAGCTTTTGTGATCGTCATCGGCATTTTAAATTCTTTTGTAGCTTAATCAATATTTGATGGAGCGCTTAGCGCTCCATCAAATCCTTAAAATTTTATTTTTGACTTTAAACAATTAACCCTATGGCAGTTTTTGAAGGTAGTTTTACCAATACCGATAGTTTACGTTTTGCGATCGTGGTTGCTCGGTTTAATGACCTGATCGTTGGTAAGCTCCTCCAAGGATGTCAAGATTCATTATTACGCCATGGCGTTGATGTTTCTGAAAATGGCAGCCAAGTTGACTATGCATGGGTTCCGGGTAGCCTCGAAATATCAATGGTGGCAAAGGAATTAGCCGTTTCAGGACGCTATGATGCGATCATTTGCTTAGGCGCGGTCATTCGTGGCGATACGCCCCATTTTGACTATGTAGCCAGTGAAGTTTCTAAGGGCGTTGCTGCGGCTTCTTTTCAAACGGGTGTGCCAATTATTTTTGGGGTGTTGACTACTGACACAATGCAGCAAGCTCTAGAACGTGCTGGCATTAAAAGCAATAAGGGTTGGGAGTTTGGCATGGGTGCGATCGAGATGGCTAACCTCATGCGCCAAGTTCGCGCTAAATCTGCTTAAAGGTTTAGAGAGAGTGTCGCTTTGCGGACACTCTCTCTAAACTATAAATCCTGCGCTTTGTCCTTGGGATGCTTGCCAACTGCGGGCATCGTAATATAAATCTTCTAAACAAATTCCATAGAGAGCATCCTTGAGCTTGTGATCGAGCCTTTGCCAGAGGGCGAATGTTACCCAGTCAGAGGCTAATTTTTCCTGTGGCTTTAATCGTGGTAAGGGGTGGGTATCTTCGCCGACGGCGGATAATATTTCACCGAGGGAGATGTCTTTAGGCGATCGCTTCAATTTATAGCCACCCTGCACACCCCGTACTGACTCAACCAAATCCGCTTGGCGCAGCGCTATTAAAATTTTTTCTAAATAAGGTGCAGGTATGGATTGGCGATCGCTGATTTCTCTAACCGAGGCAGGCTTACGCTTTGCCCAAACCACCAGATCGAGCATCGCCTTCACACTGTAATGACCTTTTCTGGTTAGTTTCATAAAACCCACTTAGTTTAGCCAAGATTCGCTTTGCGAATCTTGGCTAAATGTATTTACGAATTTAGATAGCGCCGCTATCGGCGAATTTTAAAAAAGAAAGGATAAATCGATCGGGGCAGGTAACATCTCACCGCCACGCCAATCTAGGATTTGTACCAAAATCAAATAGCCTAAACCCAAAATTACGGTGACAACGCCCGTAAGTATTGATATCCACTGCGATCGCTGCATAAGTAAATTTAAATAAAAGAATTAAGTAAAAAATCTAAGAAAATCTATGAATTAGCAAAAATACACAAACTAACTGCTATTATCCCTCTTGAAATATCTTTCTGTTTATATTTATAGAGATTAGGATAATTTCTGCTTAGCAAAAATTATCCTAATCTCTATAAACCAGACAAGCTCTGTTTTGATAGGAACAAATTTTTCTCTTACTTCGTCCTGACCCTTGAGCATAGAGATACAGATTATCTAATTCTGTTAGCTCTACTGCTGATTAAAGTCCAGTAGGAGCGATTGATTGATGAGTTACAGCCTATCTTGGTCAACCAGCATCGAAGGGTACACGCCCTCCAACTCCGTGTCCGTTGATAAGCTCCCCATCGTTGAATTGGTACAAATGTGCCAGCAAGAGACGCAGCCAAAAAGGTCTGCGTTCGCGGAACTCATGCGACGTAATCAATCCTACGTCGATCAGGTTTTGTATAAGCTCGCTCCTGACTGGCAAGATCGCGCCGACCTCGCTCAGGAGGTGTGGTTGCGTGTGTATCGCAATATTAAGCGCTTGCAAGAGCCTGAAAAATTTCGCGGTTGGTTGAGTCGCATCGCCACCAACTTGTTCTATGACGAGTTGCGTAAACGCAAAAGGGGCGGAAATTCTGTTTCCCTTGATGCGCCATTTATGTCTGGTGATGGCGATGAAATGTCTTGGGATTTGCCTAGCTCAGCACCTAGCCCCATCGACAATATGTCCACGCAGGAATTTTATGAACAACTCCGCAAAGCGATCGCCGATTTGCCTTCTAGCTTCCGTGAAACCATTGTGCTACGAGAAATTCAAGGTTTATCCTATGAAGAAATTTCAGAGTTAACAGGTGTATCGCTTGGTACAGTAAAATCGCGTATAGCCAGAGCAAGATTAAAGCTACAAGCGCAACTACAACCCTACTTATCGACCATGTAACAGGGGGTGTATTTAAGTTATGAGTGCTAACCAAATTTTTGATAATTCTATGACTATTCCAGAGGAGCGCTTTGAGTTACTTAGTGCATATATAGACGGTGAAGTAACTGATGCAGAAGAACAGTTAGTTGAGCAGTGGCTGTCTGATGATGTTGACTTTCGTCGCTTTTATCAGCAACAACTCAAATTACGTCAGTTTTTAATTGATTTGCCTGTGCCATCGACAGCAAATTCCTCTGTGAAGGCAAATACTGAAATAATGATTGATCGCGTCTTTGCGGAAATTGACAAGCGATCGCAGCGCCGCAAATGGAAACTAGCAGGTATTGGTATATCTGTGGCGGCTGTAGTAGGCATATTCGGCTCGTTATTTACCTTCAACTCATCTCCACAATTTAGCCCCGTTGCTAATAGTGTTAAAGCCCCTGCGCCAGTTGTTGAAGAACCCGTGCTAATTGCGATGGAAGAGCCGTTAGTGCCGTTACCCAAGTCAATGAACACAAAGTAAAAGACCAAAAAACTTGCTTGACAAGTTTTTTGATCTTTTATAGACGGTTTTCCGTCTAAACGTAAAGAGTAAAATCATTGAAAAAATTTTGTAGAATTTAGATATTATTGGTCGCGGAAATAGCTATGAGAGACTCGAATAAAAAATCTCGTTACAAGCAACCTTTGATCTATGCTTCAATGCTGCTGCTAGGCGTGATCTTAGGTGCATGGGCAGTTGTGTCTGGAGTGCGATCGCCAAACACCACAGCAATTACCCCATTACCTCAAGTCGCATCTATATCCCCTGCGATCGCGCAAGATAGCGACAAAGCCAAATCGATCGCTGTCCCTCGTAATTACGTTGTTGATGCGGTGAATCGGACAGGCCCCGCAGTGGTCAGAATCAACGCATCCCGCACCGTTGCTAACAATCAACAAATTCCTGACGTATTTTTAGAAGATCCTATGTTTCGCCAGTTCTTTGGCGATCAGTTGCGTCGGATGCCTAAGGAACGGGTTGAGCGTGGCACTGGCTCAGGCTTTATCATCAACAAAGAGGGTGACATTATCACCAATGCCCATGTTGTCAGTGGGGCCGATAAAGTAACCGTCATTCTCAAGGATGGTCGTCAGATTGAAGGTAAGGTAATTGGCAGCGATGAACTCACGGACATTGCTGTAGTTCAAGTTAAGTCAGATAATCTGCCCACAGTCAGCCTCGGTACTTCAGCAAATTTACAACCTGGAGATTGGGCGATCGCGATCGGTAATCCCCTCGGTCTTGACAATACGGTAACGGCGGGAATCATCAGTGCGATCGGTCGTAGGAGTGGACAAATTGGCGTAGACAAGCGCGTTAGTTTCATTCAAACCGATGCTGCGATTAATCCCGGAAATTCTGGTGGTCCTTTACTTAATCAAAATGGCGAGGTAATTGGTGTTAATACCGCCATTATTCAAGGCGCACAGGGTTTAGGTTTTGCAATTCCCATTGAAACTGCCCAACGTATTTCCAAGCAGTTGATCCAAAGTGGCAAAGTTAGCCGCGCCTATTTGGGTATTCAAATGGTGACGGTTAATCCTAGTGTCAAGAGACAGGTTAATCAAGATGCTGAGTTGGGTATTCAGCTTTCTGAGGACAAAGGCGTATTGATTACCAGAGTAGTTGATGATTCTCCTGCATCAAAAGCAGGTGCTAAGCCTGGAGATGTGATCATTAAGTTTGATAATCAAGATGTCTTGACTGCGGATCAAGTCACGCAATTAGTGGAAGATCGCGCTGTGGGTGACAAAATTCGCATGGAAGTTAAACGCAATGGTCAAACGGTGGCTCTTAATGTAGAAGCTGCTCAATTCCCTCAAAAGTCCCCTAACTAATCTCTTCAAAACCTACAGCAATTTTCGATCAAACGAGCCACAAGAAAAAATTTAAAAGTGTGGCTTCGCCACACTTTTAAATTTTTTCTTGGTTCGGATTTGAGAGCAAAGCGCTATAAATAAGGGCGGCGATTCGCGCCGCCTTTATTTATAGCTAAATTTCAGTAAGCTGGCGAAGCCAGCTTACTGAAATTTAGCTGAGTTCTAAGAAAGCACAAAAACCAATCCTGAATATAGTTGTATTTACTCAGTAACTTTTTCTTCTAGGGCTTTACGGGCAATGCGAGTAACATAGATGGTGACTGCAACGGTGGCTATTAAACCAATGATCCGAATGCTCCATTGAATTGTGGGATTGGTAGGTTGATTTTCGCTACCAATTCTAGCGATATCTCCTGCGAGAGAACCAATGTAAACATACATCACTGTGCCAGGGAACATGCCAATGGAGGCTAAGGTATAGTCTTTGAGAGCTACCCCTGTGACTCCAAAAGCATAGTTGAGCAAGTTGAAAGGAAAGATTGGCGAGAGGCGAGTTAATAAGACAATCTTGAATCCTTCATGGGCTACGGCTTTGTCGATCGCATTAAATTTTTGATTACCTGCAATTTTTTGGCTGATCCAGTCCCGTGCGAGATAACGTCCGACTAGAAAAGCAGCGATCGCGCCGATAGTTGCCCCGACAAATACATAGATTGAGCCGAAGACTACTCCAAATACCACCCCTGCGCCCAAGGTAAGAATGGAACCTGGTAAAAATGCGACAGTGGCGATGATGTAAATGCCGATAAAGGCAATTCCACCGACATATCCGAGGCTTTCTACCCATTGCAAAGCATTGCGAAGTAACTCTTGAGGATTGAATTCTGCGGCGATCGATATAATTGGGTTAATCGGCATAGTTTTTCGCTTTAGTTTAGAATTACAGCAAAACTCGATCAAACCCGCCACAAGAAGGGTCGCAGGGTGAAGCCCCGCAACGGGTTTTATATTTTAATTTGTGGCGGGTTTGAAAACAAATTGCTGTAACAACAGCCGCCACTGTTGTAATGCCAAGTGGAATCAGTGATAATTACTTCTTGAGGGAACTTAGTGGCGAGGTTATTAGCGGTTTTATCGCAGACAGCAACTTCGGCATAAAATTTGGCAGTGGTTTCGAGATAGGTCATGATTTGGGGGTAATTAACTAAATTTGGATAATAACTTTAATAATGACTGAGTGCGGGGAGTAAGCAGGGTTTTACGATAAGCATCGGCGGCTTTTTTGATCGCATCGGCTTGGGTGGGATAGGAATGAATCACACTCGATAGAGTATTTAAGCCCTGTTTGGCGACGATCGCTAAACTAATTTCGCCAATCATTTCACCAGCATGACGGGCAACAATCGTGCCACCGAGAATGCGATCGCTTCCTTTTTGATGCAAGATCTTCACAAAGCCCTCGGTTTCACCATCAAAAATAGCGCGATCGACGCTCGTAAAGGGAATCTTAATCTCATCGGTTTCAATTCCTTTGGCGCGGGATTCACTAGCATACATGCCCACATGGGCGATTTCAGGATCGGTAAAAGTTACCCAAGGCATTATCAAATTACTAACTTTGCTGCGTCCTAAACCGAAGGGAGAGAATAGCGTATTTTTGATCACGATACGGGCGGCGGCATCGGCGGCATGAGTAAATTTGAAATTTGAGCAGATATCGCCTGCGGCATAGATATAGGGGTTACTGGTTTGTAGATAATCATTAACGATCACACCACCTTGATCATATTTCACACCCGCCACATCCAGATTTAATCCTTCCACATTTGGCGATCGCCCCACGCCAACTAAAATCTGATCAACAGATAATTTTTTTGTCTCTCCATTTTGCAAATAATAAATCACTTTGTTGTGATCTTCCATTTCCACTTTTTCTAATGTCGCTCCCAACACTAGATTAACGCCATCCTTAATTAAACTGGTTTGGACAATTTCGGCAGCATCTGCATCTTCGCGATCGAGAAGATGATTATTCTTATGAATTAAAGTCACTTCACAACCCAAGCGATGGAAAGCTTGCGCGAGTTCACATCCAATCGGTCCACCACCAATCACCGCAAAACCTTGGGGGCGATCGGTCAGATTAAATACGGTTTCATTGGTGAGATATCCTGCTGCGGCTAAGCCTTTCACTTCGGGACGAGCTGCCCTTGCTCCCGTCGCGATCGCCGCTTTCTTAAAGTGTAATCGCACTCCATTCACTTCTATTGATTTCTGATCGACAAATTTGGCGGCTCCCAAAAATACATCAATGCCAAGATTACGGAATCTTTTTACTGAGTCATGATGACTAATACTGGCGCGAACCCGCCGCATCCTTTGCATGACGGCGGCAAAATCAACATCGATATCTTTGATATTAATTCCTAAAGAATCACCATTCAGAATATCTGAAACGGCTCTGGCTGAACGAATTATACATTTTGATGGTACACAACCCACATTCAGACAATCCCCCCCCATGAGATTCTTTTCAATCAGTGCAACTTTTAGTCCCAAGCCTAGTCCTGCGGCTCCTGCGGCAATTACCAGTCCCGCCGTGCCAGCGCCAATTACTACTAAGTCGTAGCATTCAGAAGGTGTCGGATTAATCCAGTCTAGTGGATGCACATCCGCAAGGAGAGCTTGATTATATTCATCCATTGGTTGAATGAATGATCCATATTTATTTAATAGATATTCATTTAAGCTATGTTGGTCAGCAGCACTCATTGATTTTAGTGATTTTAGTCTCTGTAATCATACTTTGCAGTAAAACTAATTACAACCAAAGGCTTTATCGAAGGTTAGATGCAGAAATTTATTTTTATAAAATTAGGACTTACGCAATAGCCCTGTAATAGATTGCGGGCTGAAAGCTTAAACCCGTTTCAACGGGTTGATCCTAGAAGCTAAGGAACTTGCGACTTAATAAAGTACCAAATATAAAACCAGAATCGGTGGGGCGGATTCGCCGCCCCACCGATTCTGGAAAATCTGGATTGGTATTTTATTTTCTCGCAAGTCCCTAAAGTCAGCTAAAGCTGACTTTAGCTTTGAGCCAAGAACTTTAGTTCTTGGTTGTCTTGCGTAAATCCTAAGAATATTAATTCTAAGAATTTTCAGTTAAGTTAATTCCTTCCATATCTTCTAAACCATTGATCTGTCGATAAAACTTTTGAAGATAGCTCAAGTCACTAGCAAATAGATTTTCGATTACTGTGGTTGTGATTTCCTCCAATCCTCCTAATTGCGTAATTACTCTCGCTAAAATAATCACCGTTGCATAGGCAGGATTACTCTTTACACGAGGATCGCGCATCGGCGTAATTTCATCGATCGCCCTAGATAGACGCATCACACCCTTACGATGCAGATTGCCATCACTATCGACATAGCCTTTAGGGAGTGTAAATTCAAACTCTGTTTGAATCATTGATATTTAACTAATCCTGACTAACTAATTCTTAAAAAATCTGTCACGCTTAACTCTACCTCAGTAACTGCAAACTCGCCACCATCCGCCTTAAAGTCAGAAATTTTGTAACGTACTGGCCAAGCACCATTAAATCGAAATCTGGCTTTTTCGGTGGCTGACTGATCGTAAACAGTGATATCACCATCGCGGAGTTGTTTTGACCAATTACCATCCTCTACAGCTTTGAGCCATTTCCACATGGTCATGGAAATATTCAGCCCTTGCTTGAGGGTAATATTGTCGCTCTTGACATTACCAGGAATTTTAGTGCGGATTACTCGTCCCTTAGTTGTACCATTCCTGCCCCATATTTGCGGCGTTACTTCGACTATTTCAATTACTTCTTGACTGCGCGATAAGCCACTACATTCCATAAAATATCCATCAATCTTTTCTAGACTTCCTTGTAAAGTAATTTCAATATAGAAGTTAGAAGTAGATAATATTTCAATTTTTGGTTCTTGAGATTTTGCCGCTGCATCAGCCATAAAATCACCACAGTTAGCTTACACGATGCAAAGATTCATAGATAAATTCTATAGTCTCAGTTAAGAACTGCTCTGAACCAGCTTCTAAATCCGAGGATTTATAACTTGCGGGCATCATCCCTGTCATATTCCACCGAGCTGCTTCTTCTCCGCCTTGGTTATAGACAGATAGAGAACCAGTTCTCACCTCACCCCCTAATCCAGTGCCACCGCCTTTGCTTGGTTTGGAGTGTGATTGTGAATACCATTCCATCAATCTGTTGTCCTCAACTGAAGCAGCAAACTCAATGGTAATCTTACCATTAGTCACCCCTGTCACGGTCGCTTGCATCACCGCCGTTCCACCCTTACTAACCCCCATGGGTTTCATGTCTCCTGTTACTTGCAGCGTTGAACTGATGCCACTCACCTTGTTGACAACCAAGTCTGTAAAGCCATCAATTTCAAAATAAAATCTGGAACAAGATAGAATCTCTGGCTGATTACTTTTTGGCATAACTGAATTAACCTCAATTTTTGGATGTGATGAAATTTATGCAATGAAAAAAGCTTATACAAGAGTAAAGAGTATCAAATTCAATAATTATTTTACACGCTCGACCCATTCCATGACAAACTCAATTGTTTCAATGGCTAGATCCTTGCTGTCACCACTAAAATCGGAAACCTTGTAAGATTTAATCCAAGCGCCAGTCATGTTCCAGCGAATAACTTCTTTGCCATCAGTACCATATGCAACGACGGAACCATTTTTGCGATTTTCAGTCCACTTGCCTTCGCCCCCCGCATTTGCTGGCATTACAGCTTTAAACCAATTATAGAATTGCATATCTCCTTTAGCCAGATAGACTTCTAATGTCATCGAGGGATTTTCTTCAAAACCAGATGAAGTACTTTGCCATTGGGTCATACCACCCTTGCCTGAGGCTAGAGCTTTTTCGTGACCCGCCGTTTGGGCTGTCATGGTAATTCCAGAGATTTTCTTGATCTTCTTTTCTGTGATACCGTCGAACTCTACATAGAACATACTAGTAGAAATTGGTTTAGGTTGAGGCATTTTTTCTCCTGAATGTATCTTTAGTTGCTCTGTATAACAGGTTCAGCTTTTTTGACACTCCCCGCGCTGGAAGGGACGGGGATTCTTGGTTCTACGACATACCTTAAAACTAACTATCCTTGCGGCAATGCTTAAACCACACTTCCGTACAATAGTACAGTCGCCCAGTTTAACTTAGTTAGCCCCAGAGGGTTCATCTCCCCAAGCGTTAAGAGATTTCTCTCTTCGTTCTCGTATGCCCTACGATACGTTAATTGCTTTGAGTATTTGCTTGTCTGGATTAACGGAATCGTTAGATTCTCCAGCTATGTTTTACGAGGTTTTCGCTACCCTACTTTCTGCTTTTTTCAAGCTTTTAGGTTCTAGGGTGCTTGTTCACAACAAGTATTTTTCACTACCGCCCACCTTGGGAATTTCAACCAAATCTAACTTACCATAGATCAATCAAAGCCGTGCTGGAAGCACGGGGTTTTAAAACCATTTTTTCGATAACATACAAAACTATATGCCTATAGAAACTGTAATTAAAATTTCAAAAACATTTATGACCGTAGATCGAAGGTTAATCACAACCTCAAATAGGCTGTACTCACTCAAAAAGAATATTGGAAAACGCTGTATAGCAATCCTAAATGAATCATGAGAAGTTGAAGAATCATAACAAGGGGCTTAAGCCCCTTGTTATGATTCATTTAGGATATTAGCTATTGGGCGACCATTGGCTGACACGGAAAATCACGAATTCCGCAGGACGGACAGGACAGATACCGACTTCAATGAATAAACGCCCCATCATCATGGTTTCGTTAGTATTGAGAGTGCCGTCACACTTGACATAAAAGGCTTCGGAGGTTGATCCCCCAAATAATGCACCATTGCGCCAGAGTCCTTCAAGGAAGTTATTGACGGTGCGAGTTACCCGCGCCCAGAGATCGGTGTCGTTGGGTTCAAAGACGACCCATTGAGTACCAATTTCGATCGATTTCTCGATGTAGCTGATCAGGCGGCGGACACTGATGTAACGCCATTGGATGTTGTCTGGTTCAACCAAGGTGCGTGCGCCCCATACTTTGAAGCCGCGATTGTAGCTGGCGAAGTTGCGGATGCAGTTGATGCCGATGGGGTTGAGCATTTCTTGCTCACGCATGTTGGTTTCGTAAGCCAAGCCCAGTACACCTCTAGGGGTGTCGTTGGCAGGAGCTTTGAAAATGCCGCGAGATTGATCAGTGCGACACCATAGCCCCATGACATGACCACAAGGGGGGACGTAGGAAGGCTTGCCGCCTTTGCGAGGGTTGGCAACTTTGATCCAAGGGTAATAGAGTGCGCCAAACATGGAGCGACGGTTGAACATACTCAACCATTGGGCTACGTCTTGAGGCTTTTGGCGATCGGGGGGGACGGCTTCCATGCCTTTGGAGGGCTTGATCGGTGGGGGATCGATGACTGCCATGCGGAAGGCGGGACCGGGGAAGGAGTTTTCGCACATACTGAGCATCATTTCCATGACCCCATGCACTTGATCGATGTCGATTAAGCCTAGCTCGTAGACGCGCATGAGGTCTGGGCAGGCAATCATTGCGGTTTCATCGATTTCAAACATACCTTGGATGCCTGTGCGATCGTCTCTTTGACCGAGGAGGTCGCGAGCAAAGCGATCAATCGATGAAATGTAAGGAGGTGGGGCGATTTCGTATCTACCGTTGGCGGGACGGCGAGAGAGTGGTTGTCCACTGGTGGAAATGTCAGCGATGGTGACATATTCGGAAGCGGCGATCGCTGTTACCACATAGTCCGCAACATTAGTGGCAACCTGTGGATTCATCGTGACATGTTCAAATCTTTCTAGCTCTTGACCGTCACGAACGACTAATACATTAAAAAACTCACCAGTATTTAAGGGTGGCTCGGCATCGGCGGCAGCGTCATCGGGTAAGGGCTTAGGAGTGCTTTCTTGGATGATTACCTTGAGGCGATCGCCTGAGGAGGGCAAGGCTAATTGACTCTCGGAAACATCCGCAGGCTTGATGTTAAACATCAAGGTGGGCTTATTATTTGATGTGCCAATACGAAGTGCGGTTGCTTCAGGGGCTGGAGGCTCAGATCCAGGAAGTTTTGTACCAATGCTGGATACCCAGCATCGTCCACCACCATTAACAAACCAGCCATTTACCGCAAAGGGCAAATAAGCATCAAAATCGGTATATCCATCGGAACCTGGGGCGGCGAAATATTCCCGATATTGATCCCACGATGTCACCATCATCGGCTTGAAGAGTTCCGCATCACCGCGAACATCTTCTGTAAATCCAATAAAGCCTGCCACACTCAGGCTGATCCCTTCAATGGGACGGCTGCCTTTATCCACCTCTTCGACGTATACGCCTGGGGCGAAGTAGTCTAGTGCCATATGCCACCCTTTAAACTATGTCTATAGAGGTATACAGTAGGTATGATTAAATTTAAGGGTTATTAGACTTTAGTCTATACTTTTACTAAAATAAGACTGACTAAAAGTTCTTAGGATTAAATGAAATTTAATTGCTAAGAACTAACGAAAGTTTTGTTAACAATTGCTAAGGATTAATAAAGGCTTTTAGATGAAATTTGATGTGTATTACGTTTTATTTCAAAGTCAAGATGATTTATGTATGTGTTAAAAGGTTTGCTGGAAAAGTATTGATTTTATCAGTTTTTCTCTAGTGTTTGTGCCGTAGAGTTTGTTAGCAAAATATCTAAGTAAGCTTATTTACCTACTGAATTTTCTTGAAAAAGTTTTTATTTCTGCTAATGAGAAATTAAAAGAATGATCTATGACCACAACAGCTCAAGTAGTATCAGTTTTATTAGTAGAAAATGATTCCATTTTTCGCCGAGGTTTACATACACTGCTGAGCTTTTATAGTGATGATTGCTATCTACAATTTCAGATTGTGGGGGAGGCGACTTCTAGTGAGCAAGCGATTAAGTTGGTGTTGGAGCAGAAGCCTGCGCTGATTCTTTTGGATGTGAAGTTAGCTTTCGAGTTACCTGAAGATAGTGGACTGAAATTGTTGATGGATTTAAAGAAATTGGATTATCATGGCAAGGCTTTGATTTTGTCAGCACATCGTGAGGATGAGTTGGTGTTTAGAGCGATGCAATTAGGTGCGCGAGGTTATGTGGCAAAGGATCGCATTGGTAGTCAGTTGTATGATGCTATTTATACGGTAATGAATGATGAAATTTTTCTGCCACCTGATATTGCTACCAGTTTCTTTCGGATTTTTCATTTTTATGCGGGGCGATCGCTACAGGGGCATACGAAGATTCATTTAACCGATCGCGAACAGGAAGTATTAAACTGGCTGATTAAGGGAGCCTCGAATGAGGAGATTTCGCATTATTTGCATGTGGCGATCGCGACGGTGAAGGCGCATCTGACCAGTGTATTTGAGAAATTGGGTGTGACTAGTCGCACGCAGGCAATTGTGAAGGCTTTAAAGTTGGGTTTGGTGAGTACTGATGAGTAATTATTTAGCGATCGCTACGGTTACGGCCACTTTACAAAGAGTCCTCCAAGCAGCGATTCAACAGGATATTGAGGGATCAAGAGCCACCACCTTGCCCCCCAGTGGCATCTCTACGGGTACGCCTGAAGTGGGGGTAAATATCTTCCTATATCAAGTGGCAAGTAATCCTTCTCTCGGAAATTATGACTCTACACCAATTCGTGCTAAGGGAAGTCCATCAACTCGTCTGGTAGCATTAGATCTTTACTATATGATGAGTTGCTATGGAAGTGATGCCGAGTTGCAGCCTCAGAGGATTTTAGGAAGTATTATTAGTACCCTTGCAGATAAAAGAATCTTGACTGCGGAGTTGATTCGTTCGACCTGTGGTGATTCCACATTCCCTTTTTTGGCTGACTCTAATCTGGCGGATCAGGTGCAGCAGGTGACAGTATGGCCTGTGGATATTTCCTTAGAAGACTTGTCGAAGGCTTGGTCAGTTTTCTATCAAGTTCCCTATGTGCTATCGGTCGCCTATCGTGCTTGTCTAATTATTATCGAAGGTCGCGAAACCCTGCCGCGATCGCTGCCTGTGCGTGATATCTCTTCCGCAGGTATTGCGCCTTTCCCTGCTTCTCCCTATATTGAGCAAGTAATGGTTCAAGATCGTCGCTTTGAACCGATCTCGATCGGTAATGTGTTAACGATTCGCGGAAAGAATCTCCAAAGTCAAATTGTGGAAATCCATATTAATGATTTGGTAATCATGCCTACGGAAGTTAAGGATCGAGAAATTACTTTTTCATTAAGTAACGCAACTTCACCAATGCTCCAATCTGGTGTCCAGAGCTTACAGGTGGTGCATCGGCTGGATAGTACTTCACCATTGATGACCAATGCGATCACCTCCAATGTATTACCCTTTGTCCTCTGTCCAACTATTCTTAATTTATCGGTACGGTATCTCGAAGAGGTTGAAGATCATTTGCGATCGGCGATCGTGGTATTGCAGTTGGATATGTTGGTGCGTGAGAAGCAGCAAGTGGTAATTGCTCTAAATGAATGGACAACGGAAAATCCAAGTGTCTATACGTTTGACCTTCCTCCTTTACTTAGTGCGATCTCAATCATTGAGATTCCGATTACGAATGTAAAAGCGGGAGAGTATCTGGTTAGGATTAGAATTGATGGTGCGGAAAGCAAGTTGGATGTGGATGATGATCCTGATAGTTTGACCTATAACTGGTATAACAGTCCCAAAATTACGATTTAATGATTTGGGCTCTGTTCATTTCATTGCCAGCGATTTCGTATTTCCTATTCCCAAGTTTCAGACTAGAATATTAACACAATTCCCCTATTCACTTCCTATGGCTCGAAAATCTAAGATTTCTGCGAATACGACTAACAATGAGCTTGGGCTTTCAGATCTGCGTCTTCGACTCAACTTTTTGGAGAAGGAAAACAGCAAGCTGATCAAACAAATTGAGTCTAACCGCACAAAGTTAAATAATCTCAACGATAGTATCAAAGAAGTGGGTATTCAGATTGCTCAACGGGTGGCTCCTTTTCGCCAAAAGATATTGGAACTGGATGAACAGATTCATGCTGTTTTTCAAGAAATTCTCACTGGTCGAAAATTGGGCAAGAAGTCGCGTAAAGATATTGAGTCGGTCTACTATCATCTCCAAATCGATGGAGTCATCAGTCCTAAACATTTGCCGATGGAATCAGATCTATTTGAAAATATATTTGAAAAGAATGATGATTCTGAAGATGAGCCTAATTGGGACGGCTATCGAGGTCACTCTTCCCAGCAATTTGTAGAAGACATTCCTAAGCCTGATCGTGATGAACTTAAAAAGATTCGGCAGCTTTTTTTGCGCTTAGCTGATAGTTTCCATCCTGATAAGGTGACTGATGATGCGGAGAAGGAATATCGCACTGAGATTATGAAGGAGATTAATCTTGCTTATCAAGATGGTGATTTAGCGAGACTTTTGGCGATTGAGAAGCAGCAAGAGTTGGGAGCGATTATCGATCGCGATAGCTCTGATGATCTAACGCGCCATTGTGCCAAAGTGGAAGCGGAGAATACTTATTTGAAAGATCAGCTTGAAACTATAAAGCGCCAACTTAAACTCACGAAAAAGACACAGCAAGGGGAAATGACTGCGTTTTTTAAGAAGATCACCAAGTATGGTGGCGATCCAATGGGTGAGGCTTTGCATGAAATCGAGTCTCAGATTTCCGTTATCGAGCAGATGTATCAATTTGTTGTTGATTTTCGCGATCGCCGCATCACGATTAAGGAGTTTTTGCGAGGTCCTGAAGCTCTGAGACCACAGCAAATGTCAGAAGAGGAGTTGATGCTGGAATTTCTATCACAATTTCAGTAGTTTGGACTAATCCAGATCGCAGCCTAGTTTGGGAAGCCGTTCGGTTTTTTGAGCGAGAACACGCCCTTCATTTGTCCCACTCAGAACTAAAATATCCTTAGGCGCTAGATGGATTGCCACAGAACTAACAGGAGAATTTGTCTTTTGTAAAGATTTTCCGTTAATGTCACTAGCTGTGCGTTTACCATTGGGATTTAATGTCCATATTTTAGTTTCGCCATCATCACCGCCACTCACCAAATAGCATCCTTGAGAACTAAAGGCGACCGATCGCACAGCTTTACCATGATGGGCATCTTGCCAACCTTCAATCAATTGACAGGGGCGATCGCTTTGTAAACAGGTACTGAGATCCCAAACCGCAATATAGCCTTGATTATCAGCAGTTGCCAGAAGATTACGTTTACGATCTGGTGCATTAATACTCTGGATATAATCATCCTGTCCGCCTCGAACAGGATAGGGAATGGTTTTTACCGTATTATTCACCCAATTCCAGAGGACTATTTGGTTGTAACGTCCTGCGATCGCTAGAGTGCTGTCATCTTGTCCAACCAAGGCGATCGCATTAATCGCAAAATCAAATTTCTTAGTTTGACTAGGTTGCGTGGGTGGATTTGTAAATAAGTTTTGAAGATCCCAACGCAGCACCGTCCCACTCCCATGCCCACTAAAGAGATTTCGACCATCGAGAGTATATTCCAAACCAAATACGCGATCGTCATTTTGACTACTAAAAGCAGCTAACAGGCGTTTATTGGATGACTGAGCATCTAAAATTTGGATTTCCCCATTTTCTAATCCTGCGGCAACCAAATCATTATTTACAGGACGATAACGTATTGTCCTAATTGCTTTTTTCGTTTCCGTCAAAATGCCCAAATCATAGCTAGTAAAAGGCTGATAAAGCCCCGCGACATTCCATTGGCGAATCGTGCGATCATTAGAACTACTAAGAACTTTATTGCCACTTCCATCATATTGAATCGATGTCACCATACTTTTATGGGGTGGAAAGGGATTATCTGGATTAAAGTCTGATAGCCAGCCAAATAGACAAATCCCTAGGAGAAACAGAAAAATCAATACCCCAGTCGATACTATGGGCTTAATGATTACCTCGATCGCCTGTAGCTCATCAATAGTATTAACTCGCGCATCTTGCCAATTGGCTTTGACTAATAAATTTAATTTTTTAGCTTGACCCAGCCAAGGTCTAGCTTTATTGATTTCAAGAGTTAGATATTCTTTGCTAAATGGTGCAACTTCAATATTATTTGGGATAACTTCAAAGGAAAAGTCTTCATAATTCTTTGAGTTAACATTCTCGACATCGAAATCAACTTGCTGTGATAGATTGCTATTGTTTTCCGCAGTTAAGTCAAAGATTGCTGGTGATGAAGCCCAAAATTCCCCCCAAAATTTCCAAGATTTCTTTGCAGGAATAATTTGTAACTTTGAAGAAAAACTCAATAAGAGAGAGCCTTTAGGTAATACTTCGAGATTACCCTGTAATTGTGAAGGCAACCCATTTGTATGGGTAGAATTAATTGTAAATGGATAGACCTTGGCGATCGCATCTTGATCAAAGGGTAAAGTACAGATAAAAGAAGCTGTTAGTTGCGCCCCTGGTTTAAGTTGGAACTGTTGGGTGTTACCTCTCAAAAACCATGATTCAGGTAAATCAAGGCAACTTAGCGTAACATTCGTATTTTGTTGGCTAGGATTACTAATTAAAATTGGAATTTCTACGATGTCGAGGGGAATCCCTTGCAGTTTTTGAGAAGGAATTTCTAATTTAATGAGCGATCGCCCTGCTCCTTGTTGGAGATTGATCCGTAAAATTTCTCGATTTTCTTGGCGTAGTTCAATCGAAAAAGCTCTGACAGTAATGTTCATAATTCCTGAAAAACCCGCGATCGGGGTTTCCGTAATAGAAACCATGAATTCCACTAAATCTCCTGGGGGGATTTTGACACTGACATCAGGAGAAATTGTATACCATTCATAGTTAATTTCTGGGGTGTTAGCTCCCGCCGCAATTAGCTCAATTTGAAAACTAGCAAACTGATTACTATCATTAATTACCACAACGGGAAAAGAATTTCCTGATGAACCAACTTTAAAATTTAATTCTTTTTGAGGTATTTCTAGACCAATCTGATTTGATGCCATCTTTATGTTCTCCTCTTTTATTTATTGCGAATAGATCGCGCACGATTTAAGATTAATTGTAATGAGTTTGATTGTCCAATTTGTGAAGCGATCGCCGCTTTTTTTGCCTCATCTTTTTCCTCTCGCAGCTTGCGTAACTGGCTCTTCATCCCCTGTTGACGCTCTGTAATGGTACTACCCATTTCTTGAAAGATTCTTGCCATTTGTCCAAGTTCATCTTTACGCGCAGAAATCATCGTTAAACCTTCAGGATCAAAGGATTCTTCTTCAATTTCCTTGGCTGCATTGATCAAATGTTTAATTGGGCGCAATAGCCATGAGGCGATCGCTAAACCAATCAAAATATTTACACCTAACATAATCACAATGATAATTAGAGTGAGCCGATTGTTGTCATCAATTTCCTGCATAAAAATTGACTTAGGTACAATAATGCCCACTGACCAATCCAACTGCAAATCCTTGGCTAGTTTATGGGTAGTAACAATATATTTCTCTCCATTGGAATCAAATTCAATAATTTGAGAGTTTTGCAAATTTTGAAATCCCCCAAACTGTTCTTTAATAGATAGCCCCGCCTTCTGTAGCTTTGGATCTTTACTCTTTGACAATTCAAAGCGATTGATTTTATTACCTTCTTTATCAAAGATTGGTGTATCGGAAGTTGACGCGACTAGCTCCCCATTCTCTTCCACTAAAAACACATTCCATTTGTCACTAGGACGAGTTTCCTGCATAAATTGTTTGATCTGCTTCATGGAGATATTCACCCCTACTACCCCCTGTAAAGCACCGTCAGAGCTATAGATTGGCGATGCTTTAGTCGTAGTTAGTTCGCCATCGGTGGTACTCACAAAAATCGCACTCCAAATATCTCTCCCTGATTGCTTTGCGGCAATATACCAAGGTCTAGTGCGATGGTCATAGATCTCATTCATCACCAATTTTCCGCGATCGCCATTGCTATTAAGCTCATAGGTCGGACGATTGGGAGCCGTACTTTCATCTCGAATCCTTAATAAAAACTTTGAACTGGAATCAGCTTGACGCTCAATTCCTACCATTGCGCCCTGTTCATTGCCATAAAAAAGAATGTTTTGAGTATTTAATTCGCGATATTTATTAAAAATATCGCGTTGAACTTGATTAATATCATTGGGATTGACCGTACCATTTCTCAGGGAAGTGGTCACGGCTTGATTGATCTGCACTGAATCTTGCAAATAGGAGTTGATTTGTTGCTCCACACGATAGGTTAAATTATCGCAAAGCTGTCGAGTCAGCTTCTGTACGGCTCGTTCACTACTATTAAAGGAAATCCAACCTGTGACACCAACAGCAACTGTAATTTGGATGCTGAGGACAATCGGGAAAACTTGACGAATGGAAGACATAAATAGATATCCTGTATAATCTAAAAATTTACCAAGTGACCTAAAAACCAGAGCATGGGTCGCCCGCGTAGCGGGCGACCCATGCTCTGGTTTTTAACTATACATACTTGTAATTCGGCGTTGATCGCTGGTGGTCGTGGCATCAGTGACATATTTCGGATTAGTTTGCATTGCTTTAGTCATGGTGTAACGCTGAGTCGCATAGTTGAGAACATTAATACCTAGCTCTTGAAAGGTACGCAGATTTTCCCTAGAAAGATCCTGCGTCTCAGGAAGTCCACCCCAAATAGATGAGAGTGAACCAAATACAGTAATAATGCCACCACTCGCTAGAATTTGCAGAGGATACTCGATCAGGATCGGTAAGTTGTTAAATAGAAAGGGCTGACTACGCATCGGATGTTTTCTTTCTAATTCAGTAAAGTTGATTAATGGAGATTCCATTGGTAAATAACTTTGTAAATCAGCTATAAATTCATTGGTGTGTGACTGTATTTCGATCGCGATCGCTTCTATTTCCTGCTGTAGCTCTACCTGCATATTGGCATAGTCAGTCAGACCATCAGGTGAATCATTAAACTGTCCCTTAGCATTTCTTTTGAGTTGAGCCTTAGCACTTCGCAATTCATATTGAATTGCCAATAAATTTTTCAGCTTTGTCTGTTGAATCGAGACTTCAATAAAAATAGAGCCACCATTAATCACATATTCTCGTAAGGAGCGTTGTGTGGTTTCATTTAAAGATGTAACTTGAGAATTATGTAAATAAATTAATTGATAGGGAAGTAGTTGCTCAAGGGTAAGTTCTGATTGTAGATCCAGTTCTGCTATTGGTGTGACTAAGTTGAGGCTAGGAACAAGACTTGTAAAGGCTTGTCCTAAAAAATAAAAATTCTCTTGGACTGCGGTTACTAAATTGCTATTACCACCAAAACAAGCGAGGCTAATTATATTTTGAGGACGGAGCTTTGCTTGGATGCGATCGCGTAGATTTAGTTCAGATAGAACAGGTGCAAATACATCCTGAGGTTTTTGGATTTCTAATATTCCCTGCGCGATCGCAATCCGACAGATTTCAATATCGTTATCGGAGGGCAAGTCGGTTTTTTCGTTGACCCGAAAGGTTTCTACTAATATTTCGTTGTTCTGCGATCGCTTCAGCTTAGCGGGATCAACATAGCTAAGCACTAAGTATACAGTTGTAATCTGTTGATCGTAGGCTGATGTGGAGATCCGAAAATCTAGTGGAGTCGGCACAACAATAAAATTACCCTGTAGATCGATCGCGATCCCTGGTTGAATCTGCACCCAACGCCCATCCTGAAATTTTGCTGGCATATCGGTAGGTGCGGCGATCGGGGCAACCCCTAAACCGCAAATAATTCCTGGCAGAAATAGAGATTGAAACTGCACGTTTTGGCGATGTTGGTGATATTCGTGAGCTAGTCGCCAGCGCTCACTATTAATCATCAGGCCGTCGGATACCTGCAAACGCTCAAAGGACTGAATTTCGGGATAAGGAAAATCATTCATAAAAAAAGTAAATCTAAATCTAAATAACTTCTAAATCTCAAAATGGCGTTAGAAAGTGGCGCTTTGCGCCACCTTCTAACCAATAACTTCTAAATCGTAGGTACAGAACGCAGGCTTCTCTTGTTCGATAATCCGATCAATTAGCGATAAATCAATACTATCTCGTAAATCGTTACGAATCCTTACAATGAAATGAAAAGGTCTACCACCACCCGTTGAGGCATTTTGTCCGAGGGATACTTCCCCAAGGACAAAGCCCCGCCCAGTAACTTCAAAAATATTAATGTGTTTTTCAGATTCGGGTAAATGTTCATCAAGGGGTAGTCCTGTAAATAAATGGATATAAAATCTTAGCCCCCGCTTAGTTCCTCGCCAACGGTAGATTTGCATTGCTTGTTTGATTAAATAACGTTGACGCTGCATATCTAGCGCGGGAGTTAATTCCCAGCCAACCCAATGGGCTAAAAATGGAAGCATCGGCTCGGAGGCAAGCATGGGGTCAAGATAAGCCCATAGAGCATCGGAAATCTGGACATCAGGCTCAAAGCATTCTTCAAAAATTTTGAGCATTCTCCCCACAAAATCAACTTCACGATAGATATCGGGTAGAAAGTCGAGATAGAGACTGGTGGGGCGAACATAGAGATGAAAGGGTTCAATATCAAATAGTTCTAGACTAGAATCTAGACTAGAAGGCGAATTGGCATAGCCGCCATAAACCTGCAATAGCCCGTGATAGTTAATTGTTAGAGATTGATCGCGCCCGATCGCTTCTTGGCTCTCAAAAAAGTCTTTAGGGATTTGGAAATAAAGGACGGCTTCCATTTCTGCATAGGGCGGTAGCTCATTTCCTTCCATTCCAATTTGACACCATTCACTCGGAAAATTCCCCTCTACTCGCAAGTCAGTTAATAGCGATCGATTACTGGAATTTTGGATTTTAACGACGATTTCGCTTGGTTCGCTCGGATGAATGAGCAGCTTACAATGATTTGGCGATCGCTCTGCATCTAATTTAGCATCTAATTTAGCATCTAATTTACCACCCAACTTCGGATTAGCCCCTTGTTTCCCCATCAGCAGATCCGCGCTAGATAGAGTATCTTCGCTTGCTTCAGGAGATTTCATTGATATCAATCTAATACTTAGCGCTTGAAGCTTACTTTTTTGAGCCATAAAGTTTTCATGATAAGGTGCTGAAGCTCTGGTTCTGTCTATTTTACAGCGCTTTGCGCTTAAACCTAAACTAAGAAAATTTTTAAAAGTGTTGCGAAGCAACACTTTTAAAAATTTTCTTGTGTTTCTTTTGATCGATAATTGCTCTAAGTTAGAGAACGTTAATGACATGACTAGAGCGAAAGTGAGGACTGCGCCAAGAACAGATTAAACCCGTTGGGCTGGGATCAATAATTGGCTGAGGTGCAAGCCTTCTCACCCATTCGCCATTTTCATAGCGGAGTTCAAATAATTGCACAGTGCCTAAAAATCTTACGCCTTGGACATTTTGTAATATTTTCACAATATCTGAAGCATAAACAGGGCGACCAAACTCCCAACCTTGACCTTGCACCCCTCCTGTAATCGGATTCAGAAATCGATAGAGCATGATCTTTAACTTATGGATAATGTCCTGCTGTACTTGAGGATTACTATAGGTGGATTCGAGAGTAATTTCTGTTTGAACGCATACACCTACATATTGAGGAGGTTCGAGGCGAATTTGGACACCAAGCATCTTGCGCTCATCCAGATAGTTCAAAATGCGATCGCTTAGTTGCGGAGTTAAGGCAAATTGCTCAGGCGCAATTCCCTGTCCTTGCTCAATCCCTTCAGTTCTAATTCGCGGTACGATTAGTAATTTGACGATTCCTGCATCTTCTTTCTTTTTCGCCGATATGCAGAGAACCCTTGCCACAGCCCCTTCCCCTACCACAAGGGTAAGATATTCAAAATCCGCTTGATTAACAGCGCGATCGCGAGTCTTTAGCATTTTCGGAACCCGAATCGCCGCCTCATCTAGGGATTCCGCATCTGTACCATTACAGGCTGATAAATGGTTAGTTAAGCTTGCCACATAGGGAATCGCATTTTTAGTGATTTGAATCGCCCCGCGTTGCACATTGCCCCGACTGCCTCCCCCTGTGCGATATTTGACCATTTGAATGATCGAGCCTTTGGGAGGAACGGCTCCATACTGATGACCACTTGATCGAGAAGCTGCGGTTTGGTTTGATTCTGAATTGAGGGCGATCGCATTAGTTGCATCGGGTACGATTCTTTGCATCGGTTCACCTTGTAGCCGCATCCGTTGCAAAGTATGCTGGCTTTGGTAGTTAGGCGTTTGCACAAAAGGTCCAAACTGGATCATCCCAGAGGTGGAATCTAGCACATAATGCAAATCATTGCTTCCAGATTCCGAAAAATTACTCACCTCATGCCATAGCTGAGGAAAGCCCACAGGCGGCGTAATTAGTAAATATTCATGCTCTGTCCTTGGTAAAACAGGCTTATTGAGCAGATAGAAAACCTGTCCTGATTTGCCATTACTTTCGCCCACAACTTCATCAAAGATTGCTTGGCATTGGGTCACTGTCACCGTACCCCCGATCGCACGGGCGCTCATGCCAATAATATGGGGCGATCGGCTATAGCCCGCTTGATTTCCTATCGGTTCTACATAGCTACAACGGAGCCAGCGCCCACGATAGGTAGAAAACTGCGACACATTCCAATTAAGTGGTAAATGCAAGATCACTTCCACCCCTTGCAAAGGATTAGTTCCCTCATTCGCTAATTCACTAAAGCTAAAACCCCTAGTGCGATCGTCACTATCTTTTAACAGCACAGGTTGCCATCCATATCCATCCCAAGCTTCCCAATATCTGGGAGGATTATGGGGATTAATGCCCGTAGTCGTGGCTGACTCTCCCTTAAATTTGATGGCAATCACATTGCCATCAATAGGCTGATCCCCATCAAAGACCATATAAAAACAATTATTGGGTTGTGGCGGATCACTCATAAATAAAGCGATTTCCTGTCCTGTCCAATCTTCCTGACTATCTTCCGTCCAGACATCCCGCAATAGATCTCGAAAGGCTTCTGGTTGAAATTCGGTTGTGGGTGCAGCTAAGAGATGGGCAATGCGTGGCTTGGCGATCGCAAGGGGCTGATCGGTGCTGAAAACGATCGCTTCTTCGTCCTCGGTGCGTACTGTAGCAACTTCACTCCCCGCAGGGATTATATAGGTTTCAGGTAAAGATGCACTCAAATAAAAAGTAACTTCTGTCTGTGATGGTGCGGGTGCTTGGAGACGAATGCCTAGTAACTCTAAAAAAGCAACGTAATTACGACGAGGCACTTGATTAAACCGCATCAGCATTTGATCGGTTAGCCAAGCAAATAATTCGATTAGGGTTACACCAGGATCACTAGGATTATAATTTGTCCATTCAGGACAATATCTAGGAATTCTTAGAAGACATTCATTCACTAATTCCGCAAAGGTGCGATCGTCAAGATCTGATTTTGGTAAATCGGGAAGAAAATCAAACTCTTTTGTCATTACACAAAACTCTGTTAGTGAATTATGCCATTGCCGAATTTTACTAGCTAAAGCTACCCTTAACGCCGAAATGCCAAATTATTTAAAAAAGCTTGATTGCCCCCATAAAAGGTGTGGCGATCGCGGCGCGATCGCCACACCTTTTGTTATTTATTTGTTGGGCAGTAAATAAAACGGATAGACCATACTCCGATTGTCATGGACATCCTTGAGGCGGTAAAGAATTTTGAGATCTAAACGACCTCTAATCGGATCAGGTTCGGCAAAAACTCCTGTCACCACAATACGCGGCTCCCATCGATTGAGTGCTTCTTCTACATAGATTCTCGCCAGCAAAATTGTCTGCGGGTTCATCGGTGCAAAGGTCAATTCCGATAACCGACTACCAAAATTTGGGCGATATACACGCTCACCCAATTTAGTATTCAAAATTGTGGCGATCGATGCTTGTAAATTGCGATCGCCACTATCAGTTTTTAGCTCACCTTGCACATTAACGCGCAACGGAAAGGCGATCCCTTTACCAATATAGTCCTGTCGATTTGCTTCTGACATATTTACCCACTTTATCCACCAATCAAGACCGTAGGCGTACCTTTGGCTACTACTGTAGTTAATGGTACGCCAGTAATTGGATTAGCTCCCACCACTTGCGAAGTAATTCTAGCAGCAGGTCTTCCGCCAATCAAAACCGTCAATGATCCAGTCGCAATACTTCCGACCACGGCTACGCCAGATACTAAATCGCCGACACAAGCAGCAGGCAATCCGCCAATCAAAACGTTAGGCATACCGGGAGACACAATCGGATCGCCTGTAGCTGTTATATCAGTCAGTCTAGCTGCTGGAAACATAATAGTTTGTCTTCCTAAGTCTTGATAATTTTTTGGTTATAAGTACATCGGCATAATTAAAAACCAGATCTAAAACCTGCGGCGCAGGCTGCGCGTGCGCCGCAGGTTTTAGGGTTTTATATTTAATTAAGCCTACATACTTAGCGTTTTCTAGTCTAATTAACTGATGTTACGCGGAACCCTCCTCCCCCACCCCATTCTCCCGCAGGAGAAGGGGAGCAAAACCTATATTTTTCTTGTTCCCCTCTCCTGCGGGAGAGGGGCTAGGGCGGAGGGCTTTAGAAACTTCCACGGAACACCAGTTATTGATGTAAGCTAACCCCGCACGCTCTGTGACGGGGCTTTCGCCAACCGCGCACAACAACACAGAATCTGGTAGTAGCCCTGAGACATCCTTGTCTCTTTTGCCCAAATCAACACCGATTGTACTTTCAGGCTCACTAGTCTCTGGCACATCGTCTTTGATTTGGATATAGTAATTACCATCTTTGTGTTTACAGAGTGTGGCTGAAGTTGGTTTTTTATCCTTATTGATATGATTGCAAGCATTAGCGAACCCAGCTAGAGTGTCCTCAATTTGAGAGGCTTGCTCTTTGGTTGGTTGCAATTTGCAAACTATCGTTAATACTTGTTTCATACCTGATATTATATCACTGTAGTGACTAATTATAGTAAAGATTTTTACTGGCGGTTGAAACCAACCTTCGCTTACCTCTCAGCACTAAAGTGCAGAGCTTCTCGCGTATCGTGTGCATTATTGTGAAAAATAAAATTCCCAAAAGAGGAGTGGCGGCACGAAGTGTTGCCACTCCTCTTTTGGGGGATCAAGAATTAGAAAGAGGCAGGATTAAACGGCTAAGAATACGATTGTCTTCCAATTGATAGAGAGATAACTCGCCGCCAGCTTCTAACATCAGGTTTTGACAGATCGCTAAATGGAGTCCTGGGGGCTGATCTAATAACGAAGGAGATAGAGGATCGATCGCTCGACCTTGGTGCAACTCTTGCAATAACGACGCATCAACGACACCATAATCGGTAATTGATAGCTCTAAAAATTTCTCGTCAATCTGACGACACCACAGATCGATACGACCACCCACATCCGATCGCCCACAGGCAAATAACAGCAACTCATTTAAAATCATCTCCATCTTGGCGATATCCCCGCCAACCACCACATTGGCTTGATTATGTACCTGTGACCAAATTTGACGCTGCTTAACTAACGAGTCAACCCGTTCTAAAGCGCGTTTTAGCATCCCTGCGAGGGGCGTAGTTTCGTAGTTAGGACGCAAGCGCCATTGTTCCTTACGGATAATTTGGGGCAAAGGCGATAGGGAACTCTGGAGTTGTTTGAGGGAACTTTGCAAGGTGACATTATTGATGCCGCCCGTACCACTAGCCCGCGCATCCGCATCTAATAAACGCTGGACACCGCCACTGACCGTGCGATAGATATCTTCTAAACGACGATGTTTATACCAGTTGAGACGCTCTAGCTCTTGACGATTATGTTTGAGATGCTCGACTAGCAATAGATGGCGGCGTGACCATGCGAGTTGGTTTGCCAACATGTTAAAAGCTTGAAGTTGGCGATCGACCCATCTCCGTCCAAGGCGATCGGCTACCAAAATCATTCCTGTCGGCTGATGGTCAGGGGTGGTGCGGAGAGCCATCACCATGATATGACCAAGGGCAGGAGCGTTGAGCCAAGCCCGCGTCTGTTCTGGCAAATCATGAATACTGAGGGGTAAAATTCCCTCAGATTGAATCGTCCACTGGGCAAGGGGATCTTCTTCGATCGCAATTAAAGTCTCATTAACGGTGAGTTGGTATTCATCACGACTCGCAAATACCGAAGCAATTTGCCCTCCTTGTCGCCCGGGCATCCACACGACTAAGACCGCGAGGGGAGATTGCGTCACCTGCGCCATTAATTGCGTAGCTGTGTGATGCAGTTTTTCGAGAGTGTTCGCCTGTTGCAAAGCCACTAGTCCAAACTGCACTGACTGATGAGACTTTTGGCGCTCATCGGCTATGCGTTGCAATTCATTTTGGTGAACGATTAAACCGATTTGCTGAGCCACGGCCTGCACCATTTCTCGCTCTGGACGCGACCATGTACGCGGCGCTTCATGGGCTACGGCTAAAACCGCCTCCAAGGATTTACCCGTCGAAGTACTGCTGACAATCATCGATCGCACATCGAGATCAATTAAGGAATTGCGCCATGACAAAAACTTAAAATCACTATCGAGGTTTTCTACCATCGCCGCATCAGTAGACTGCTCCAGCATTTGAGCATCAACGGGGGCTAATGCGGGTAATAAATTGGGGATGGGGCGACGATTTTTAGGATGATACTGGAAATCAATCCGAAAAACTTCATTATCAGGATCGTAGGTCGCAACCCAGAAACGTTCGAGTCCTAGTCGATTGCATAGCTGTTCAGCAGCTTGTTCTAGGGCATTTTGCCAATCAGAACTGGAATAAATTGCTCTAGCGATCCCTGCGGTGAGAATTTGGTCGGAAGCAATCCGATCAACGGTAACTTCCATTTCTTCTAAGGGAGCCGTAATTGATGCTAACTGTGCTGCACCCATTACAAAATTACGCTCATCATCTGTCCAGAGGCGGGGTTCGTCGCCTTCCACTGACAAAAAGCCTAAAAGCTCCGATTGGAAAAATATAGGCGCAATAATTATGGAAACTGCCCCAAACTGCTCCATCACCCGATTACTGATTTCGCTTTTGGTCATCGATTTAGCATCAACGACCATTACTAATTGATCCCTAGACAAGGCTTGATATAGCCCTGGGGCATTTTGGACAGTTACGCCTGCGGTGTTATCAACTGCTTGCTTAGATTTTGGCCCTGGTTGCCGATTGGCAATGCGCCGCCAGAAATATTGATGTTCGCGTTCAAACCAATAAATATTGGTATGGTCGGGCATGACAAAGCTATGGGTTTCCTGCACGATCTCTTCAAGGCGATCGTTGAGTGTCGGAATATTCCGAATTTTGGAGAGAATTTGGAGTAGGGGTTCATCGGGGCGCTTGGCATTCTGATAATGCCACTCTGCGTCAAGACGGCTTAAGGTGGAGCCGAGAGTACCTAGTACAACCGATAGTCTGGCGCGTTCTTCATTGCGAGGGGTGACATTCCATAGGGTAGAGCCTAATAGCACTACGCCAAAGCTGCGATCGCGATAATAGATCGGCCAGAGCAATGTGCCTTGAATATCAAATTTTTGGGCTACTTTTTGCCATTCGCCACTCCGTTTTTCTTGTCGAAGATCGGCGATCGGTACAGGGCGGCGCTGCAAAATTACCTGATCGAGTAAATCACCAGCGTTAAGGGCAAACCGATCTTTTAAAAATTTAATCTCTCCCGCAGGTGTCGTCCCCCCTTTTCCCGTGAGGCGATGATTTTCTTCGTCATACAGACCAATCCAGATCAGCTTATAGTCAAAATTATCTCGAAGATAATCGAGAGTCGCAGTTATTAGATTGTCAATGCTATCTTCATCACGCAAGAACTGCATGATTCGCCCAAGGTTAACAAATTGGCGATCCCATGGGTTAGCTCCTGCTTGACTCATATTTTTGTCCTGACGTTTTCGACTTAGGTATGGTTAGCGGCGTACCGTAGAAAAATTTTAGCTTTACGAAAGCAATTTATGGAAATGTTATGGAAATGTTATGAAAATATATTTACAAATAACTTTTCACCATAAGCGTACAATCTTTAGCCCAGAAAGTCAGCAACAAGTCATACTTTTTCAACTTCTTTATTAGATACATGGCTGTCGCTAGTCTTACTAACCCAAGAATCGAGTTGCGGCGCTTCGCGCCGCAACTCGATTCTTGTTTGTTTCTGCTCTACTCGACTAACCATTCTAGCGATCGCTCACCAATTTGGAGAGGAATACTAACGGCTTTGCCAAGGCGCGGACGTTCTTTGGTAGTTGCAATAAATGTTTGCACTTGATCGACTACGCCCCAATCGCTTAAATAAGAGGCGATCGCATCAAGATGTTGCAGAAATTCGGTTTCACCCATCGAAAAAGACTGCTGCTCTTGATAACGCCACATTACTTGCAAAAATATTTTGTCTTTGGTTTTCCGCAATTGTACGTCATAGGAAAAATCCCACTTATCAGCGATCGCTTGACGGAGTTCTGAGCCTGTCATAGATTTCTAGATTGATTCCTACATCTTGCCTAACATATCCTACTCTTTCCGCTTACTTGAAACCCAGAAATATTTTTAAAAGCGGCGCTTCGCGCCGCTTTTAAAAATATTTCTGGACTACTAACTTTGCCGCGCACCACTACGTTATTCACTTGAGATAATTGCGTTTCCGATGTCTATTTAAAAATAGTTTACGAACTTCTTCTAAACCAATCAAAATCGGTGGACAGGCTAGTAGTAGTAACCAATGCCAATTGGCTAAAGGTGCTGTGCCAAATACTTGTCTAAATGGAGGAAAGTCAATGAAAGCGAATAGCGCCACACATTCCACAGAGATACCCAACCAGATCAGGCTGTTATTAGACAGTGATTGACGGAATACAGAACCCCAATCTGACCGACAGGCAAATAAATTACCCACCTGACAAGCCACAATTGCAGCTAGAGTCATCGTGGTTGCTTGGCGATAGATTGCCGTCACCGCAGGATCGGCGGTGTGATTGAGAATCATCGGTGTAACCTGTTGCAAGTCCGCCAATGAATAGCCATAGCTCCACCAGACCAAGCAAAATCCCAACATTGATAAAACTGCTTCGATCGCACCGAGACAGAGATAAGCCCGAAGAATGACAGGAAGATTAAGGAGAAATTCTTTCTTGGGGCGTGGTGGTCGATCCATGATTCCAGCTTCAGGACTTTCTGCACCTAGTGCAAGGGCAGGAACCATATCTGTGCCTAAGTCCACCGCCAGAATTTGCAAAATCGTTAGCGCTGGGGGAATCTTGAAAGCCACCATTCCTAAAAATGGCACTACCTCTGGCACATTAGAGGCAAGGATATAGGTCATGAACTTGCGGATATTTTGATAAATAGCCCGTCCTTGCTCGATCGCCACCACAATCGTGGCAAAGTTATCATCGGTCAGCACAATATCTGCCGCTTCCCTTGCCACATCTGTACCGTTTTGTCCCATCGCAATCCCAATGTTTGCGGCGCGTAAAGCAGGGGCATCATTTACCCCATCTCCTGTAACTGCCACAGTTTCGCCAACATCTTTATAAGCTTGTACCAAACGCAACTTATGCTCAGGGGACATCCGCGCAAACACTAGTCCATGACGATATTTCACTACTTGTCGTAACTGCGCGTCGGAGAGATGTCCCATACCTTCACCCGTGACTACCCGCACTTTCTCGCCCACTAACCCAATTTGGCGGGCGATCGCTTCGGCAGTGAGTCCATAGTCCCCCGTTACCATCGTTACTTTTATGCCTGCCTGATGGCATTGGGCGATCGCCTTAGGTACTTCATCACGCGGTGGATCGAACATGGCAACTAAACCGATAAAGATCAGATTTTGTTCTAAATCCTGTGCTTTGAGATCGATGAATTCCTGACCACCCCGACGCGCCGCCAGTCCTAATACCCGAAATCCCTGCTTGGCCAAATCATCATTGGCATGGACAACCTCCTGCCAATAATCATGGGTCAATTCTTGATGCTCGCCATCACGCAAAATCCAATGACAATGTTTGAGAACTTCTAAGGGTGCGCCTTTGGTGAAGGCAAGATGGGGCAGTGGATCTGTCCATAATGTCGATGCTTGCCAATCTAAAACGACGGTCATCATCAGGCGACGGGAATCAAAGGGAATTTCCCGCAAACGGGGAAATTTCTTTTGTAAATCCTCCAAGTTTAGTTCCGCTTTTGCCGCCGCGACTAAAAGAGCCGCCTCGGTGGGATCGCCAATTTCCTGCCAACGGCTAGGCGCATTCAGATGGATTAAACGCGCATTAGAACAAAGGGCGGAACCGATGAGTAAAATTTGAGCTTTCCATGCAATTTCCGAATCCGAGGGAAGATGGACTGTGCCACTGGTGGGATCGTAGCCTGCGCCCGTGACTTCAATTAATCGATTGGTCGGCGGAGCCTTGGATGGCTCCGTAGATTTTGGATCATCATTTGGCTCTGGTTGGGTTGGCAACCACAGATAACGCACGGTCATTTCATTTTTGGTTAATGTCCCCGTTTTATCGGTACAAATCACCGTAGTTGCACTCAGGGTTTCGACAGATGAGAGTCTTCGCACTAGAGCATTTCGCCTTGCCATCCGTTTTACGCCAAGGGCAAGGGCAAGCGTAACTGTGGGTAATAGACCTTCGGGGACATTTGCCACGATAATCCCGATCGCAAAGATAAAACTTTCGGTGACATCCATGCCAATCAGCAAATAGCTGAGCAGAAATACGGTTGCGCCCATTCCCAGTGCGATCGCGGTGATAATTCGCACGATCCGCGCCACTTGGATTTCTAGCGTACTCGGTTCGCGCTTAACCACCGTAGTTAAATGGGCGACCTGTCCAAACTCAGTTTCTGCACCCGTCGAATAAACTACGGCAACGGCTCGACCTGCGGCAACCGTCGAACCCGCCAAAACAAGGTTGGCAATTTCTGAGGGATTGACTTTTTCCTGTAAGGGTTGTTCCCCCTGACGCGCTAGGGGTTTGCCAGCACGCACTGACACCGCTTCTCGCAAACGCACAGGGTAAGCATTTCGCGCCACAGGCAATGATTCCCCTGTCATTACCGAGACATCAAGGTATAAACTTTCGGCGGAGATTAATCGGGCATCTGCGGAAATGCGATCGCCTTCTTCCAGTTGCATGACATCGCCGCGCACTAGCTCTCGCGCAGGAATTAGCTTGAGTTCGCGATCGCGATAGACCTTGACCTGCATCGGCAATACTTTTTTCAAAGCCGATAGCGCTTTCTCGGCTTGAAACTCTTGCCAAAAGCTAAAAATGGCATTAATCCAAATCACTGACCATACAGCCCAACCCAGTTCAGGGGTGCGGGAAATAAAGGCAAGAATCCCTGCTACCCAAAGGAGCAAAGCCATAAAATGCGTCAATTGATCAGCAAAACGTAGCCACAATGAACGTTGCACAGGTTCGGGCAGTTCATTTGCGCCAAATTTTTCTAGTCTTTCTCTAGCTTCATCCTGCGATAATCCATTGGCAGCCGTACTCAGGGATTCATAGACTTCTTCCAAGGACAAAGCCCAGATTGGTTGATGTAGTGATGCCATGCTCGTCTACTCCGCTTAACTATTCAGTATGTTGCTGTAACAGAGATGAAATTAAACCTAGCATTAGATGCGTTGTCGAAATCTTAAATCAAACCGACAGATTGATCTTTTAAAGAGATGTAGTGCGAGCAAAGCTCGCGCTACATCTCCTCAATGCGTAAGACTCAAAGGTATAATGATATATTCGACCAGCACTGCCTGATCATTACCGTGTTCCTATGGGCTATGAGCCTTTACATCACAAATATCGCCCCCAAATCTTCGCGGATTTGGTCGGTCAAGAGGCGATCGCGCATACCCTTACCAATGCCTTAAATACTAAGCGCATTGCTCCTGCGTATCTATTTACTGGGGCAAGGGGGACTGGTAAAACATCGAGTGCGCGGATCATGGCAAAGTCGCTCAATTGCCTAAGTTCTGACAGTCCAACGCCTCATCCCTGCGGCAAGTGTGAGTTATGCCATAGCATTGCCAATGGTAATGCCTTGGATATTACGGAAATCGACGCGGCAAGTAATACGGGGGTTGATAATATCCGCGAATTAATCGAACGCGCCCAGTTTGCGCCAGTTAAGGCAAGGTTTAAGGTTTACATCATTGATGAATGCTTGACTGGCGATACCCTTGTACAGACTGATACAGGTTTAATGCGTATTGACGATCAAGATTTATTAGGTAAACAGGTTTTAAGTTACAACGAAAAATCTGCTCAATGGGAATATAAAAAAGTTTTACGTTGGTTAGATCGTGGTATAAAACCCACATTGATTATTAAAACCAATCAGCGATCGCTGCAATGCACAGGTAATCATTTAATCAGGACCGAATCAGGATGGACAGCAGCAAGCAATATCAAAGTTGGGATGAACATATTGTCTCCTGTACCTGTGGAACTATCTCCTCAATGGCATACAAATTTGGAGAGGGTCGAATCTGTAACAGTCGTTGGTGATGAGCCAGTTTATGACATTGAAGTAGAAGATAATCATAACTTTGTCGCTAATGGTCTGTTAGTTCATAACTGCCATATGTTAAGCACCGCAGCCTTTAACGCACTTCTCAAAACCCTCGAAGAACCGCCCGATCGCGTAACTTTTATACTCGCGACAACCGACCCGCAGCGCGTATTACCGACAATCATTTCCCGTTGTCAGCGTTTTGATTTTCGACGAATTCCTCTAGATGCGATGGTGAAGCATTTAGGGAAGATTGCCGCCAATGAGAATATTAATATTCATATTGAAGCTTTAACTCTAGTCGCGCAGATTGCACAGGGAGGACTGCGGGATGCGGAATCGCTGCTCGATCAATTAAGTTTATTAGATGGAGAGATTACGGTTGAGGCGGTTTGGGATTTGGTGGGATCGGTTCCAGAGCAGGATTTGCTGTCACTAATTGAGGCGATCGCCGCCGATCATTCCACGCAGTTAATTGATTATGTGCGGCGGATTATGGATCGGGGGCGCGAACCTTTGATCGTGTTGCAGAACTTGGCGAATGTCTATCGGGATTTATTGATAGCAAAAACCGCAAGCGATCGCAGTGATTTAGTTGCTATGACTAGCTCAGGTTGGGAACGACTAGTGCAACTGGCTCAAACTTTACTAGTGCCAAATATTTTATTAGGTCAACAGCATCTACGCGCCGCCGAGTTACAGATCCGTAATTCTACCCAACCACGTTTATGGCTGGAAGTTACCCTGATGGGGTTATTACCTTCAGCACAGGCAGCGCAATCGCAATCTCCTCATCCATCTACAAATCAACAATTCATTCCATCTCGAAATATTGCGACAACTCCGCCTATAAACCAAGCTCCGAAAGCTAATCCTGTTACACAAATTCCACTGTCACCAAAACAGGAGGTGGCAAATCCTCCAATAGCACAGGTATCCGAACCACCTATCAATTTAGTTAGTGCAATTAATTCCACTAACTCAACAGCAACTTCACCTATTGCTGAAACGCCAATTTCATCGGGAAATGATGATTTTGAGAATATCGCTTCGGTTGGATACGATCTTGATCAGATGTGGCAAAGTGTTTTGTCAGTACTGCCAACACCTACGAAATCAGTCTTTATCCAAATACAGGCGCATATTCTAAGCATCGATAGTGGAAGTATTAAGATTGGCTTGGCTGGAAAGCGTGATGAAACCACTAAACATATTGTGGTTCAGAAGCGCCCAGAGCTAGAGGAAGTTTTTGCGAGGGTTTTGCAACGCCCAATTAAGGTAATGTTTACCTTTGTCAATACGCCCCAACAGGCTGAGCCAGTCAAAATTTCTGCGCCTCTGCCCTATTCACCAGCGATCGCACCCCTGCCTCCTGCCCCAATTTCACAGCCAATTTCACAACCATTACCTAGCCCAGTAAGCCAGAATCCTACAGCGATCGCGCCAACCGTTCCATCTGCATCCACTCCATCTCCAGCACCACCAGCACCACCTATTGCCGTTGCTCAAACGAAGGGATATGTTGGTTTATCAGAAGATGATCGGGTTGTTAAAAATTTAGCAGAGCTTTTTAATGGACAGATTATTGATCTTGATGAAGAACCTGCTAACGAGCAAGGTTCTGGAGAAAGCGTTGTGGAGACAGTTGACGAATGATCTCATCGGGTTTGCCTGTGACATGAGCCGCAAATCTTTGGGCTAAGGGTAAAGCATAAACCGTCGGACTGGTGAATCCTGAGAATAAATGCAGATTGGCATATTCCTGAACTGCACCAATCAGAGGCAAATTATCATTGCTAAAGGCAACCAAACAATGCCGCCATTTCCCCTGAAGTGCTGCTACTTTTGGCAAAATTTTACCTACAGAGTCGCGAATATTTGCTTCACTTTGCACAGGATCGATCGCGGCGTAAGGGTCAGTCAATACGCGGCTCAATTGTCCAAACCTAACACGACTATCTAAAAATTGAATTGCACCTGCATCAATGGAAGGTGATAACAGTTCCTGACCCGAAGTATCCCAAAGATGATCTTTTTCTGCTTCGGTAGTGGTTGCTTCTAACTGATAGCGGGTAGAATCCGCAGGCATGACCATTGCTTGCATTTTTAGATCAACGGGTTCCGTGTCGATCGCTTCGGCATGGGTGAAATAGATTCTGGCGTTAATACCTGAAGCCTTGAGTAAGGCGCGAGACAATCCTCCCGCACAAACCGCAACTTGAGCCGAGTAGAAGTCTCCCTCCTTTGTGTTTACACCCACAACGCGATCGCCTTCAATCAAAAAGTTCTCCACTTTGGCATAGACAGTTTTGCCGCCTAATTTTGTAAATGCCTGACTACAAGCAGTTACAAAACAATCGAGGTTAATATGGGCATGGGGGAAGAGTAACGCGCCGCCGATTCCTTGCTGATTTAGTAAAGGTTCACGTTCATGGGCTTCTTGAGCATTAAGTAATGTTGGCGCGATCGCGCAATTAGTATACTGAGCGAGAATGGATTGCGGATTGACCTCAGGATCAATGGTGAGCAAAAGATCTAATTCGCGAAATTCCGTATCCATCCCTAATTCTTGAGATAGATTACGTTGTCGAGCAATTCCTGCTTGACTAAGCTGATGGGTTAGGGGAGTGGTACTGCTCCAATAGGAAATGCCACCATAGCCGAGACTACTGGAACCTTGGAGTTGTGGATGTTGTTCAATCAGAAATACGGAACATCCTGCTTTTTGGAGTTCATAGGCTAGAGCTATACCTGTAATTCCACCACCGATAACGATCCAATCACGCATCATTTTTTACCTCTGCTTTTACCTCTTCTAATTCTATCCCTTCAAGCAAGTTGCCAATAGTCGCTTGACGCTGGGTTTTTACCCATTTTAACTGCTTGGGAATAATACACATCCGTAAAGTGACACTCACAATTACAGGAATATAATGCAGCATAAAGATCATTCCCGAAATTGTTTGCCCGATCGCTGATGACCATGAGACTTTGTAGGAACTACGGATACCAAAAGCCATCGTCACGGCGGCGAGGGTCATCGAAAAGGCAGCGATCGGGGGCAGCATGGGAGTTTGCTTGAGGGCGATCGCGGCGATCGTATCGGGAATAAAGGCTACTGGTAGCAAATATTGATTGATCAAGAACAAGGTCGCGTCAAAGGTTTTAGCAAAGCCCATCCGATTGCTGATGAGCAAGCTCCCATAGTCGAGATAGCGCTGAAATCCGCCTTCCACCCAACGATTGCGCTGATGCCATAGCTGTTTAAAATTAATTACACCTTCTTCTTCCACCGCAGGGAAATTTAGACAGGCGATATCCCATTGGGTTAAATGGAGCCGAATCGTCAAATCAAGATCATCGGTAATAGTTTGCTCATTCCATCCGCCGCAATCATTGAGCGCAGTACGGCGCACAAATTGACCATTGCCGCGCAGTTCGCCCATGCCACCCACGCGCACCCGCAAATCCTGTAAATACAGATCTAAAGCCTGTTCCGATGCTTGCCCACCAGTCCACCAGTTTTCTGTAGCATTGGCGATCGCTTTTCGTAATTGCACTGCACCAATTTTTGATTGCTGGAATACAGGTACAAGCGATCGCAATACATCATGGGGAACTTGAGCATCAGCATCAAATACACCGATAATATCGCCCTTAGTTAAAGCTAAGACTTGGTTTAATGCACCCGACTTACCGCCTTGAGCCTCGTCACCGCGTCGTAAAGTTTTTAATTGCGGATACTTTTGCTTGAGAATGTTCAAAACCTCAGAAGTGCGATCGCTGCTATTGTCATCTACAATCCAAACTTCAAAGCGATCGCTAGGATAGTCAAGTTGACAAAGATTTTTAACCAAATTTCCAATCACTGCCTCCTCATTTTTTGCTGAAACTAAGAGAGAGAAAAATGGTAATTCGGGTAATTCTAAAGAATGTCTATTTTGATTGTTTTGATTATGTTTAGAGTCGGTGGCGATGGTTGGTAAAGGTGGCGCAAAAATTAAGCGCAAAGCATGAATACCAAATAATCCTAGTAGCACCCATCGCCCCCAAGAGGCAAAATGCAAACCAATTGTTACTCCATAAACAATGATTAAGATAATGATCGTCTTGAGTCTACGGCGATCGCCTCCTGACTGAAGGCTGCTAAGAAATTCCGTTTCGGGCATTGGAAGTTTTAATGTATTACGAAATATTTGGCTTGAATATAATCAGGATACCGCTTTTTAAGCAAGCGAGGTATAGAGGGTTGTTTCCCCTCCGCAGTCGGGGAAACAACCTTAGACGGGGAAACGCTATAGCTAAGAGCTAAAATAGTAAAAGTTAATCCAAAATTCAAACTCATAACTTAATGTTCGGCTTTTTCAAACGCAAATTTCGCAAAAAAATCGCACGCATCGAAATCACGGGGGCGATCGGATCGAGTACGAGAACCCGCGTTCTTGAAGCCCTTGAATTTGTTGAAGAAAACAAATTTCCTGCTCTCCTCCTTCGCATCGATAGCCCTGGGGGAACCGTTGGCGACTCTCAAGAAATCTACGCCGCCCTCAAACGCCTTAGGGAAAAATCAAAAACTAAAGTTGTCGCCAGTTTCGGCAATATTTCCGCTAGTGGCGGCGTTTATATTGGTGTAGGTGCAGATTACATCGTGTCCAACTCTGGGACAATTACAGGCAGCATTGGTGTAATTTTGCGCGGCAATAATATTGAGAAACTACTCGAAAAAATTGGCGTTTCCTTTAAAGTGATCAAATCAGGCACTTACAAAGATATTCTCTCCTTCGATCGCGCAATCACTATTGAAGAAAGAGAAATTCTCCAATCTCTGATTGATTCCAGCTACCATCAATTTGTCGAAACCGTCGCCGAAGGTCGTAAGCTCAGTCCCGCCACCGTGCGATCGTTTGCCGATGGACGAGTATTTACAGGCGAGCAAGCCCTTACCCTCGGTTTAGTCGATCGCCTCGGTACAGAAGAAGACGCAAGAATCTGGGCAACCGAGTTAGCAGGACTCGATCCTAAAAATACTAAAGTATTTACGATTAAGCCTCCGAAAACCTTTGCCAGTAAGTTTCTGCCCAGTGGCTCAGAAATGGCGTTCAACCGTTTACAGTTTGAAGCCGAAACAAGCGGAATCCCGCTCTGGATGTGGCAATAGCTTTTTATAGCACGGCTTTTCCGTGCTATAAAAATTTGGCTGGTTGCTTTTTGTGTGATTTTGATAACCAAGTTAAGTGATTGAGATCGCCTATTAAGTGAGACAAGGATCGCTAATTGAGAGCCTTGCCTGTCACAAGATTAATCGGGAACTAGATGCACAATATAGGAGTCGGTTTAAGGGAGGAGTAAATCCATGACTCCTGTGCAACTAGAGAGAACTCAAAAAATGTTAACTGAATCTCAATTTAGACTCTTTTCTAGATTAAGTAAAATGCGTGACTGGTTAGGAGAATTATATTTGGAGTTCATTCTTTCACAGGAAGAGATTGAACATATTTATCATTCTGAAACAAATATTTGTAAGCCAATAAATAAAGATCAAGATCGGCGATCGCCTTATTTGATGAGGTAATTACTTGGAAATATTTTGAGAAAGGAATTTATAAACAATTTTTACATGATTTCTACATAATATTTATAGGTTCGATTTACAATCTTTCTTCTATTTCTAAGCAAGGCAAAACCACATAATGATGATCGCCTAAATAAGACTTTTGCAAATTTTCTGATAGGTAATCATCATCACGATCAAAACGCAATATCGTATGTCCTTTTGCTGTAATTTTATGATTTAGGTGTTTTTGCAATATTTTTTTTCCACTTGCAGATAAAACAGCCACATAACCTGATTGATCATGAGAGCCATATGCATAGTAAAAAGACATACCGTCAATAATTACATCACCCCAATTACGTCCATAGTAATCTATCCTATTACGACCAGATGTTATAAGAACGGAATCATTACTCAAATGCAAATCTTTAGGCTCTAATATAATTTGGTAACGGATAGATTGATGATTCAAAGAAATTGTTGGTATTTCGATTTTAGACACGCCTGCATTTAATTCACTATTTTTTAAAATAGACACTGCAACCAAAGCAGGATCATTTTGCCTTGAACCTTGTTTAAAAAGAATCGATAGGGAATCTTTTGCTCTTGTAAATCCCACATAGAGTTTTCGAGTACAACTCTCATAACTATTATTACGATCCAATCTATCGCCATCTTCTAGCACAAATACATGAGCAAATTCTGAACCTTTAGCGCTGTGGAATGTAGAAAGCACAACCTCTTCTGGTCTGATAGTTTTTGCCTCTTCCAAGAGATAACAGATTTCTTCTTGAGTAATATTTTTGCAGTTATCCAAGGTTGCTAACAGAGATTTCCATGCAACATCTTGATCGCTATAGCCGAGCTTTAGGCGAACTTTCTCTAAGTGAGTCATTGGATCATCGACTGCTAGATTCAGATCTTTCCTAAGATGTTCTAAAACCTTTTGACCAATCAGACTATTAGAAGGGCGAAATTTATCGGAGCTATCATAAAACTGATAAGGAATACCAATCTCTTGCAGGAAATGCTGAAGAAAACGTAAATCATTCCATCTATGGGCTAATATTGCGATTTCATTGGGTTTAATTTGTTTTTCAAAAATTAATTTCTTAATTCTATCTACCATCCATTTAGCAGCATGGTAAAGATGAGAATATTCTCCCCATAATATTTCGCCAATGTCATCAGTACGATAAGCATAGATTTTTTCGCCTGTTTGATTAATTTGATTATTAGGAATTGCTTTACTGATGAACGCATTTGTAAAATCAACTATTGCAGGAAGCGATCGATAATTTGCCAAGAGGCATCTTTCGGGTTGATCCTGTATATCCCAATCCCTGCGAAATTCATTAATAAATCTATTACTACTCCCAGAAAACTCGAATAGATTTTGATTAGGATCGCCCACAGCAACTAAAAAGCTATTCTGTTGTTCATCTTGATCTTCATCCCTTTGGAAATTTCCTAACAACTTTACAATCTGATATTGTGATTCATTAATATCTTGATATTCATCAATCAATATGTACTGATAATTAGTGTCATTGTCTCCAAGATAATTAATTAATTCGTTTAGTAACCAATTAAATTTTGTATCTGTATTTGCATTTCTACCGATTCCATCTGGAGCATCATTATGTCTCAATCCTGTTAGTTTAGAAGCTAAAGCATGAAAAGTAAGTGCATCAACTCGTGAACCCCTCGCCCCTAAAAGTTGATATAGGCGTTTTCTCACTTCTGCTGCCGCCGTGCGTGTATGCGATAAGACTAAAATTCTTGATGGTGATACACCACTAATTGCAATTAAATGAGCAACTCGATTAACAATGGTTCTCGTTTTCCCCGAACCAGGTCCCGCCAAAACGAGCAAAGCTCTACTAGTATCGTCTTTGACAATTTCTTTTTGAGCATCACTAAGATTGTTAAGTATTTCACTAATTATGGGCGGATTACTAATATCTACATTAGGCAAATATTTTTCTTTAAAACTAGCTAAAGCCATTAAGAAATAATCTTTTAATACTGATATTCTCTTTTTCTCATTATCTTTATACTTTAAAATTTCTTGAATTGCATGAACACGCTGAAATTTTTGTTCATAATGTTCGCGGAGAGGTTCATATATAGATTTACTCCAGTTTGTTCTACTACCTTTAACAACATGATAAAGTCTATCGTAATTAGAATCACCTTTACCTAGCATAATTAGCCCCAAGCCTTGCATTAAGTTTAATATAGGCATAGAATTTATATCAGTGTTTTTTAATTTCAACTCAACTTCTGCACTTTTTAATTTCAACTCAACTTCTGCTATATCGATAATTTGATTGTCTGTTCTTTTCCATTTTTTGGTATCAAAAATTTGACTTAGTACCATTTCCATTGTCTCAACACGGCTAAGAGCAACATTACAAGCTTCCAAACTTACTTTTATCCAATGACTAAAAGATTGATTGTCATTAAAATATAAATTAATAGTGCTACAGCTTTTTTCTTCATACCTAGCAAGCTTTAATTTTGTCAGCAGCTTTAAAGCATCATTTAATTTAAAGTTGAGTTTTATTTTGTCTGGGTTGAGTTTTATTTTGTCTGAAATTTTTCTCTCTAAAGATTCAATACTATTAAGGCGGATTAAATTGTTTTCTTCAATGAGTATGTCTTGTTCTTGTAAGTCTAATAAAAAAGCTTGTGTTCTGTCAAAAATCTCCGTGATTCTTGGTTTTACTTTCTTCTCAGAAAACTTAAAAGCAATCTCATAACGCCAAGAAACTATCCCAGATTTTACTAACTGACGGACACTGTTGATTATTTTAGTAGGATACATTGGTATAGACAATGCGGCTTCTTGAATATCTAAGTCAATAGCATTATCTTTTTGTTTAATTCCAATTTCCGTAAGATATTGCATCAATTGTTTCGAGGTTGCTGGAATATCACTCGCTAATGCCATATCATTATTTAACTTGACATACAAAATACAAGGACATGACTCTTCTTCCTTGATCAGATTTCCTTCTTCCAATTGATAAAGTACAGTTCTTGTTTGAGTCGCAAGAATTTCTGAATTATTAGATTCAAGATGCTTTTCTAAATCTAAAGTACTTACCCAAGCATCTCCATTGCCTTTCTTTAATTTTTCCCTGATTACACCCCAACAACCTTGCATTGCCTGAAAACTAATTTGAGATTCATCATTTTGCTCAAATGTGCGTTTAAAATCTTCATTGTCTTGAAATAGATATGCTTTACCTTGTTCTCCTTGTTTACGAGCTAATCTCCCGATCTCTTGTAAATACGCTTCAGGAGTCGCTGGCGGCGCAATGTGGATCACAGTATGAATACCTTCGCGATCTATACCCATACCAAAGGCATTTGTCGCAACTACAACGTCTAATTGTTTATCCTTAAATTTTTGTAGTATCTCTTGCTTTTTTTGTGCTGTAAGCCCACCGTGAAAAGCTGCTGCTCTCAAATCTGTGCGATCGCAAATAACTTTTGCATATTTCTCAGTCTCTTTTCTGAAACGCGCATAAACAATAGTTACTCCATCAGGATGTTGATTATGCTCTGTTTCTATGATCGACAGCATATTATCCTGTCTGTATTTTTCAGAAACGTTTTCAACATAGGTTGTGATTTCCTTACGCCATTGAAAATATTCTTTGTCTCTAGGAAAAATCTCTAATTTCCCAGTAAAAAGCTTTCCACTTTGCTGATCTAAATTAATTTTTTTTACTTTGTCTTCTAAATCTTTGATTACCTTCTTTGTTGCTGTTGCTGTGACAAATCCCCAGCGACAATTATGAATTTTATTCTGATAAATTTGCTTAATAATTCCCGCAATCCGCATAAAATCAGGACGAAAATCATGCCCCCATTGCGAAAGAGTATGCGCCTCATCTAGCACCCATAAAACTGGTACACGATGCTTTAAAAGCCTTTGAATAGTTGGCTGACGCAATCTTTCAGGAGATAAATAGAGAATATCTACTTTCCCTTGCCATAAGTTATCAATTACTTCTTTCTGCTCACTGAGACTTTGCGTACCTGATAACAAAGCAACTCTATCAACATAGTTAGGATGTCGCTCTTTTAATTGTTCCTGCAAATTTTGGACTTGATCCATCATCAAAGCCTGTAGGGGCGAAATGATTACGGATAGTCCTCTCTGATATTTTGAAAAAAGCAACGCAGGAAACTGGAATGTCAAACTCTTACCCCCACCAGTTGGTAAAATCCCCAATGGAGTTACTTCTTTACTCAAAAATGCTTTAACAAGCTCTAGCTGATTATCTCTAAAAGAATAACTATCACCAAAAAAGAACTTTAGTTCTTGAGGTAACGTAGTATCTAAGAAATAGTCTTGTGATAGAAAAGGAAAAGTAATAGCTTCAGCTTCTCGAAATTGAGGAAAAGTTTCTTCAACCCATTTAGGACGGTGGGCTAGAGGTTTATCAAGATGGTATAGCCAATTTAAAAATATGATTATTCCCAAATTATTGATATTTGGCTTTTTAGGAATGGCTTCTATATATTTTTGTAGTGCCTTTATATCAGCATTAGGAAATTTTTCCCCAAGATTTTTCCAATCATTTACCCCTTCTATTTCAGGGATTAAACATAAAGGATATCCATTTGGCAAGAATTGCCAAGCCCAATAACAAACTAATGCAGGTAAGTTCTTGCCTAATTCTTTAACCTTTTCGTAAAGCTCAAAACTCTCCCAAGCATCTTCTAATGGATCTGAAAATCCAAGTTCTTGACGATATAGTTTGCTAAGTTTATGCGTTTGCTGTCCGATTAAAAAAAGTGCCGATAATTCAAGAGTATCGCAAATTCTCAAGCTGAGCCATGAAGGAATATTTGTAAAGAGTGTCGCTAAGTCATGCCGACGGATATTATGTCCTAAAACAACCTTTGATTTTTTGATTTTCTCTAGCGTCAAATATGCTGTCGATCTTTCTAATGCTTTATTGTGATACTTTTCAGTACAATCTACCAAAGCAATCTCTGATATTTTCCATTTACCATTGGCTTTTTTCTTTCTCTCTATATCCAAAAGTAGCCAACCTATCGGAATATCAGTAATCTGCACAGCAGTTTTTTGGCCAATTATTGTTCAAGTGAAATTTTACCGTATTTTAAGGCGTTATTTAATTATTTCTCTTAATCACTTAATCAATAGTTACTTAACAGCGATCGCAAACCATACCGCCAGCATCATTAGTCCAAAAACTCGCCAAAATCACAAATAATAAAGATTGATTTTGAAAGAATTTGAGATGACCGTACCATGCAAAGGTCATAAATATATTGGAGCAAATCAATAAAATAACGGTGAGCATGGCGCAATTCTAAATGGTTTAATGATTATAGAAGCTATCAATAACTTTAAATGCTTAACTCTATAGAATCTTTGCGAGAGCTACTAAGTGGAACTTTTTTAAGCGAAGCAGATATGATTCAGCTTGATATTCCAATGACGCAAAGTGTAGCCTTAGCGATCGCGGTTAATCTAGAAAATAGCCTTGCAGCTTGGTATCTACTCAAAGATTTAATGCCTCAAACCCAAAGATATCCAGTGATTACAGCTTGCTGGGGTAGTAATGGGGGAAATTGGCAGAAAACCGTGAATGATGAAGATTTCTTTTCACGATTTTACTTTGGCGAAGAATATCCAAATTTAGATCTATCTCCAGAGGCAATTATCGCGAGGGCTAATTCTATTAGTTCTCAGGAGCTAGACAATTTTTTAGATGAAAGCGCTCGATTTAATACCTACAATTTAGAAGAACAGATCTTTACAGAGTTAGCCAATACAAGTTCTATCTTTGGTATAGCACCATTAATTTCTGAACTACAAGCAATAGTGCGATCGGGACAAATTTCCACTATTGTCGATATTGAGAAGTATCTATTTGATTGGGAATTGCAGCACATTGCTGACATTCCTGCACTATCGCATCAAGAAACAACTTATCTAGACTGGTATCAACCGAATGGGCAAACAATGGCACTAATACTACTGCCAACGCCCCATAGTTGGGAAACCCTTGCTTATCTATCTTGGTATGGCGGCAGTAAAATGGCTATTCCTTTGCTACAAAAATGGCATCAATTCTATGAAGCCGATTTGGTTTGTCATTATGGAACGATGCTGCAACTTTTGGTTGGCAAACGACCATCTACTCCTCAGGAAGCCTTTAAATTAGCAAGCGAACAGGTGCTTTTAGCCCCTTGCACAACTTTGCTATCGGGAGTATCTATCCGTGATCATGCGCGATCGCTACTCAAAATAAATCGATGGTTTATCCACGAAAGACCCTAAAAACAAGCTACAGCGCACCGCGCTGTAGCTTGTGCATTGATTAGATTAGATTAGATTAGACTTTGGCTAAGCCACTGTGACGCAATAATGGAGCCGTGCTAGGTTCACGTCCTCGGAAGGTTTTGAAGACTTCCATCGGATGCTTACTGCCGCCAAGTGCCAATACTGTATCGCGATAGAGTCTACCGATCGAGGCGATCGCAATTTCATCTTCTAGCCCAGCTTCCTCAAAGGCGGCAAAGGCATCAGCACTGAGGACTTCTGCCCACTTGTAACTGTAGTAACCTGCGGCATAGCCTCCCGCGAAGATATGACCAAAGGAACAGAGAAAGTTATCTTCGGGCAAGGGTGGGATTACCATTGTGGTTTCCGCAAGGCGCGATCGCATTTGGCTTGGTGTTTCTGTACCGCCGACTTGATAGCGATGGTGTAACTCGATATCCACAAGGCTGAAATGCAACTGACGCAACATTCCTGAACCACTCATATAATTTTTGGAATCAACCAGCTTTTGGAAATAGCTTTCAGGAAGAGTTTTGCCTGTCTCATAATGCTTTGCCATGCCAAACAAGGTGGCGCGATCGTAGCACCAATTTTCCATAAACTGACTGGGAAGTTCCACTGCATCCCATTCCACATTATTAATGCCCGAAGCACCTGAATAATCAACCTTGGTTAACATATGCTGCAAGCCATGTCCGAACTCATGGAAGAGAGTTTCCACTTCGCCAAAGGTCATCAGGCTAGGCTTGCCATCGACAGGGGGTGATTGATTGCAAATCAAATAGGCAACGGGTAAACGGGTGATTGGCTTACCATCTTCGGTGATTTTGGCGCGTCCGATGCAGTCATTCATCCATGCACCGCCACGCTTTTCGGCAGGACGGCTGTAGGGGTCGAGATAGAAATTGGCGATCGCCTCATTACTCTCATTCTGAATTTCAAAGAAGCGCACACTTTCATGCCAGATTGGGGCTTGACCATCCGCAGGTACTACGGTGACTCCAAATAAACGCTTCACAAGGGCAAATAGACCTTCGAGAACTTGAGGTAATGGGAAGTAAGGACGCAATTCTTCGACAGTGAAGTTGAACTTAGTTTCGCGTTGACGCTCGGCCCAATAGGAGATATCCCAATGCTTGAGTTCTGTGGTTTCGCCTTGAGACTTAGCAAATTCCTTTAGTTCTGCAAATTCAGCGACGGCGGCGGCATAGCTGGACTGACGCAGTTCTTCTAGTAACTTCTCAACTGCTTCCACATTAGGAGCCATTTTTCTGGCAAGGCTGAGTTCGGCATAGGTGGGATAACTTAGTAATTCTGCTTTTTGTTTACGCAATTCGAGAATGCGATCGATTAATGGAGAATTGTCAAACTCACCACTGGCAGCACGACTCACAAAGGCGCGATATAGCTTTTCACGCAAATCACGGCGGCGACTATGCTGCATAAATGGAACATAGCTGGGATAGTCAAGGGTAATGCACCAAGGACCATTTTCAGGGGTGGCTTTGTCGTCACCGTCTAAACGTGCGGCTTGAGCAGCTTGTGCTAATAAGCTAGGAGGCAGACCTTCAATCTCTTCGGGCAGAGTCAAAGTCATGCTAAACGCCTTGGTAGCATCCAAAACATGGTTGGAGAAGTTGGTAGAAAGTTCCGCAAGTTCCATTTGAATTGCGTTGAATTTCTCTTTCGCTTCACCTTCTAACCCAACGCCCGAAAGCTCTGCATCGCGAATGGCGGCTTCAACAATGCGTTTTTGAGCAGGTTCAAGGCTATCCCACTCCGATGAGCCATAAATTGCTTTATAAGCCTTATAGACTGGTTGGCTCTGGCTAAAGCGGTTAAAGAATTCGATCACCTTTGGCTGCACAACCTTGTGAGCCTCGCGCAATTCAGCGCTATTTTTGACGCTGAGTAAATGCTCGATCGCGCCCCATGCCCAACCAATGCGCTCAGTCAGCTTTTCGAGAGGCTCCACTAACCCAGTCCATGTGGGTTGAAGATTCGCTTCGAGGTTGGTCAATTCTGTACTTGTTTCTTCAAGTAATTGGGTAATCGCAGGAATGACCTGTTCATGCTTAATTTCTGGAAATGGTGGTAAACCTTTGCCAATTAAAAGAGGGTTAGTAACTTCACTCATAAATAATCTTCTAATCTTTAAGATTTGTAAATTAACTATCTCTGATTATATCGCGATCGCTAACATTGGGCGATCGCCCTAACAGGTTGTATTTACAGATTCTTGACACTCTCAGCGAGTAACGCGACTGAGATTCCTGATTCAGCGAGACAACTTACCAAATAGACCATTATCTAGTTGACGGAGGTCGAACTCGACCCAGGCGTAGAAATTTGGGTATGCCCTACCCTATTTAAACCAATAGCCAAGATATTCAGTGCAGCATTGTGGTCACGGTCTAAAACCGTTCCGCAATGACTGCATTGATGAGTGCGCTCACTCAGCGATTTCTTGACAGTGGTTCCACAGTTTGAACAATTTTGGCTCGTATATTGAGGCGGCACTGCAACAGTGACTTTGCCAAATACCTTACCAAAATACTCAACCCATAGACGAAACATAGACCAGCTTGCGTCAGATATTGACTTAGCTAATTTATGATTCTTGACCATATTCCGCACTTGCAAATCGACCTAGGCAATCAGGTCGTTAGACCGAACCACGCACCTTGCAGTTTTTACCGCAAAGTCTTTACGCTGCCTTGATACTTGCAAATGTTTTCTTGCTAACCGCTTAATTGCTTTCCTGCGATTAGCCGAACCCTTTTTACGCTTAGAAACTTTGCGTTGTAACTTTTTGAGTTGACGCTCCGACTTTCTAAGCAATCTAGGATTTTCTACTACTTCACCTTTTGAATCGGTATAGAAATGGTTTAAACCAACATCTAAGCCAATTGTGGTTTGAGTTGGCTCCATGCCTTCTCTACGGTCAACATCTACGCAAAACTGAGCATAGTAACCATCAGCACGGCGAACCAGCCTGACTCGTTTTATTTGCTCTATCTGGTAGAAGTTTAAATCACGGCTACCAACCAATTTGAGTCTGCCAATCTTAAAGCCATCAGTCAAAGTTACTCCCTTCCCACTATAGAATTAGCCATTAAAACCCAAGAAATAGAGTTGCGCCGCAACTCTATTTCTTGGGTTTTAATGGCGTGGCAAAGCCACGACATCAAATTGCTTAGCTTTCGCTAATTATTGCGAAATGTGCCCTCTTTTGTTAAGAAACCTGTGCGGTTGCCCTGGTTAAATCCCATAAATCAGGATTGCATACAGCGCTTTGCGCTAAAACCAAATCTAAAACCTATGGCGTACGCCATAGGTTTTAGATCTGGTTTTAGATCTGGTTTTAATTATGCTCGATTGCCTAGCAAAAACAGGTCGGCGGCACTTCGCGCCGCCGACCTGTTTCTGGCTATAGGAAAGATTTTGGCATAGGTAGCATGATTAGTAAGGCGATCGACATTAAACCTATTCCTAGCAGATCACGATTTCTATCAATTTCTATGCTCTCATTTAAAATTAGGGGCTGTGGGGTAGGTAATAAAAATAAGAGGATGCTGTAAATCCGTAGCCAAGGCTGCACAACTAAGGAAATTGCTAGGAGTATGATTCTGGTGATCCTCGCAATTTGGACGGATTGGCGATGCCCAAACATGGCGATCGCTATGTTTCCGCCATCAAGCAAGTCAAAGGGTAGTAGTTGCAAAGCGCTAAGGGCTAAACCTGTCCAGCCTGCTAAGGTGAGTGGCGAGACAGCTTGTATGGCTTCTGGATTTGGGCTGGTTGTGAGGGTAACTTTGCCGATGGAGAAAATTGCTTGTAATAAACTTCCAAAAATTGAGTTTTTAAAATTGAAGGTATCGAGATTGGGTATAAGTGAAGATGAAATGGCTAAGGAATTGGGGCTTATCGGCGAAATTAAGAACCAATTTCCCAAAATCAATAAAATTATGGAGATAATTAAGCCTGCAATCGTTGGGGTTACTGCTAAATCAAAGAGAATACGACGCTGGGTAGCAGGGATTAGAGATGTTTTTTGGTTAAGTTGTAGGCTACTAAGGAGACCAAAACCACCAATGCAAGGTAGGAAGATGGGAGGAGCAAATCGCACTTTATATTTCGCGGCAATGTAATATTTGGCGATCGCCCTTGCTATAAATATGCTGACTATGCCGATTAGATAGGGAATACCTGTTTGTAAATTGTTGATATTCAGGGCTTCAAGACGATGGATTTTTGCGCCTACTACTAGCACTGTAAATGCTGTGCAGATAATGCTGATAATGCTTGTGGTCCATTCTGTATATAGTTTATTGCTAAATTTTGATGGGGTAGGTTGAGTAGTATGTTGATTGGGGATTTGATTGGGGATCAGATAAAAGCAATAATTGATAGGATTCTGGTCATCTGATGATGTCCCAAATGATGCCCCAAAACTTTTACCTAAATTTTCGATAGGACTTTCTTGTAAATAGCAAAGGAAGCGATCGCCAAATATTTTTTGAATATTTTGATTGATGGTGTCGTAGGCATATTTGTAATTCTGCGATCGCAGGCTGCCTCGACAGTAAATTTCTTGGGGTTGATACTCTAAATCCTTCAGATGATAAATATTAGGAGAAAAGCAGTTCTTGAGTTGTTTTTCTTCGCTCGGCGAAAGATTTATCGCTTCATCATGGAGATTATCTGCCTTGGTATGACCGCCATAAATCCATGTCCCCAGCAAAATGCCAGTCACCACAAACATTAACGGTAAAGCTGTTTGATTGAAGATTGTCCATACAATGGCTAGACTTGGTAATGCAACCGCCAAAATCCACAGAAATATTATTTCTGATTGCCGATCTGCTCCCTGTCGCGATCGCTGATAGTAGCTCACCACAAAACCTACTACGACAAAAACAAAGGCTTCCTCAAATCCCATACTCGTTACTCATTACTACCTGCACTATAGCGCTTGTTACTTTCTATACATATTGTCACGCGGCAATTAGGATTTTAATTATTTGTGGCGCGGCGGAGCCGCGCCACAAATAATTGGTTCTTTATTTTATTGCGTGGCAATTACCTTTGCACTGTGAGTTTTAATTTTGCAATTAAAAACTAGAATTATGAATGCACTCGAACCTAACCTCTCAATTTCTAGATAAATGAGCAAAGAATTTGAATCTATCAGCGATCGCTTGCCCCCCCAGAATATTGAAGCAGAGGAAGCAGTTTTAGGCGGGATTTTGATCGATCCAGAGGCGGTATCGCGGGTGCTAGATACTTTGCGTCCTGAAATGTTTTATGTGGCAGCCCATCAGGAAATTTTTCGGGCTTGCTTGTTATTACATAACCAGTCTAATCCCACCGACATGATGAGCTTGACCACATGGCTCAGCGATCGCGATATGCTCGAAAAAATTGGCGGTCAATCAAAAATCGCGCAACTTTGCGATCGCACCGTCAGCGCTGTAAATATTGATTTTTATGCTCAATTGGTTGCGGATAAATACGCAAGACGAAAATTAGCGGAAGCCGCTAGAGGCGTTGTCGAGATTAGCTACAGCAACGAGATCGAACTCGCCCAACTTCTCGATCAATCGGAACAAAAGATTTTTGCAGTTACGCAATCTCGCGCCCAACAAGGGCTTACCCCTGCGGCGGATATTCTCACTAAGACTTTTTATGAATTAGAAAATCGCTTTAATTCCCTTGGTACTGGCAATTCCACCGCCACAGGTTTAGTTACAGGATTTTACGATTTTGATGCGATGACCAATGGCTTGCAGCGATCGGATTTAATTATCCTCGCAGGTCGTCCGTCAATGGGAAAATGTTTAGCCTTTGATAGTGAATTAGTTTTAGCCGATGGCAGTATTAGCACGATTGAAGAAATCTATCAGCAATATCAACAAAATCAAAGCAAACCAAACCTTTTAACGTTAGGAGAGAATTGGCGTTTTAATTTAACGCAACCGTCAGATTTTATCGATGATGGTATTAAGCCAGTATTTCGGGTCACAACTGCGTTAGGAAGACAAATTGAAACCACTTTAACTCATCCATTTTTAACAATTATTGGTTGGCAACAACTAGGTAAATTATGCGTGGGTGATAAAATCGCGCTCCCCCGTCAAATAGCGGTCTTTGGGAAGGAAGTTCGTCCTAGTTGTGAAATTAAACTCTTAGCTTATTTATTAGGAGATGGTTGTTTAACCCAGAGCAGCCCTAGATTTACAAATATCAATCCCCAAATTCAAGATGATTTTATTGCTGCTGTCGAACAGTTTTCTCCTAGTCTAAAGGTGACAATTGATACGCATGGCGATCGCGCTGCAACGCTGCATACTACGTCAAAAGAAAGAGGTTCAGGTAATCCCCTAATTACTTGGTTAAGGGATTTAGAAATTTGGGGCAAAAATGCTCATCAAAAAGCAATTCCAGATTTTATTTTTCGTTTAGAAAAATCTCTAGTTGCTTTATTTTTAAATCGGTTACTTGCCACTGATGGATGGATGTCTGTTTTAACTAGCGGACAAGTCCAAGCAGGTTATGCCACTGTCAGCGAAAAGTTAGCCCGTCAAGTCCAGCATTTATTATTAAGATTTGGTGTAATTGTCAAACTTAAACACAAGCAAGTTAAATATAAACAAGAACTTCGTCACTGTTGGCAACTTGATATTACTGACGCTTTATCATTACAGATTCTCATTGATGAAATTGGTGTTTTTGGCAAAGAAGATGCAATTAGTAAAGCAAAATTAGCTTTATACTCGAAGCGATATCAAACTAATACTGATTTAATACCCGTTGAAGTTTGGCATGATTTGGCGATCGCTAAAGGTGATCAATCTTGGAAAAATTTGGCAGAAACAGCAGGTATTAATAGTTCCAATATTCACGTTGGTAAACGCGCTCCTACCAGAGAAAGATTATTAAAACTAGCCACAGCCGTTGATTGCCTCTCATTACAAAATCTTGCCACTAGCGATATTTATTGGGATAAAATCACCGCGATCGAGTTTGTCGGCGAAAAGCAAGTTTATGATTTGACAATTCCTAAAACCCATAACTTTGTTGCCAATGATATTTGTGTGCATAACACCGCTTTTGGGCTAGAAATAGCACGGAAAATGGCGGAAATTCATCGATTACCTGTGGCAATCTTTAGTTTGGAAATGTCTAAGGAGCAATTGGTTTATCGTCTTTTAGCCAGTCAGTCTAAAGTTCGCTCTAGTGATATGGGTATTGATAGTAATCGCCTTCGCACGGGACAAATTAGCGAAAATGAATGGGGAACCGTGGCGATGGCAATTAGTGGGCTTTCAGAATTGCCGCTATTTATCGATGATACTCCCAATCCACCGATTACGGAATTACGCTCTAAAGCTCGGCGTTTGCAATCAGAAAAAGGAGGAGTGCTAGGGTTAATCTTGATTGATTATTTGCAATTAATGGAAGGTTCTGGTTCCGATAATCGGGTGCAGGAAATATCCAGAATTACGCGATCGCTTAAAGCCTTAGCGCGTGAATTAAATGTACCTGTAATTGCCCTATCCCAATTAAGTCGAGGCGTAGAAGCGAGAACGAATAAGCGTCCAATGCTTTCCGACTTGAGAGAAAGTGGAAGCATCGAGCAAGATGCGGATTTAGTAATTAATTTATATCGTGATGAATATTACAACCCAGAAACCCCCGATCGCGGTGTTGCGGAGATTATCATTGCTAAGCATCGTAATGGTCCCGTTGGTACTGTGAAGTTATTGTTTGAACCACGCTTAACCAAGTTCGAGAATATGGCTTCTGGACGTAGTTAATAAAAAAGAGACCCGCAGTGCGAGTCTCTTTTTTATTTAGAAAGCGATGTCGAAGGATTATTTGTTAGCAATAATTTCTCTAGATGTAACTTTACCTAGAGTTGGGAAAGACGATTGCTCAGCAAAGATTTGAGTGTTTTTCGTGGAGGCAACCTGCTCATGGGCAAGACGCATTTGTGAATTAATTGCCACCGTCGTTGCATCATAAAAACCTGTGGCTAGTTTAGGATAAGCACCAATCGCAATAATTGGCACGATAAAACAAGCAGCAATAAAGACTTCGCGAGGACTCGCATCACTAAAATCAGCTTCACTAGGTAGCAGACAATTTGTACCGAAACAAACTACTTCTTGATTGCCCTGAGATTTGAGACTGATATCCGAAATATCGCAGGATGGATTAATGTCACAGGATGGATTGCCATCGCAAGCGTAGAAAATCTGACGCAACATCGAGAGCAGATAAATCGGTGTGAGAATCACCCCAACTGCGGCGAGGAATACCGTCACAGTGCGGAACGTGGAGCTATAGACATCACTAGAGGTCATACCCACAAATATGGAGATTTCACTAGCAAAGCCACTCATACCAGGCAGAGCGAGGGATGCTAATGCGCCGACCGTAAATAGGGCGAATACTTTCGGCATGACCTTTCCGATATAGCCCATCTCATTCAATAACATGGTGTGGGTGCGATCGTAGGTGACACCTGCAAGGAAAAATAAGACTGAGGCGATCAAACCATGGGAGATCATTTGTAACATCGCGCCACTGATTCCTAAATCAGTGAAGGAGGCAATCCCGATCAGCACAAATCCCATGTGCGAAACCGACGAAAAAGCGAGGCGACGCTTCATATTGGTCTGAGCAAAGGAATTCACTGCACCATAGACAATATTGATTACGCCTAACATCGCTAATACGGGTGCAAAATACACATGGGCATGGTCAAGTAATCCCATATTTAAGCGGATTAAACCATAACCACCCATTTTTAGTAATACGCCAGCTAAGATCATCGATACAGGCGAAGAAGCTTCACCATGAGCATCGGGCAACCAAGTATGCAGAGGGAAAATCGCTAATTTGACACCAAAGGCAATTAACAAACCTGCATACAGGGGGAGTTCAAACGCTAGAGGGAAATCCTTGAGCGCTAGTTCAGCCATGTCAAAGGTCAGGTTATCACCATAGAGCGCCATTGCGAGACCCGCAACCAAAATAAAAATGGAAGCGGCGGCGGTATAAAGCAAAAACTTAGTTGCTGCATACTGACGTTTTTGACCTCCCCAGATGGAAACGAGGAGATATACGGGAATTAGCTCCACTTCCCACATGATGAAAAACATCAATAAATCTTGAGAAACAAAGACCCCGATCTGGGCGGCGTAAAGCACCAACATCAGGAAATAAAATAGTCGTGGTTTGACGTTGACTTGCCATGCTGCAAATATCGACAGCGTAGTGACAAGCCCAGCCAACAGTACTAGGGGGGCAGAAATGCCATCGACCGAAACTGCCCAGCTAAGTCCTAGCTGGGGTATCCATGTGTACTTTTCCGCGAGTTGAAAAGTCGCACTACTTGAGTCATAGTTTTTCCAGAAGGCGTAGCACATCAAAATAAAGTCAGCGATGCCTACACCTAATGCATACCAACGCACAGTTTTGCCTTCTTTGTCTGGCAAGATGGGGATGAGTAAGGAAGCTATGAGTGGGAGCAGGACGATCGCGGTAAGCCAAGGAAATTGGTCTAATGTCATGGCGATGAGAATAAATACTTACCAAGGGAATGTTAAGTATTGTACTAAACTTTATAAATTTTAAAGCATGATTCTTTCGATGAATATCATCAAAACCTCAACCTATTAAATGCTGCTACAGGGCTTTGCGCTGACTTAAACCCCAGAGAAATTTTTGAAAGCGCGGCAAAGCCCCGCCTTCAAAAATTTCTCTGGGCTACTTTGTTATTGTCTAGCAAGTTCTAAAATCTTTTGCCAATGCGCTTCTGACACAGGTACAACCGATAGGCGACCGATCCGAATTAGATCAAAGCCTTCAAAATCAGGATCTTGTTTGATTTGAGCAAGAGTTACAGGCTGAGGTAGCGATCGCACTGCTTTGACATCAACGACAGCGCGTTTAGGATCATCTAGTTTTGGGTCAATATAGGGCAGGCTAATCACTTCAGCAATACCGATTGCGCGACGCTCATCACCTGTGTGATAGATCAGCGCTAGATCCTGCGGCTGCATCGTGCGGATATGTTTGAGGGCTAGATTATTATTCACGCCATCCCAAATTGTGTGGCGATCGCGTTCTAGATCGGCGTAGGAGTAGACATGGGGTTCACTTTTGAGAAGCCAATAAGCCATTATGCAAATCACTGAAACTCTTAGACAATTATCTAAGTACATCGGCATAATTAAAAACCAGATCTAAAACCTGCGGCGCACGCTGCGCGTGCGCCGCAGGTTTTAGGGTTTTATATTTAATTAAGCGTACATACTTAGACAATCGTAAAGTGATGATTAACAGTGTTGGCTTTACCTCACCCTATTAATCATGATTAATCATGGAAACCATCATCAAACTGTAGTAAGTCGCACACAAGAAAAATATTTGTCGCCTATAATTCAATCATGCCCCACTTAAAAAATAGCAAGAAAAACAGCAAAA
>Ga0316611_1000020_pt1 | contig 74577 bp, 56 predicted proteins | sample MIS2016202_MG_FD_207675 | JGI IMG/M metagenome (GOLD analysis project Ga0316611, IMG submission 207675) | Microbial mat bacterial communities from Middle Island sinkhole, Lake Huron, Michigan, United States - MIS.2016.202 | ecosystem: Environmental > Aquatic > Freshwater > Lake > Sediment... | reverse complement strand
GCCTAAATTGCCTAAAGAAGCAGCTTCCCCCCGTCTGTCCCCAATCTCTCGTTTAATCTCCAGAGATTGCTCGTAAAAGGCGATCGCCTCCTGGTAGCGTCCGAGGGCATTGTAGGCATTGCCTAAATTGCCTAAAGAAGCAGCTTCCCCCCGTCTGTCCCCAATCTCTCGTTTAATCTCCAGAGATTGCTCGTAAAAGGCGATCGCCTCCTGGTAGCGTCCGAGGGCATTGTAGGCATTGCCTAAACCCATTAAAGAATTGGCTTCCCCCTGTCTGTCCCCAATCTCTCGTGCAATGTCCAGAGATTGCTGGTGAAAGGCGATCGCCTCCTGGTAGCGTCCGAGGGAATCGTAGGCATTACCTAAATTGTTTAAAGAACCAGCTTCCCCCTGTCTGTTCCCAATCTCCCGTTTAATCTCCAGAGATTGCTGGTGAAAGGCGATCGCCTCCTGATAGCTTCCGAAGGAATAGTAGGCATTGCCTAAACCGATTAAAGAATTAGCTTCCCCCCCTCTGTTCCCAATCTCTCGTTTAATCTCCAGAGATTGCTGGTGAAAGGCGATCGCCTTCTGGTAGCGTCCTAGGGCTTTGTAGGCACTGCCTAAATTGCCTAAAGAATTGGCTTCCCCCCCTCTGTCCCCAATCTCTCGTTGAATCTCCAGAGATTGCTGGTAAAAGGCGATCGCCTCCTGGTAGCTTCCGAGGGCTTTGTAGGCAATGCCTAAATTCATTAAGGAAGTAGCTTCCCCCCTTCTGTTCCCAATCTCTCGAAATATCTCCAGAGATTGCTGGTGAAAGGCGATCACCTCCTGGTAGCGTCCGAGGGAATCGTAGGCATTGCCTAAACCCATTAAAGAATTGGCTTCCCCCTGTCTGTCCCCAATCTCTCGAAATATCTCCAGAGATTGCTGGTAAAAGGCGATCGCCTCCTGGTAGCTTCCGAGGAAATAGTAGGCATTGCCTAAACCGATTAAAGAAGAGGCTTCCCCTCCTCTGTCCCCAATCTCTCGTTGAATCTCCAGAGATTGCTGGTCAAAGGCGATCGCTTCCTGGTAGCGTCCGAGGGCATTGTAGGCACTACCTAAGGAGGCTAACGATGCAGTGTATCGCCAGTTGTGGTGATCCAGGAGATGATTGACTAATTGTTGATAGAGTTCAACCCGGAGTTGATTATTACCGCGTAAATCAAGAAACTTATCAACATCTCGATCAATATTTTTACCATCATAAATCACATCAAACGCCGCTGCATACTCCCCCAACTCACAGCGATGATAAAACACCTCCAAATATTCCTGCACATCCTCCACCGTCTCCCATTCCCCACGGGACTTAAACCGACTCGTATAAAACGCGATCGCCCTTAAATGCGCCTCCCTTAAATCCCCCACCTTAAACTTCAAATACTCCCCAATAAACGGCTGAAACTGATACAATCCCCGCTGCTCCTCCACCAAAAACCCCCGCCGCATCAACCCCCGCAACACCTTCCCCGTCACCACCTCCCCCGCGATCGCACTCGCCACCCCCGCATCAAACCCCCGACGCAACACCACCAACGCCAACAACACCCCCCGCAACCCCGCCGCCAAACGATTAAAACTCGCATCCAACACCGCCACCAACTGCACCGTTTCCCGACGGTGATACCCCTGCAAACTCCCCAACAACGAGCCAAAATCCCCCAACCCCAACCCCGCCAAATCCTCAATCGTCCCCCCATTCCCCACCTCGTCACGCAATAACCCCGCCACCAAAGTTAAAGTCAAAGGATGCCCCTGCACCCGCGCCACAAACGCCTGTAAACTCGCCTCACTTCCCCCCATATCCAACGCTTGCAACAATTGCTGTCCCTCTTGGGGTGAAAGTCCGCCCAACGGTAACTCCGTCGGCTTAACCTGCTGTAAACGCGGGACTTCCTGAGTTGTAACGAGGATTTCCGTATGCCGACATTCCCCCACCCACTGCTGCAAAAAGTCCTGATATCCCTCATCCTCAATCACCGACTCAAAATTATCCAACACCAACAAAAACCGTTGTTGTGCTAAACAATTAATCACCACCCGCGTTAACCGGCTTTCCTCAATTTGTTGTAAATCCTCTGGGGAAAGCTTGCCGAAATGTTTTAAAAGCCCCCGTGTCACAATCGGATAACTCGGACGCTGCCCCAAATCCAGCCACAACTTAGCAACAAAATCCGTCCGCTCCCCAAACACCTTCGCCGCTAGGGTTGATTTTCCCATCCCCCCAATGGCCACAATCACCCCCAATTTCGTATTCTCATCATCCAACCACCCATTCACTATCGCTAAATCCTGCTCTCTCCCCTGCCAATGGGTCACTTTTGGCGGGTTCGTATCCAAAAAATAGGAAACAGCCTGCACTTTCGACTGTTGTTGTGACTCCAAAAAGCTAAGAATTGCCTCAGTATCCTGCTTTAGATCACGAGTATCCTGCTGAATCGCGTTCGCTGTCTCCTGTAACTGATCCAGCCGTTGATAAACCTGCTGTAACTCGTTCTGTAACCAAAGCTGCACCACCGCAATTTGAGCCTGCGTCACCCCCAACTCATGGAGAACATCCCCAAAACCCGCATCAATCTTCCGTCCCAATTCCCGAAACCGTTCCCCATTCCCGGCCAACTCCCGCCGCAATTGCTCCACATCCCCCAAAGCTTGCCCCAACTCCTCTAAAACACCCTCAGGACTGGATTGCTGCAACTCCGCCAAAACCCCCCGAATTTCCCCCAACAACGACAACGTTAACCCCGCAAACGCCTTCCCCCCCGCCTCAAAATCCGCCTTCAACACCTCCCGCAACGCCAAAGCAAACTTCTCTCGTAACTGCGTCGCCACCCCCTTCAACAGATCCTCTGGTAAGTCCACCACCCCCGCCTGTGGACATAGCCAATCTTGCAACAACTCCCGCCAATCCTCCACCCCCAAAACTTTCTGGTTCACATAACCCGCCGTCCCCTGCTCAAACAGATCAGAAATCCCCGTTTCCTGAATCAACTCAAACTTACCCGCCTCCAAGTCTTGAGCCACCGCCTGCCATACCTTCAGCGTCCCTTTCGCCAAATCCGTCAACTGCTTTTTCTCCAACTCGGTCAACTGCTGCGTCGAATCGGGATAAGTACCCGCCTCAGCGATCGCCTTGATAATCAAAGCGATCGCAAAACCCGTCGCCTGCGTCAGATCATGATTAGCTAACTTGTCCCCACTCCGCCGGAGCCGTACCGCATTATGGTTGAGATGATGAGGAAGCATCTCATTGGCAACAATGCCTCCAGAAACCGCCATGGCGATCGTTCCCAAAAACCCACCACAAACCGCTCCCCCCGCCAGGACAGCCATCGAGATTAATAAACGTTGCGGACGATCCGTCAATAAATCCATAGGTTTTACCGATAGTCTTGGATTGGCTCGTTTTTGGCTGGGATGGTGATAGAAAACCGGTTTTTAGTTTTTTGGAGGTGATGGGGGCGCAAAGATTCAATCTTCCGCCCCGATGAATGCGATGGGTACGCTATCGCGGATTGCCCCTCGACAAAAACGTATTGACATCCACCGCTAACCGTTGCCCTAAATCCAACAACAGCGGCATCTGATCTTGATTCCAGGGACAAACTAACCCCGATTCGGTTTCCATACATTGGGGCAAAATTACCTCATGGAAACAGCGGAAATAGAGTTCTTGGGCGCGATCGAGGGAAAGACCGACATTGAGGCGATCGCCTACATCGATCATTCCTTCAATGCGCCGCTGATCCTCTGCTACCGTTGTATTCGGTTTCGCAAACAGGAGGGCATTGAGGGAGCGCAAAATTAGTGCCTCTAGTAGATGTTTTGCTCCGGGTAGATTTAACGAGGCGTGCATACTTTCCGCTTCTGTGGCTGTGCTATCCAGTTCCGCCAGAATTCGATCCATTTCTTCCGGATCACTGCTGTTGTCCAGTTCATCCAACAGCCGTAAACAACGATAGGAAAGGGCAATATCCGCCGCCACCTGTAACTCTTGGGGAACTGGCAATTCCTCCCGATGGAACGCCCGCAGGATGCTGTAATTATCCCGGTAGGCTTGGCGATAGAGTTGATCTAAACTGGTTTTGCTCTTGTCGGCAATTTGTTGGATAATCCATTGCCGCTCTTCAGCGAAAAGGGTTTCGAGACTGAAAACGCGATCGCCAAACACCCGCATCATTTCAAACATTGTCGTGGCCACACTCGCCTCGCGCATCGATTTAAACAGCGTTTCCTTCACTTGGGCATAGGCCAACCGCCCAATAAAGGGCTGAATACAACAGTGGAAATCCCAGCCCCCCAAATGCAGCACCGCAAAGATAAATTCCTTGGATTCGCGGGTAATTTCCGAGACCAATTGGAGATGACCGATGGCCAGCACTTGGTTGCCCATCTGCTGCTTGTGGTAGTCCAATTGTTTGGCCTCGTAGCAATAGACCCGATCTTCGGCGCTGTAGTGATTGAATAGGGATGTGATCGCATAGTGGGCCGCCACTCGCTCAAAGGTAATCCGCGAAGAGACCACCAATTCATCGTAAACCCGTCCCCCATGACCAAAATGCTCGACATTACTGGGGGCTGCCTGGAGCCGTTGGCGGAATTCCGGCTCAAGCTGAACACCGGCAATTTCCCCGGCTAATTCAACGGCCCGGGCCGCATAGCGGAGGATCTGCACCCCTTCGGGCCGGGAGAGTTCATCAAAGAACCAGCCGCAACTGGTGAACATTAACAATGCTTGACGCTGCATTTCCAAGAGCCGCATCGCGTCCACCTGTTCGAGGTCATTGAGGGGGTGGGCTTGGTGACGGTAGAGGAAATGGACGGTGGTTTCGGGGGTGCGATCCGCGATCGCGTACCTATCCCCCATCACCTGAATATATTCATCCCGCGCTAACCAGGGATCATGGAAAAATTTCCGGCCGTAGTCTTCGTAAATGGCCGCGAGGCGATCGCGCAGCCAATTCAAGCTATCCCGCAGGGGCCGCCGCCATTTCTGCGTCCAATTCCCTCCCCCGCCGCAACCACAATCATCCTGCCACCGATCCACCCCATGCATACAACTCCAAGCCGTCACGGGCTTAAGCATCACTTCCCAGGTCGGGGGGCAAATACTCAGGTAATGGGCCACATTTGTCACCTGCCAATGGCGATGGGCAAACTCCTGACTAAAGGCATAGGCGAGGCATTTTTCCGTTCCCGCCTTGTGATGGCCGAAGGTTTCCCCATCGGTGGCAGCACAGATCAGTTGGGAGGGGCGATCGCCCCGCACCGCTTGACCGAGGCGATCGGCTAAATGCTGAGAACTCGCCAGCACATCATCAAACCCCATCCCCTTAGAAATGGGGCCATCGTAGAAAAGGATATCGATATGCTTACCGTTGGCTAGAAAACAGCGATAGGGGCGCGTTGGGTCAATTTGGCCGCCCCCCACCCCTAGCCAATCGGGGTGAGGGTTGTCTGCTGTCGGCATCGGACGGCATTGTTCCGCTTGGGAGGGGGCGAGGATCGTAAACTTGATCCCCTCATTGGCCAAGGCTTCAAGGGTGGCATAGTCTACCGCCGTTTCCGCGAGCCACATCCCTTCGGGATCCCGGCCAAAATGGGTGCGAAAATCGGCTTTCCCCCAACGGATTTGGGTGTATTTATCCCGTTCGTTGGCGAGGGGGAGGATGATGTGGTTATAGACTTGGGCGATCGCATTGCCATGGCCATTGAGACGTTCAGCACTTTTGCGATCCGCGTCGATAATCCCTTGATACACCTCTGAATCATGCTTGGCCAACCAAGACATCAGCGTCGCCCCGACATTGAAGCTGAGATATTCAAAATTGTTGACCACACTCACCACTTCCCCCCGCTGATTGAGGATACGGGCGAAAACGTTGGGGCGATAGCATTCGTATAAAATCCGCTCGTTCCAGTCGTGGAAGGGGTAGGCACTGGGTTGGCGTTCAATGACGTTTAAGTAGGGGTTCTCCCGGGGTGGCTGATAAAAATGGCCATGAATTGTAATGTAAACGCCAGTAGCCACGGCTCCTTGTTGTTCCTCTTGCCAGATGGGGGTTGGATTGGACATGAGTTCTGTATTCATAGGAATTACTCGACGGGAAAACACGGTAGTGGATGGAAGGCAAAAACCAGCGCTCACCCTCCGATCGAACGGTTTCCAGCCTGTGGAAATTGTGGATTGACCCTGAAAACCGGCTTTTGCTACTAATCTCTAGTGAACCGCAAAGCTCAAGAATGCTGTCGTTCTTATCAATTTCTTAACGAATCGATGAATTTTTTAACGGGGGAGTGGGGAGTGGGGAGTTGGAAGTGGGGAGTTGGAAGTGGGGAGTGGGGAGTGGGGAGTGGGGAGTGGGGAGTGGGGAGTGAGGGAGACAGTTAACGTTTCTCTATCCTCTTTTCTTTATCCTCTCTCCTCTCTCCTTCCCTAGGACGGTTGAGGATCGGGTTTTCCCCTAGGAGGGGAAAAGGGGCGATCGCTACAATGGGAACCAAGACAACCGGGAAAAAGACGATGTGGAACCAATCGAAAACGCTTATCCTCCTCTCCGTACTCAGTGCCCTCCTGATTGGCATTAGCTATCGTGTTTTTGGCGGCACTGGGGGGATTCTCCTTGGTGTGATCCTCGCCGCCGTGACCAATTTAGGATCTTGGTACTATTCCGATAAAATTGCCCTGGCCGCTTACCGGGCGCAACCGGTGACAGCAGCCCAAGCTCCTGATCTCCATCGCATGGTTGCCAAACTGGCCCAACGGGCAGAGGTGCCGATGCCTGCGGTTTATCTCGTACCTACCCCTGCGGCCAATGCTTTTGCGACGGGCCGCGACCCTCAGCACGCCGCCGTTGCTGTCACCCAAGGGTTACTAAATCTACTCCCGGCGGATGAATTGGAGGCGGTGCTGGCCCATGAATTGAGCCATGTGATTAACCGCGATACGTTGATCCAAGCCGTGGCGGCTACGATCGCAGGGGCGATCGCCTTCCTCGCGCAGATGGCCAGTTATAGCCTTTGGTTCTTCGGCGGCAATCGCGATCGCGAAGGCAATGGTTTAGGCTTAATCTTAACCATCTTGATTGCACCCATCGCCGCGACGATTTTACAACTGGGCATTTCCCGCACCCGTGAGTTTGCCGCCGATGCTGGCGCGGCTCGCCTCACGGGGAACCCCCGCGCCCTGGCCAATGCGCTGCAACGCCTGGAGCGTTCCGCCCAACGGCAACCGATGGAAGGCAATCCCGCCTTTCAAACCCTCCTGATTTTCGGGGGTGGTGATGGCAACTTACTGACGAAACTGTTTTCCACTCACCCCAGCACGAGCGATCGCATTGAGCGGCTGATGGCTTTGGAGGGTCAACCGTTGACCACTTTCTAATCCCATAGGGGTGAAATTGGGGCGAAAAATTTTTCGCCCCTACGGCAACCAGAGATTTTAATGCAATTCAACTCGATCCCGGCTTTCCATAGGAGGTCGGGTTTTCTAGGGCCAAATCCCGTTTTAAGTCCAGCGATCGCTGTTGGTAGGTTTGGGCGAGGTCGTAATGGCCGAGGGTGTTGTGAACCTTGCTGATGTTATGCAAAGCCACCGCCTCCCCAAAGCGATCGCCTAACTGTTGTTTCAAAATCAGCGCCTCTTGATAGGCACTGAGGGCAGCTTGATAATTGCCGCGCCGGAATGCACAATTGCCCAAACCACTCCAAGCAATGGCCCGGTGTTGATCAAATTCCAGTTCAGAACTGATTTGCAACAACTGTTCATAGGTGCGTTGGGCTTGCTCATCATCTTGACAACCGGCATAGACATTGGCTAACCCCACCAAAGCATCATGAAAATCCAAATCGGGCCGGGGGGCATCGTAGTGGCGGCAATAGTCTTGGTAATGGGCGATCGCCAATTCATGGGCATTGATGGCTTCATAGACCTGAGCCAGTAAAAAGCGGGTAGAGTTCACACCTTGGCGGTCTTGAATCGTGGTGCGAATCTGGAGCGATCGCTGATAGCAATCAATGGCTTCACTGTTATTGCCGAGGGCATGGTGGGCTTTGCCTAAATTGGTGAGGGATTTGGCCTCACCGAGGCGATCGCCAATGGATTGGGCCAAATGTAAATGCTTCTCAAAATGATCCACCGCCAACTTCATCGCCAGGCGATACTCCCCCTGATCATGGTGTTGCACCGTTCCCCAGCGTTGGCTCGTGGGCCGGCTCCCCGTCGCCCCCATCCGCCAATCCCCACTTTCCCGCTGCACCACTAAGGATTGTTGATACCGTTCAACGGCTGCCTGATATTGCCCCAAAGACTGCAACGCCACGCCCAAATTACTGAGAACATTGGCCTCCCCGTGAAAATCGCCAATTTCCTGATACAGGCTAAGGGCCTGTTGCCAGGTTTGCAGCGCCGCCTTGAACTGGCTATTTTGGTAGCATTCAATGCCCTGTTGCAGGAGGCGATCGGCTTCCTGTTTGGTTTTAAGATGGATCACCGCTTCCGAAGGCACAGTGGCCAGGAGAGGATGGTGTTTGAGGCGATCGTTCAAACCCTCCAGTTGTTCCGGACTATAACGGGGAGGCGATTCATCCCGGAGTAATTGGGCAATAGTTTCAACCAAACCCCAATCCACCAAATCCTTTGCCGCGATTAAAATCTTCTCCTCGGCATCCATCGGACTGTGGAGCAATTGCTTCACCAACTCCAAATAAGCTAAATAGCGTTCATGATTCATGGCTAAAGCCGACGGGTTTAATTTCAGCCCAGACTACCCCTAATGCCCTGTGGTGAACGGTTACTCCCTGATAAATCTCCCCTCCTTTAGCCTAACGCTACTTGTCTAAATTCTCGATTATCATCACGATAACTCCTCGATACGTTTGGAAGCCCTGCGGCTTTAGCCCAGTGAGGAAAAACGAACGGCAGCTTTAGCTGCCAGCTATTCACGGGTGATACAATTATCTCATGGAACAAACACTGACAATCACTTGCAAGCTTCGACCTACGTCTGAACAAGCCCTCAAAATTGAGGCTTTGCTCAAGGCGTTTGCTGACGCTTGCAACTTTGTCAATCAGTCCGTCAAGCCTTCTGTCACCAGCAAGACCACAATTCAAAGCCAGGTTTACCACGACATTCGGGAGCAGTTTGGACTGAGTGCTAACCAGGCCGTCAGGGTTTGTGCCAGAGTCGGAGCTAACCGCAAGACTGCCAAGCTAAAGAACAAGCCCGTCAAAGCCTTTCGGCCAACGTCGGCTGATTACGACGCTCGCATTTTTGCCTTCAGGGAGAAGGATTGGACGGTTAGCCTGACGCTTTTGGATGGCAGGGAGCACATCAGCCTCGATATTGGCAATTACCAGCGGGGCAAGCTGAAAGGACGTAAGCCCACCTCTGCCCAGTTGTGCCAGCATCGGGACGGCTTCTACTACATCCACATTCAACTGACGGATGATGCGCCCGAGCCCATCAAACCCGACAAGGTGCTCGGGGTTGATTTTGGCAGGCGCGAAATTGCCAAGACCAGCACGGGTCAGGGTTGGGACGGCAAGCAGTTGAATCAGGTTCGAGACAGATTTTCTAGGGTAAGAGCATCTCTTCAGAAGAAAGCCTCGAAAGGCACAAGGTCGAGTCGGCGGCGATGCCGCCAGGTCTTGCAACGGCTGTCGGGCAGGGAGAGGCGCTTTCAACAATGGCTGAACCATTCCATCAGTGCTGCCATCATCCGCGAGGCCAAGGAGCTTAACGCTGCTGTTGCCATTGAGGATTTGACAGGTATCAGAGAGCGCACGAACCAGCAACCGAGAAGCAAGACCGAACGGAGACGGTCTAACAGTTGGGCGTTCTATCAACTGCGTCAATTCCTGGCCTACAAAGCCATTAAGGAAGGGATTGAGTTGGTCGCTGTGCCGCCGGCCTACACCAGTCAAACTTGCCACTGCTGCAACCATATTGGGCTGCGGTCTGGGAAGAGCTTCAATTGTGGGCATTGTGGCTGGCAGGGTGATGCGGACTCGAATGGTGCAATCAATATTTCTAAACTTGGGGCAGTGGTAAGCCTGCCTAGAGGTTCGGGATTGTTTTGCTCTCTAGAGCAGGGTGTCTCAGGGCTACCGAAAGCCCCGTCGCTTTGGCGCGGGGATGCTTACAAAAGTCTAGGAATTAAACAAGGCTAATCGGGGGTTCATTGCGCCCATCGCAATTTTGCTCATAAAAAAAGAGCGTGATGCTCTCTTTTCCAAATAGAAACTTTTCAAGCGGGTAACGCGATTCGAACGCGCGACATTCACCTTGGCAAGGTGACGCTCTACCACTGAGCTATACCCGCATTTGCTTTCAGACTTTTATAAGACTAGCAGAGGGATTAGGCAGTTGTCAAGGGAAAAACTGAAATCGAGGAGAGAGGATAGAGCAATCAGGATAGAGCAACGGAACTCTCACTCCCCACTTCTCACTCCCCACTCCCCACTCCCCATACTCCGCATCAAATTCGCCATCTCCAAAGCATTCATGGCGTAGTTCCAACCCAAATTACTCTTAATCCCGGCCCGCTCTAGGGCCTGTTGGAGTGTATCGGTGGTGAGGATGCCAAAAATCACCGGGATACCGGTTTGAAAACTAGCGGCGGCGATGCCTTTGGCAGCTTCGGCGGCCACATAGTCAAAATGGGGGGTATCACCGCGTATCACCGCGCCTAGGCAAATGACGGCGTTGTAGCGGCGAGAATTGGCCACTTGGCGGGCCACCATGGCGATTTCAAAGCTGCCGGGAACCCAAAAATAATCGGTTTGGGAGCCTTGGGGGTTGGTGTCAACGCCGTGGCGTTGGAGGCAGTCTTGGCAACCGGCGAGGAGTTTCCCCGTCACCATGTCGTTAAAGCGACCGATGACGATGGCGATGCGGAGGGATTCGGGGTCGGTGGTGAAGTTGCCTTCAAATACAGCCATGGGAATTGGGGGGAATTAAGGATTAAAATGGCGTGGCGATCGCACCGGATCATACACGCCATCGTTACAGTTATGGGGGTGGGTCGTTAGACGACGAAGAAGTTCAGTACGCCCACGACGACGACGAGGATCAGCCAGAGACCGGAGCTAAGATAGATCAGTTGTTTGGATTGATCCCAGTTTTGGGGGGTGGCATAGGCGACGGGTACACCCACAACCATGGCGAAGGAGAGGAAGACGAGGGCGGCAAGGGCGAGTTGAAAAATGATAGACATGGGCGGTTCTCCTAGTACAGCAATATTAATGAGTTAAGCAAGGCCAGCAAGTGGGCTTCTCTAACCAGGTTTTGAAAAAGTCCTGCTAGTACGCTATCAAATCCCGGCCATTCTGGGAAGAGTTTTGGGGCTAGGCGGGGGGGTTGGCCCGTTGTTGGAGGATGAATTGGGCGATCGCCAAATCTACAGGGGTGGTAATTTTCAGGTTGGTTTCTTCACCGGGTACAATTTGCACCGGAAAATTACATTTTTCAAAGAGGGCGGCATCATCGGTGACGGCCCACCCCAATTCGCGGCCCTGGTGGTGGCATTGTTTGAGCATGGCCACATCGAAGCCTTGGGGGGTTTGGGCAGCCCAGAGATTGCTGCGATCGGGGGTGCTTTGGATCATCTGGTCACTGTTGACGATTTTAATCGTGTCTTTAACGGGGACGGCGGCGATCAGGCCGGGGCAATGGCGCAGGTGGGCAGCGCAGCGATCGAACAGTGCAGGGGTGGCGAGGCATCTGGCTCCATCATGGATCAGTACCCGTTGAGCTTGGGAGGGGAGGGCTTGGAGGCCGTTATCGACGGAGGCTTGGCGAGTATCCCCCCCTTGGATGATCTGGACAGGTTTGGTGAGGTAGATATCGGCAATAATTTGCTCAAAGGCGGGGAAATCATAGGGTTGGCCGATCAGGCCAATCCAGCTAATTTCGTTGGCCTGTTCGATGGCTTGGAGCGTCCAAGCGAGGAGGGGTTTTTGGTTGAGGGTGAGGAGCAGTTTATTGCGATCGCTCCCCATTCGTTTCCCCAATCCGGCGGCCGGAATCAAGAGGTGCATGGTCTATTTTTGAAAACTTCTCAATCTTTGAGCCTATCACCCTAAGGCTAGCATCACGGTAAATCCTCAAGTGCTTCCTCCAGTTTGGGAGGGGAGTAGTAGAGTTTACAAGTAATTCTGGAAAACAAATCATACAGTAGGGGCGAAAAATTCTTCGCCCCCAAACCCATCAATTTCACAGCCAGATTCCCTATTATCTAAACAATTCCAGAAAATCTTTAAGGGGCTGCAAAGCTTGATGATTTAAATTCAATATATTTGATCCCTTATGTTCCAAAATATAGTTAAAATTTTGCATTGAGCATTTTTTACCTGCTTGCTTTCTATCTTGTTTTGAACAAGTATCATAGCGGATATATTGATTCCACCAAAACTTATCAAAATCTTTTTTTGAAATTTGCAGTCCTTGATTTTGCAAACAATCACGCCAATCTGCTAAACAATCAGCATAGGGTGAATCGTGGCTTTTAATTTGTTTAAGTAAGGTTTCCAATTCACCATGACCATCAACATTTGTGAAATGACAGGCTAACTGTAGCGGAATGCCTTGAAAGCTTTCAATGTTGATCCATTGATTAACAGTAGTTAGTTTTGTTTCAAGCTTGAAAACTTGCTCTAAACAGCGATTAATAAAATCAAGTCTTTCCTGTTGTGAATGATGATCTTGATCAATGATAATCCCGATTTTTTCAAAATCACGCTTTTGTGAATTTTCATCTAAATCGCGCAACGTTGTGATTAATTTACCTTCACTTAAGCCATCTAGACATTCATAATCATCATCAATACAAATGGGGGCATCAACTTCAATTTCATAATTGAGATGATTAATGAGAAATTGTAAAAACTGTTGATCGTTTTTACTTTCAACAATTAAAATGCTGCTCATGTCTACTCTCCCCGAATCGGTTTACCCCGTTCAAGGGCATATTCTAAAAGTTCAGCATCTCGTTTAATGGCAACGATTTTCTGATCTCTGGGATTGCGGGCTAATTCAAAATACATCCCATCTTCAGGATATTCTTGGCTAGCAGCGGCAAAAGCTTTAATCATTTCCAGGCTGTGGGTTGTTGCAAAAATCGTTGTATCGAGTTGACGAGCCAACTGGAAAAGCGCTTTCCAGAATTTTTCTTGACTGGTGTAGTGAATCCCATTTTCGATTTCATCAATAAATAAGACATTCTGATCGGTGTTGAGTAACTCTAAGGCAATGGCTGTAACCCGATTAATCGCATCACCAAAGAGAGAAATCGGTAATCTTTTCTGATCTTTACGAGTTAAATAAAGGGTTGGCTCATTCATTGAAAAAGTTTCTGCATCTTCAATGGACTCATCTAAAATTCTTAATATTTTCAAGACTTGCTCTGAGCGATTTTCAAAATTAACCTTGTCATACTGACTTGCAATTTCTTCATTAGAAAAACCCAAAAATGTTGGAATCAAGGGAATATTTTCATCAACAAAGTCAGTTGATAAAAATTCTCTAGAGCTTGCAACAATACTGCGCCGTTCTACTTGGCTTTCATTCAAGGTCAATTGAATTTGCAGAATAGAAATAACAGAACTATTCTTGCGGATGAATTTAATGAATTTTTCTTCATCATCCTCAAAAGTTTTGCTATCCAAGGAAAATGTAACAGAAAGTGAAACTTGCCTAGATTTGTCATCTAGTTCAACCCCTTTGAGTTTAGCTTCTTGATCAATATTTTGATCATAAAAAAAGCTATTCCATGCCATTTTTGGCATACTTTTTGCTGAAGATGCTGACTCTTTGCGAGCCTGCTTGAGAGCTATCACTGCGCTGGGATTGGGATAAAAATACAGCAATAGGGCTTCTAATAATGCCGTTTTACCGGCATTATTTTTTCCCCCAATTAAGTTAACACGCCTAAAACCCTCAACGTGGATTGATTCAAAACAGCGGAAATTTTCAATAGTGATTGCTTTCAGCATGATCTTTCCATGGCATCAGGGTTAGTACAAAACGCTGTCATCGTCGCGGACGATTTCCGCTTCCACCACTTTCGCCTCCTCCTCCCCAGGGGGAAGGGTTGCGGCAGGGGATGGCTCTGGAGAAGGGGCGATCGCCCTTCCCTCCATTGCATCGATGCGTTCTGCGCTTGCGGCTGGCTCTTCCTGTCGGGCCTGTTTCGTGAAAACCAACCCCTGATCGATACAATCCACCCGCACCGTATCCCCTTCCCCAAAGGCATTTTCAAGGATCTTCGTCGCCATCGAGTTTTCTAACTCCCGCTGGATCGCCCGCTTCAAAGGCCGCGCTCCGTAGACGGGATCATAACCCGCTTCCACAAGATGATCTTGAGCCGCTTCCGTAACAATCAGCGTAATTTCTTGCTCCGCTAACAACTTATGGATGCGTTGCAACTGAATCAAAACGATCGCCCCCAACTCTTCCCGCAACAGGGGTTTAAACACAATCCGTTCATCAATGCGGTTGAGAAATTCCGGCCGGAAATAACCCCGCAGGATCTCATCCATGGTTTTGCCGCCGCCGGTAATCAAGGGGGCTGGCCCCTCTTCCCTGGGGACGATCGCCCCTAAAATTTCCTGAAGCAATGCCTCCACTTCTTGGGGAGTCGTCGGTTCGCTCACCTGCGTTCCCACTTGTAACAGGCTTTGGTGTTGTGCCTCCAACAGTTGGCCGATCCGTTGACGGAGCTTGCGATCAAGTTCCTGCTTCACCGGCTTGGGGCTGTCCCCAATGCCACTGAGGATCACATCACTGCCGATATTACTGGTCATGACAATGATCGTATTGCGAAAATCCACCAGCCGCCCTTGGGAATCCGTCACCCGCCCATCATCGAGGATTTGCAAGAGGATATTAAACACATCCCGATGGGCCTTTTCCACTTCATCGAGGAGAACAACGGAATAGGGACGACGGCGTACCGCTTCGGTGAGTTGCCCCCCTTCCTCATAGCCCACATAACCCGGAGGCGCACCCACAAGGCGCGAAACCGTGTGCTTTTCCATATATTCCGACATATCAAGGCGCACCATCGCCTCTTCACTGTCAAAGAGCAGTTCAGCGAGGGCGCGGGCTAACTCGGTTTTGCCCACCCCCGTCGGCCCCATGAACAGGAACGAACCGATGGGCCGGTTCAGATCCTTCATCCCCGCCCGCGCCCGACGGATGGCGGCAGCGACGGCGGCCACGGCTTCATTTTGACCAATGACCCGCTCGTGTAATTGCCCTTCGAGTTGTAACAGCTTTTGTTTTTCTGACTCCATGAGGCGGGTGACGGGGATGCCCGTCCAACGGGCTACTACATCGGCAATATCCGCCTCGGTGACTTGTTCCCGCAACAGGGCGCTGCCTTGGTTTTGGCGATCGAGGAATTGGGCTTCTTGGGCTTCCCGTTGTTGCTGGAGTTGTTCCCGCTCAAATTTGAGTTGATAGGCGCGGTTTTGGTCATAATCCCGTAAGGCCCGCTCTACTTGGAGGCGGAGCTTGTCCTCTTTTTCCTTGAGGATGTTGATTTCCTCTAACATTTGCTTTTCCGATTCCCATTGTTGGGTGAGGGCGGTTTGCTTGGTGGTGAGGTCGGCAATTTCTTGATGGATGCGGCCTTGGCGGTCTTTTGAGGTGGGATCGCCCTCAAGGGAGAGTTTTTCCATCTGCAATTGCATGATGCGGCGATCGAGGCTTTCTAACTCCATGGGTTTGGAGGTGATTTCCATTTTTAATCGGGCGGCGGCTTCGTCTACGAGGTCGATCGCCTTGTCGGGGAGGAAGCGATCGCTAATATAGCGATGGGAGAGGGTGGCGGCGGCAACCAGGGCGGAATCAATGATTTTTACGCCGTGGTGGACTTCGTAGCGTTCCTTTAAGCCCCGTAGGATCGAGATCGTATCCTCAACGCTGGGTTGACGCACATAAACCTGTTGAAAGCGTCGCTCTAAGGCGGGGTCTTTTTCGATATGGTTGCGATACTCATCAAGGGTCGTGGCTCCAATACAGCGCAATTCCCCCCGTGCCAACATCGGTTTTAATAAATTCCCCGCATCCATAGCCCCGGCGCGATCGCCCGCTCCTACCACCGTATGCAGTTCATCAATAAATAAAATCGCCCCCCCATCGGAATGGGTGACTTCATGCAACACCGATCGCAGGCGGTTTTCAAATTCCCCTCGGTATTTGGCCCCGGCGATCAGGCTGCCCATGTCGAGGGAGACCAGTTGGCGATTTTTTAACGATTCGGGAACATCGCCGTTAACGATGCGCTGGGCTAATCCTTCGGCGATCGCCGTTTTCCCCACCCCCGGCTCGCCAATTAACACCGGATTATTTTTAGATCGTCGGGAGAGAACTTGAATCACATTGCGGATCTCCTCATCCCGACCAATCACCGGATCCAGTTTCCCCGCCCGCGCCCGTTCGGTGAGATCAATACTGTATTTTGCCAACGCCTCATACTGCTCTTCCGGGTTTTGTTCCGTCACCTTTTGACTCCCCCGCACCGCTTTAATTGTGGTTTCAATATCTTGGGGATCGAGGTTGAATTTACGGAACAACCGCCGCCCCAAGCGGGCATCTTCCGCAAAGCCAATCAATAAATGCTCTACAGAAATATAACTATCTTCCCAACTGGTGCGAGAAGCCTCAGCGCGATCGAGCATCACATCCAGGGCGCGGCCTAGGTATAACTGCTCAACGTAGGGGAAACGGGGCTGACCCTTGACGAAAATATCAATCTGTTGCCGGAAGGTTTCGATCTCAATGGCGGCTTTATCGAGGATGCGCTTCGTCAAGCCATCGGTTTCGAGGAGGGCAAGGATAATATGCTCCACTTCCAATTGTTGATTCCCACAGCGGCGGGCCACTTCCTGCGATCGCACAATCGCATCCCAGGCTTGTTCGGTGAATTTACTCGCGTCGGTCGGCTGCATATCCTCTATCATCGGCAGATTGGCCCCCCATTGTATCAGTCTCTCCCTAGGGGTGAGTGAGGAGCAAAGGGTTTAGGGGGTGGGAATCGGTGCAAGCTGGGTTAAAAAAGGCCAGGGCGATCGCCATTGGGGGTTCTTTAATTCCACTGGATCAAAGATCTTTATGAACGATTATTAACATTCCCCCACTCATTGCGCATTAAACGCAAGAGTAATGGTATTTTTGCGGTTGAATCTTAAAGCTTAATCACCCTGAAATTTGTAAGATCAGGGTAAATCCCAGTCCATCATTGATCTCGACCAACAAAAATACAATGTTTGAAGGTATCCATGAAAAAATACGTTGCTGAATTAATTGGCACATTTTGGCTGGTGTTTGGAGGGTGTGGTAGTGCAGTTTTTGCGGCATTTGTTTCCGTTCCCGGTGGTGAAAATACCAATGAGTTTGGCTTAGGCTATTTAGGGGTGTCCCTGGCCTTTGGCTTAACCGTGTTCACGGGGGCCTATGCCTTTGGGCATATTTCCGGGGGACATTTTAACCCGGCGGTTTCCTTTGGGTTGTGGATGGGAAAACGCTTTCCCGGCTCCGATTTAGCCCCCTATATTGGGGCGCAGGTGATCGGGGCAATTTTGGCGGCATTACTGATTTTGGCGATCGCCCATGGTGCGCCAGAGTTTCAACTCACAGGGAGTAATCCCTTAGCCACCAATGGTTTTGGCGAACATTCCCCCCAAGGCTATAGTCTCTTGTCGGCCCTGTTGGCGGAATTTGTGCTCACGTTCATGTTCCTCTTAGTGATCCTCGGTGTTACGGATAAAAGAGCCGCCGCCGGGTTTGCCCCCGCCGCCATTGGTCTTGCCCTAACGCTGATCCACCTGATCAGCATCCCCATCACCAACACCTCCGTTAATCCCGCTCGGAGTACAGGGGTTGCCCTCTTCTGTGGGGATATGGCCCTTGTCAGTCAACTGTGGCTGTTTTGGGTGGCCCCCATTGCCGGTGCATTGTTGGCGGGTTTTCTTTACCACAACTTCTTTGAAGACCTGAACCGTCCCGCTGTCATTCCCGATCAAGAATGAGCCGCCACTAAAAGGCTAAAAGAGGACTAGAATCCTCTTTTCAAACGCTGTGATAGGGGCGAAAAATTTTTCGCCCCTACGCCTATCGTTCCCAATCACCCGCCGCAGACAACCTTGAACTCAAACCAATAACCCTTTGGCGGTCGGTGTGCATTGGGGTTATGCCGTACAGCACTATTAGTACTCATGCACGACATGAAGCGATCTTATGCCTTGACATTCCAAGTCAATTTTTGCTATTCTTGATATAGTAATATGTAATTTTTTCACAATTTTCTAGGTTAAGCCAGGAGATAAGCCATGCTTATCGAGTTTAGTGTTGGTAATTACAGGTCATTCAAGGATCGAGTCACCTTCAGTATGGTGGCAGCAAATCTTGTATCAAAAGAAAAGAGTATTGATGTAAATAACACTTTTGAGATAGATGAGGAACTGAAATTGCTTAAGACTTCTGCCATATATGGAGCAAATGCCAGTGGCAAAAGTAATCTTGCTAAAGCACTAAGCTTCATGAAATGGTTCATGGTCAATTCGTCCAAGGAAACTCAAAGTATAGATGAAATAAATGTAGAACCTTTTAGGCTCAGTACAGAAACGGAGGGAGAGCCGTCATACTTTGAGTTAGCGTTTTTAATGAATGGACAAAAGTATAGATATGGCTTTGAAGTAACTCAGGAGAGGGTAATATCTGAGTGGCTATTTTATGTTCCTAGTGTAAGGGAAACCAATCTGTTTGAACGTCAACTTGATAGCATTAAATCATCTAAAGTCTACAATGCTGATGGTGTTCAGCAAAGAACTAGAAGTAACGCTCTCTTTCTCTCTGTTTCTGCTCAATTTAATGTTGAAATTGCGGAAAGAATTCTAGAATGGATAACGGACAAACTAAATATCATTTCAGGTCTTCATGATGGAGCCTATCTAAACTATAAAGTCAGATGTTTTATAAATGATCAGAATAAGGCTGATATTGTTCAATTGATCAAGAAGCTGGATCTGGGGATTAGCGAGATACAAGTTGAGCAGGAAGATTTTACAACTGACTTACTACCTGACGAAATGCCAGATGAGCTTAAGAAGCTTATTGTTAAAGCAGGAGGCCAAGCAACTTCGATAGGTATTCCTCATCGAAAGTTTGATGCCGATGGAAACCATAAGTCAATCGAAGAATTTGACTTAGAAAGCCATGAATCTGAAGGTACGAAAAAGGTTTTTGCCTTAGCTGGGCCTCTCATAACCGCTCTTAAAGAAGGAGAAATCTTAATTATTGATGAATTCGATGCAAGGCTTCATCCTTTAATTAGCCTTGCGATTGTTAGGTTGTTTAACTCCAAAGAGGCAAACCCAAATAATGCTCAGCTAATTTTTATGACTCATGATACCAACTTGCTCAGTAATAAAATCTTTCGTAGAGATCAGATTTGGTTTACTGAAAAAAATAGATACAGTGCAACAGACTTATATTCTCTTGCAGAATATAAAATACGTAATGATGCATCTTTTGAAAGTGATTATATTAAGGGGAGATACGGTGCAATTCCATATATTGGTAATCTGAATCACTTGATTGAATCCAATGCCTAAAAGAAAGTCATATCCTCGTGGATATTCTCTTAGAAAATCTGACATCAAAGAAGTCAGACAGAGATTTTTGATTGTGTGCGAAGGAGCAAAAACTGAACCCAACTATTTTAGGAGTTTTCGCGTGCCTAAAAACGTTGCCGAGATAGATGTCGAGGGTGTAGGAAAAGATCCTAGCAAGTTGGTTAACAGCGCGAAAGATTTGATGGAACAAGAAGAGTACGATCAGGTATGGTGCGTTTTTGATCGAGATTCTTGGACTCCAGAGAATTTCAATAATGCCATCCAAAAAGCTAAAAATCAAGGATTCAAAGTGGCCTATTCTAACGAAGCATTTGAATTATGGTATGTTCTTCACTTTGAGTTTCTCCATACTGGAATCCCTCGAAGTGATTACTGCGAAAAATTGACTGACCGTCTTCAGAAGAAATATCAGAAAAATAGTGAAACAATTTATGATGAGCTTTTTGATAAGCAGTCCAATGCTATTAAGAATGCCAAAAAATTACTCGATGAATATAATGATTTTGCTCCTGAAAGAAATAATCCTTCTACAACAGTGCATCTATTAGTGCAAGAACTCAACAGGTTTGTTAAATGAGAATAGATCGGCAAACATGGAATCGTGATGCTAATTCTCCTGAACGAAGATAGGCTTTTCCCTCCAGGCAGATAGCCCAGCCGCATAACCATTCTATAACCGGATTCCTTATAAAATGTACCCAATTAGATCGGGGTTGTATCCTCTACCAAGGATTGCCGATGAGCGTGAACCCACTCCAAAAATAGGGATGGTTAAAGGTGAGATCTGGTTGATTAATGGTTGTGGGCAATGCAATCATGTCACCGTTGGCCAGGATTAACTGGCCATTTTCCACCCGGCTTTCACCTCGTAATAGGGAAAGCTGGGCAAGGCGGAGGGCTTCGGCTTTGGTGGGGACTTGGGTGAGATAGTCGTAGAAATTGACCATCAGGGCAAAGGTTCCCGCATCGCTCACCGACCAGAGACTCCCCAGAGCCGATCGCACCCCCGCCGCCACCGCCAACCCCGCAAACCCCAATTCTGCCTCTGGGGAGTTAATCGCCGTCTGACAGGCACTCAACACCAACAACTCCACGAGGGGGTCATCCCAGTTGAGACTGGCCAATTCTGTGAGGGAAAGGCGGCGATCGCTCAGTTGAATATAGGAATCCTCCGGGCGACCGGCGCGAAATTCCCCATGGGTGGCCAGGTGAATAATGCCGTAGGGATAGGCAGCGCGGGCGGCCACAAGATTTTCAAAAGTAAACGCTTCATTGAGGTAGGTTTGACCCGGCCAAAGGTTTTGGGCGATCGCCTCCACCTCCAGCGGCGCATTGGGCAACGCGGCTTGATCGACAAACTCCGATGCCCCCATCGCTAACACCCGTTGCCCCTGAAGATTAGGCAGGCGTAAATCCGTGAGGGCCAAGCTGGGGACAAGGCTCAAACTATACCGTTCAATCACATAGCCCTGGCCATCATGCATCGCCGCCCAAGGGATCGTCCGTAGACCTTCATCGGGGATGTAGATAATGCTATTAATCCCCGCCTCCTGTAGGAGCGAATCCATCGGAGCCAGGAGCCATTGATAAAGCTGCTCAACCGTGGCGCGATGGGCATCCAGGCGGAGGTAATTGGCGGTATCCCGACGCAAACGCCTCAGGACTGGGGTCATTTCCCCACGGGTGACGGGGATCGATTTGCGGAGGGGTTGGCCATCGGGCAGGATGAGAATGAGTTCAAGGCGATCGCTCGGATCCTGGTCACGAGAGCGAAACCGGGAGGTATATTCCGGAGCAATGGCCAACCCCGGACTACTCACCGGAATCGACACCGTATGCGCCGGGACAAAACTGGCATAAATAATCGCCGGCCGTAACCCCCTTTGCTGAACCGCTTGCAAAGAACCCTGAGTATCATTTAAGCTCGTCCCAAATGTCCCCTGATTACCCACAAAGCCCCCATAATCTGCGGTAAACCCATCATCCACCGTCAAATCTGCCAAAGTTTCCGACTCTAAAGTCTGCTGATTTCCTAAGTATTGAGGAGCCGATAAATCCGTCAGATCTTGAGCAGAAATATCCTCAAAACTAGGCGGCGTTGTCGTTGCATCCGGTATCCGCATTAACTCCTGATCGGTTAATTCCACCGCACCAATATCCACCTGATCCTCATTAATCCGGTTAAAACCCCGCTGATCTGTGCCCCCAGCCGCAAAAACATTACTACCCGCATTAATCACCGGACTCCCCCCCAAGGGTCGATGGGTTTGAGTCAGGCCGCCGTGGCTACCTAACGGCCCCAACAGGGGATCAAGACCCACCAAATTATGGGGGCCTAACGTCAGATTCGTCGCCCCCGCCGCGCTGGTAATCAGACTGTATTGCACAGTTGCATGGGTGAAATGACCCGCTAAATCGGGAGCCTCTCCCCCCTGATCACTATTGCCGCCGATGATGCTGTTTTGCACCGTCAGATTGCCAAAACTGACTAACCCACCTCCATCCGAGAGCGAGACGCGATTATTCGTAATTGTGCTGTTCTGAATCGTGCCGCCGCTGGTGACAAAAATTCCGCCCCCATTGCTGTACAAGCCAAGGGTGCGGTTGCCGCTGATCGTGCTGTTGATGATATTGACCTGAGGCGCATGAATCCCGCCGCCAGCACTATTGTTCTGAAACCCCCCCACCAGGGTTTGATTGCCGAGGGTTTGATTGCCGCTGACCGTACTGTTAAACAGGTTCACAACTCCAAAACTGCGAATGCCGCCCCCACCCGCGACTTTATCCCCAGCGGTTTGATTGTTGCTGACGGTACTGTTATTGAGGGTGACGGTGGATTGAGCATAAATTCCCCCGCCAGCACTGAAGTTTCCGGCGGTGCGATTGCCTGTGACGGTGCTGTTGGTGAGGAGCAACGGCCCGACGCTGGCAATACCGCCGCCATTGCCATTAGTGCCAAGGGTGCGATTATTGCTGACGGTGCTATTGATGAGTGTGAGAGCGCCCATATTATAGATGCCACCGCCGCGTACAATGTCTGCTCCACTGGTGCGGTTATCAGTGACAGTGCTATCAATCAGGGTGAGATTGCCATGGCTGAGAATGCCGCCCCCTCGGCCAGTGGTGGCGTTACCGCCCGTGATCGTGAGGGAGTTGAGCGTGACATTGACGTTGTTGGTGATGTTCAAGATGCGAAATGTGTCATCACCTTGGAGGGTGATATTTCTGCCTTGACCTGTAATGGTGAGAGGGTCACTGATATTGAGGGCACTGGTTAAACTGACGAGGCTGACGTGAGGGGCAAAGCGAATTTCATCGGCTTCCCCATTGCCATTAGCTGCGACAATTGTTGCTCGGAGGGAATCGGTTCCGGCATTATTGCCGTTGAGGACGGTGAAGAGGGCGAGGGTCTCTTGATAGTCGGTTAGGACTGGGGTTTCAAAGGCGATCGCCCCTTCAATGTTGCCAGTGGCCCGCTCAAACTGCCAATCTCCTCCTAGGGCCGCGCTCCCCGTTGCATGAGTGGAGGCGGCCACATCGGCCCCGGTTAAATCTGCTAAACCACTGATGAATGCTTCGCCCACCGTTCCCAAAGCCGTAAAGCAACTGTAAAGCAGCAGATCCGCCCCTGGCGCTAAGGCTTCACGCCATTGCTGGAACTGCTCTGCATATTGATTAATGGTCGTACTATCGACAAAATCCGACCCTAACCAAAAATTTCCCGCATTCCCCTCCGCGACAATATGCACTTCATGCACCGCTTCCCCCAAATCGGCAAAGCGGTTTAAAACCTTCGTCATTTCCCGAATACCTGCCATCTCCGGCGTAATCACCACCGTCGTTGTTCCCGCGCGACCGCCATAGAGCAGCGATAAATAATCGGGAACGGTGGCATCTAAAAAGGTTAAGGAGAGGGGATTGGTGACTGTGCCGTAACGGGTAATGGTGGGGGCGTGGGCTGTGCCGTTGTGGGTGGTGATGAGGGTGGGATCAGTGGGATGAATGGGATGGGATGATGTGAGGTGAACCGTTGCCGCTGTGATCGGGCCGGTGATGGCTAAATCTCCAGGATTCGCTGGGGGTCGGCCCATGCCGGTGAGCAATGTGGGCAAATCGACGAGATCAAGACCCATGAGCAGATCCGCCCGATCCAGTTCGAGGCTGAGGAGTTGCCCCGGCTGGGAAATCCGCACCCGATTTTCGCCCGGCACAGCGGTAAGGGTGATCTGGCCATCGGGCGCGGTGAGCGTGCCGCTCTGGATCACCGTGCCACCGAATAAACCCAGGGTTTGCCCTGGCCCAACGCTTAAATCCCCCTGGTTAATAATCGCCCCCGGTTGGGTACTCAAAAACGCCAGTTGGTTGGGTGTTCCCGTCAAGCTGGCATAGTCCACAGTTCCCACCGCATCGAGCCAACCCCCATCGCTAAAACCGAGGCGATCGCCCGTTGTGGCGATAAAATCCCCCGGCACATTGAGGCGGGACTGAGCACCAAAAATAATCCCCGCCGGATTAATCAGATAGAGATCAGGCTTGCCCCCGCTCACGGTGATCAGGCCATGAATGATGGAAGGATCGCCCCCCGTCACCCGCGCCAAAATATTCTCCAAACCTGGATGGGCCAAAAACTGGGCAATTTCCCCCGGACTCAAGCCAAAGGCCCGAAAGCTATGAAACAGATTCGCCGCCGCCGTTGTTCCCCCGCTGATCCTATAGGTCTGCCCGTTGTATTCAACGATTGTGCCTGTCCCGTCCGCTGCTGGGGTAATCTCTTGGGCTGAAACCGGTAAGGCGGTGCAGAGGAGGCACAGGGCAACTGTCGGCAGCATTCTCAATTCCATGGAGATCTCCAAGCTAGAAGTTTGATGGCTGAATCGATCAGATCACGAGAAGCACCAACAGCCTATCCTAACAATCTCTATCGTCCCGTCACATTCTGAAGGATTGGCAATTATCATGGGGGGGTAACTGGTGCGATGGAGACACATTTTATGGATGTTAAGTTAATTTTAGTGGTGCTCACCGGAGTATTTATTCTCACGACCCTCTTTTTTGGCACAAAAAACGGCTTTTATGATTCCGACGACTACCACGGCAATGGTTCCGCCCATTAAACGCCCTCTCTTGCCATCTCGCCCCTTGACTGCCGTTCATGCCTGCGTCTGATTCTGCCTCTACCCCCTTTCCCCTGGCTTGTCGTCCCTATGGTGTTGGCCACCAAGGGGAGGGGGTTTGTTTATTGGTGGAGATGGGGCCCTATCGGATTTTGCTCGATTGTGGGCTACGGGATCCTGAGCCGCTCTTCACGGCCAAAACGCCGCCAGCGGATTTGGTGTTTTGCAGCCATGCCCATGCGGATCACACCCGTAGCCTATTGCCCCTCGTACACCGCTTTCCCCAGTTGCCCATCTATGCCAGTGAGGTGACGGCGCAACTGTTGCCGTTCCATTGGCAGGAACAATCTCAGGATTTACCAGAGTTATCCTGTCGGCCGTTACCGTGGCGATCGCCCATTGCCTTTTTTCCCGACCTCACCGCCCAAATTTTCCCCGCCGGCCATTTACCGGGGGCGGCGGCGATCCTCCTCACCTACACCACCCCGGAGCGGGCCTACACGCTCCTTTATACGGGGGATTTTTTCCTGTCTAATTCTCGTTTAGTGGAAGGGTTATCCTTGGAAACCCTGCGGGGATCGGCTCCCGATGTGTTGATCATTGAGGGCAGCTATGGGGCGGCGCGGTATCCTCGGCGGCGACAGTTGGAAAAGCAATTTTTAGATCAGATTGAGCGGGGGATTCAAAATCAAACTTCGGTGGTGATTTTTGCCCCCCCTTTGGGGTTAGCGCAGGAAATTGTCATGTTGTTGCGATCGCACCATCAATTTACGGGCCGCAATTTAGAAATTTGGGTGGGGGAGCGGGTGGCCCAAGCCTGTGATAGTTATTTAGAAATATTGCCCCATTTGCCCGCAGCGGTGCAAAATTTCGCCCGCCATCAACCGCTGTTTTGGGATGAGGAAATTTTGCCCAAACTGGGCAGGCTCACGCCCGAAACCGTTCCCACTGCGCCGTTTATTCTGCTTACCGATCGTTTTAGTGATTGGCAACAATTACAGCGGCGTTTTGCTCAAAATTGGCGGGCTTTAATCCCGGCAACGCAGGAGGAGGTAATTATTGATCGCCAAACCCTGAGTCAGCGCACCAATGTGGCGGTGGAACCCTATGTATTGCCGGATCACAGTGATGGCCGCAATACGACCCAATTGATCCACAATATTCGCCCCCAGCATATTGTTTTTGTCCATGGCACGGCGGCGGCGATCGCGGCCCTGATCAGTTTAGAAGAGCTACAAAATCGCTACAAACTCCATGCCCCCAGTAATGGCGCAAGGGTGGAATTATGGGTGGGCGATCGCTTCATTCAACCGGCTACACCCCTACTCACCACCTATGAGGGGGAAATCACGGAACTGGATGCTAATGTCCATTTTACTTTGCCTTCTGCGTTGAGCAATAACCCCAATTGGTCAAGCTTTGCGGATACGGGGTTAATTGAAGCCCGTTGGCAGGGCAATGAATTAGTATTGCGGGGATTATCTCAGCGGGAATTGTTGCGACAAAGTACAGTAGAGCGGATCCAGACGGATCTAGAATGTTGTCGCAATTGTGAACATCTCCGGGGCCAAACCTGCGGTAATTCTCAATCTCCCCTCTGTGGTTTCCCGGTTACACTAGATGGCTATTGTCCTGCGTTTGAGCCTGTGGGGGGCGAGTAGTTATGGGGGCGAAAAATTTTTCGCCCCTACGGTAATTCTGGATAGATAGGATCAAGGGTTACTCGGTACTGAAATGATTAGAGGAAAGGGGCGATCGCCTAACCGGGATTGAGTTTTTGGGGCGATCGCGGTGGGAGAGCAGGTTAAAATGGAGCTAGTATTGTGGAGAGCTACCATGCAGCAACAACAAGTGAAGGTTTATAACAGCAGATTTATGGCAAAATATTGTTGTAGATTAAAGATTAGGGCATTGCCCACCTTGCAACTTTTTACAATCTAATTCAGCAGATTTGAGATTATTTCCTTTAAAATAAATGCTATTCTTAGTCCTTAAAATCCATGGAAGCCCAATGGCAAATTGCTCCCAAAATTGAACTAGAACCCGACTTTTTAGCCGCCGTTGCCCGCCATGTCCAAACCGAAGTTCCCACAGCCCAGGGGGAATTTGTCGCCCAACTCCTCTGGCAACGGGGCATCCGGACAATACACCACCTCGAAACCTTCCTCAACCCCCAAGCCTATACCCCCGCCAGCCCCTTTGCCTTTGGGGTAGAAATGGAACAGGCCATGGAACGCTTAACAATGGCCCGCGATCGCCACGAAAAAATCGCCATTTGGGGGGATTTCGATGCCGATGGCCTCACCGCCACCAGCGTCCTTTGGGAAGGATTAGGACAATTCTTTCCCCCGGAACAACTCACCTACACCATCCCCAACCGAGAACGGGAATCCCACGGCCTCAACTGCCCCGGCCTCGATCGCCTCGCCCAAGCCGGATTTACACTGATCATCACCTGCGACACCGGCAGCACCAACTTGGCGGAAATCGATCACGGCCAAGCTCAAGGGTTAGATTTCATCATCACCGACCACCACACGCTCCCCCCCCATCGCCCCCCCGTGACGGCGATCGTCAATCCCCGCTACTTCCCCACCGATCACCCCCTCTATCACCTTTCAGGCGTAGCGGTGGCCTACAAACTGATCGAAGCCCTCTATCTCACGCTTCCCGATGTTCCCAATCAACCTGTTACCGAACTTCTGGATCTGGTCGCCATTGGTTTGATTGCCGATCTCGTTGCCCTCCAAGGGGATTGTCGCTATCTGGCTCAGATGGGCCTTGAGCAGTTAAAACGGCAAAATGATCCCCGCACCGCCACCCGTCCCGGTGTGGCTCAGTTGTTGAGTTTGTGTAAACGGGGGGGCGATCGCCCCACGGATATTTCCTTCGGCATTGGCCCCCGGATTAATGCGGTAAGCCGAATTCAGGGGGATGCGCGGTTTTGTGTGGAGTTGCTCACAAGCCGCGATCCGGCCCATTGTCAACAATTAGCCGAGCAAACGGAACTGGCCAACACCCGCCGCAAGGAATTGCAAAAAAACACGCTCAAGGCGGTAGAAACTGAGATTGCCAACCTCGATTTATCGACAACAAATGTGATTGTTTTGGCTGATCCTCAATGGTCGGGGGGAGTATTGGGTTTAGTGGCGGGCCAGGTGGCGCAAAACTATGGCCGACCGACAATTTTACTGAACTTAGGAGCCGATGGCTATGCACGGGGTTCTGCCCGCTCCACCCATGGTATTGATCTCTATGAATTGGTACTCAGTCAACAGGATTTACTCCACCGGTTTGGCGGCCATCCCTTTGCAGCGGGATTGAGTTTAAAGCAGGAAAATTTACCCCTATTTATTGAAGGCATTAACCAAGCTTTACGCCGTAAGTTGCCGGATCCGAGCCAATTACGGCCAGTGATTCAGATTGATTTATCTATAACCGTAGCAGATTTAGGCGGCGCATTATTTACAGAATTGAAATTTTTAGAACCTTGTGGCATGGGCAATCCTGCGCCATTGCTACTGATTAAAAATTGTCGGTTTCGTGATGTGAGAAATGCGAATATTAAAGACAGCAAAGGGAAAGAAATTAAATATATTAAAACCGAGTTTTCTCTCTATGATGCCCGTCAGCCCCAAGGATTTCCGGGGGTGTGGTGGGGACATTATCGGGATGAAATTAGCCCAGATCTTGCCTATGATGCGGTGGTGGAATTGGATTCTAACCCCCACGAAAAACGCTATGAGGTGCGGTTAATTGATCTGCATTTAGCAGGAACGCAATCCCCCCAACCCACGGCAACCGCTATTCTCGATTGGCGACAAGCTCGGCCCGTCGATCCCCCCCTGGCCTATGCGTTGCAGGATTGCCCGGTGGGGTGGGAGGAAGTACAGCAGGGATTTCAAAGGGCGATCGCCCAAGCTCAACCCCTCGCCCTCGCCTACCATACCCCCGATCTTCCCGATCCTGCCCAATATTTAGAGCAGTTAATTCAGATGGCGCAGACATTACAAACCCGTGGGGAAAGGGTGGGGCGATCGCACCTCCAAGCCCAGTTAGGGGTGAATGCTCAACAGTTGGATCTGAGTTTAGAAGCTTTAGCCGCCATGGGGTTTGATCTCGCCATCGGCAAGGATGGGGTCGAAATTCGCGGCTATGGGGAAAGTCGGCCCGATGCCGATGCGGTGGTGGGGCAATTGTGGGGGGCGATCGCCGAGGCCCAATTCCGCCATCATTATTTCACCACCATTCCCCTCCCCACCATCACCCAAAAACTCAAACCCACCGCTCAAGGTTAATCCCGATGATCAAGCTGGAAATGACGCAGTAACGTGAATTAACCCATGAGAATGACCGTATCAATCACATGGATAATCCCATTGCTGGCTTCAATATCCGGTGCAATTACCGTCGCATTTTTCACCTCAAAGGTATCCCCACAAGCAATCGGAATCGGTGATCCCTCTAGGGAGGTTAAAGTCGTGAGGTTTTTTAACTCTGCGGTTGTGTATCGGCCCGCGACGACATGATATTTCAAAATCCGCTGTAATTGGGGAATATTTTGCACCAAAGTTTCTACTGTTCCCGGTAGTAACTTACCAAAGGCTTGATCATTGGGGGCAAATACAGTTAATGGCCCCGGCTGTTGTAGAGCTTCTACTAAACCCGCTACGGTGACGGCGGTAACGAGGGTTTTGAAGGCATCATTGCTAACGGCAATTTCAACAATATTAGGCATTTTAGGGATGGGGAATGGGGAACGGGGAATGGGGAATGGGGAACGGGGAACGGGGAATAGGGGATGGTAGGGGCGAAAAATTTTTCGCCCTTATTTTTCGCCCTCTAACGATAATCCTGACTCTGTACATCTTTGAGCCGCGCTTCTGGCCGGAGAAAGCGATCCATTTGGGCTTCAAAGAATTGACGATTTTTTTGTAAATGTTCGGGATTGGGATCATCGAGGGGATAGAGTAACGCCGTGCGCAGGGCTTGGATCACCGCTGAAGTAACGTTATACATCGACCGTTGAAATGTGATTCCCAATTGGATCAATATATCATCTTCACCCCGGCAATATTTCTGATAATACTCCAATAAATAAGGGGGTAAAAAGTGGAGCATATCCTGCATTAACAGCGTCGGCGGAATCCCCGCTGTGCCAACGGGGAAAACATCGGCGTAGAGAATGCCGTAGTGAAAGTCTTTTTGCTCGGCGGGGACTTGTTGGGCTTGGGCGTTGTAGGATTTTGTGCCTCGGAAGGGGGCAGTGCGATAAAAGACCGCTTCAACATAGGGCAGGGCAGCCTCATAGAGCCACATAAAGCCTTTGGATTTGGGGATCAGTTCGTAGCATTCATCCCCAATATAGACATGGTGATAAATAGGACGACCGGCGGCGATAAAGATACCGTTTACGAGAAAATTCATCGCGTCGGGGACGGTTTTAAAATCTCCCGCATCGTAGCGATCGCTCATCTCAAAAAATACCGGAGCCATCACCTCCCAAAATAGCCCCAAGTTGGCGTAATAGGAGAGTTCTCGCACTTTCTCATAGAACATTTCCGGGAAAAGTTTATACAGCCCTAACATGAGGGGATTCCCCTTAAAATAGGCTTTAATGGTGCGATCGCAATTCGCTAAATATTCCTCACTTTCAAGGTAATCATAAAATTGCCCCCCCATACCCTGATGCCACAACATCGCCCGCATACAGGCTTCAGCAAATTCCATATTGATGCGATCGTGCCACAGGTGATGGAACAGTTTTGGTAGTTTTTTCTTGAGTTCGCCCTTGTCCATAAATTCCAACAGTTCCGGATGGGCAGAGGCTTCCCCTTTTTGCCAAACGCGAAAATCCGCTGTATCTCCGGCGTAATGGTTGGGTAGATCCAAATATTCCTGGGGTAAGAAGTATTTAAAAAACGGTAAAGGATCGAGAAAAACCCGTTCAGCAATATAGAGCAAATCCCGCCAATAGAAATCCATCGGCACAGCATAGGCTTTATAAATGCCAATAATTTGCATCAAGTTTTCATCGGTATCGGGCAACATCGATCCCCCTGCTTCGAGGCGGTGGATGATGTCGGCGTAGGGGTGGGTGGAGGGGGGGATTTTGAGGGTCATGGGGAAGTGGGAAGTGGGAAGTGGGAAGTGGGAAGTGGGAAGTGGGAAGTGGGAAGTGGGAAGTGGGAAGAAATGCGATTAATCAAAGAATGTAGGGGCGTTGGCGTAAGCCTGCCGGAGGCACAAAAATTTTTCGCCCTTGCGCCGATGAATCCTACAACTGGATTTCATGGGAGGAGTGAGAAGTGAGGAGTGAGGAGTAAGGTTTTTGATTACTAACTCTCTACTCTCTACTTCCTACTTCCTACTTCCCACTTCCCACTCTCCCAACGCCAATGCAGGGGTTTGCAATTCAGCCACTAACGGCGTGGTGGTGGGTTCGATCCAGCGCAGGAGGGCGTTGGGTTGAAGACCGAAGTAGAGGATGATGGCGGTGAGGACAAGGGCGGGCCATTGTTGGCTGAGGCCGATGCGGGTGTAGTAGGCGCGGCTGTTGTCTAGTTTGCCGAAACAGGTGCGGTTAATCAAGATCACGAAGTAGACGGCGGTGAGACCGGAGGAGAGGATACAGAGGAGCGTGGGGATTGGGAAGGCCATAAAGCTGCCTTGGAAGACGATGAATTCCGCTGCAAACCCGATTAACCCTGGGATTCCGGCGCTGGCCATCCCGGCGAGGATCAAGAGCGCACTAGTGAGGGGTAAGCCTCGGATCGGGTTCATTAAACCGTTGAGGACATCGAGATCGCGGGTTCCGGTGGTTTTTTCGACGATGCCGACGAGGAAGAAGAGCAGGGCGAGGATTAAACCATGGGCGATCATTTGGGCGATCGCCCCCAATACACTTAACTCTGTCCCCGCTGCTGCTGCTACGAGGATATAGCCCATGTGACCGATGGAACTATAGGCCACCATCCGTTTAATATCCCGCTGGGCGATCGCACTAATCGCCCCATAAATCACACTCACCGTCCCAACAATCGCTAAACCGGGGGCAATGGTCTGCCATGCGGTGGGGAATAGTTGCAAACCAAACCGCAATAACCCATAGGTTCCCAATTTGGCGAAGATGCCTCCGAGTAAAACCGCTGTTGCCGGAGAAGCTTCAACGTAGGTGTCAGGCATCCAGGTATGGAGGGGAACCAAGGGGGTTTTAATCCCGAAGCCGATCAGTAATGTGGTCAGTAAAATCAGTTGGGGAACCAGATCGAGGTTTTCTACCATCAGATCGGTGAATTCAAAACTGGGGGATTGGCTGGCGAAGGTGGTTCCTAAAAAGCCCGCGAGGACAAAGAGGCCCGAAACGGCGGTATAGAGTAAAAATTTCGTAGCGGCATAGCCCCGTTTTTCTCCACCCCAAATGTTAATTAATAAGTAAAAGGGGATCAGTTCCAATTCATAGAAAATGATGAATAGGAGCAGGTTTTGGGCCATGAATGCCCCGGCAATGCCCGCACTGATCAGCAAAATTAAGCCGTCGTGGAGGCGGGTGCGCTCTAGGTTGCCGCGATTGGTGTAGAGGGCGATGATCGTCAGCAAACTATTCAGGGCCAACAGCGGCAACGAAAGGCCATCTACCCCTAGGCTGTAGTTGAGGCCGACGGGCTGCACCCAGGGATGAAATTCGCTGAATTGGGTCGCGCCGTTGAGGTCGAATTGGGTGAATAGATAGGCAACCCAAGCGAGGGAGGCGACGCTAAACAGGGCGGCGACGGTACGACTGGCTTGGGGTTTGAAGAGGGCGATCGCGATCGCCCCCAATAACGGAATGAGCAGTAAAGGGGTGAGCATGGTTGAGATTTACGGCAGGGCAGTGAGCAGGGGGAGGGCAATGAGCAGGCCAAAGAGAATCGTACCCAAGATAATTGAGAGGGCATAAAACTGGACTTGGCCGGTGGTGTTGTATTTGAGGCTTTGACCGCTGGCGAGGGTGAAGAGGCCCACAAGGTTGACGGCTCCATCAACGAGGGTGCGATCGCACCAATCCACCACCTTCGCCGCCAACCCGACCACGGCAATCACGGTAATTTTATAAAGTTGGGCGGTATAGAGGTCGTAGGCAAGGAAATCCTGCACAGCGGGGATCGGCAGCCGAATCGGTTTCGCCACCCGTTCACCGCCATAGAGCCAAAGGCCAATACTCGCACCGATCAGCGTCGAAGCGATCAGCAACAATGAGGGCAATTGCACGACAATCTCCAAGGGCGGTAACAGTCCCAAGACGATCAGTAATTGGGGTAAATGGAGGGCAATCCCTAACAGGATCATCATCGGCAACACCAAAGCCCATAGGCCTTCGGGCGATCGCTTTGTCCAGGGGGTGACGGGGCCGGTAAAGAGTTGGCCGAACACCCGCGCTAAACTACAGGCTGTTAAGCCATTGACCAGTAAAACCACGATCAACAGGGGCGGCGTTAAACCATTGGCAATTTCCGCCCAACCCCAAAAACAGCCCAAGGGCGGAACCGCCACCAAAGAGAGCGCCCCCACCACAAAGCAAATCCCGGAAATGGGGCGACGACTCCAGAGGCCCCGCAGTTGGGTAATATCTTGGGCAATGTTGTTGAGGATGATGCCGCCGACGCTCATCAGGATCAGGGCCATGGCGATCGCATAGGTGAAGAGCAACACGAGAGCGCGTTCCCCCTGGCCCGTCCCCACGGCAATAAAGACAATGCCCAGATAGGCACTGGTGGCATAGGAAAAGACCCGTTTAATATCAATTTGCGCCAGGGCGATCGCACTACAGGCGATCGCCGTAAAGGCCCCGACGCAAATTTCCACCGTCACCACCATCGGCGACAGGTTCAAAATCGGCTGCATCTGGATCAACACCCAAGCCCCCGTCGATACCACCACCGCATTCCGTAAAATCGTGGCGGGCATCGGCCCTTCCATGGCTTCATCAAGCCACAGTTGCAGCGGGAATTGGGCGCATTTCCCTAACGGCCCAGTGAGGAGAGCAAGACCGAGGAGCGTGGCCACTCTGGGATCTAAGGGATTTGTGGCTGCCCAAGCCGCTAACTCGTCATAGTTCCAAGTTCCCGCCAAGGGATAAAGGGCCACCACCCCCATCAGTAACACCAAGTCCCCCACCCGTTTCGTCAGGAAGCCATCCCGCGCCCCCGTCACCACTAGGGATTGATTAAACCAAAACCCGATCAGCAGGTACGTCCCCAAGGTGAGAATTTCCAGCATCACATAACTGAAAAAGAGAGAATTCGTCAGCATCAACGCCGCCATCCCCGCTTCAAACAAGGCCAGGAGGGCATAGAACCGGGGCCAGCCCCAATCCATTTCGAGATAGGCGATCGCATAAATCTGCGTCAGGGCATTCAACCCCAAAATCACCACCAACGCCCCCACCGTCGTCGCCGAGGCGCGAACATCAAAAACAATCTCCAGATTGACGGCATGGAGCCAAGGCAGGGAAAATTCTAGGGGGGCTGACCACACCTCCCGGAGAGCAAAAATACTATGAATAAAAGCGGTGAGGGTCATCACCAGATTGATATAGCCCGCCGGACGGGGGCCGGTACGGCGAATCAATCCCGGCGACCAAGGGATGGTTAACAATGCACCCAGCAGGGCGTAACAGGGGATTAACCAAATACTTTGACTAAAGGTGTTCATTGAAGGAGGGGTAATCCATCGGGGTCTATCGGTTGTGTGAGAGTATAATACTTTTACGAATGCGAAAACAAGTTAAGATTAACTAATATCAATCTTCACCGTTGATCATCATTACTCCAAAATCTCGTTAAAAAAGCAGATCTTGACAATCAAAAAAACAAATCAATTGATGTCATTCCATAAAAATAAAAACCCTAATATCGGGGCGAAAAATTTTTCGCCCCCATGCCCATCGGATATTTTACTTTAATCAACACCAAGTCGCCGACTCTGTTCCGGCCAGAGATAAAAAATGGGGTTATCATGCAGGGAGCCATCCTTTTTTGCGACCCCTAACGCCATGGCCTACACCACCACCGAACTGATCGAGATCCTCGACCGAGAAATGCGGGCCAGTTGTCAAGGCAAGCGGGTTTTGCTTTCCGCAGAGGCGCGGCTCAATGCGGATCCGGTGCTGGCTCTGGCCTTAGGAGCGGATAAAATCAGTAATGTTTATGCCTTCCGGGAATTTCGTGAACAAATCCATCAGTATCAACGGGAACAGGCAGTTTCCGGCCTGATTTGGCGTAATTGTCAATTTCAGGGCCATCTGGTCACGTTTCCCGAACTCCACAATCAACTGATTGCCATTCCCGCCGATTTAGGACAGTTGCGTCAGGCTAAAGGTGAAATTATGGCGTTTTGGCGGATGGTTAGCCCGCCGTTGCGGCTTTGGCTTTTGGGCAAAGCAGATCAGGAAATTAACGCTAGTTTTGTGGAGGAGTTGGCGCGAGAAGCGGAATGGGCGGAGGTGGATGTGACGATGACAGAGGTTTATTTAGGGTTATGTTGGGGGAAACCGGAGGAGCGCCATTGTCAATGGGCGTTTCCAGAATCGGGCTGTCGGCGGATTGTGGCCACGCCGGGAGTTCCGGGGGCAATTAAGGTTTGATGGGTTTGAGAATCGTAGGGTGCGTCAGACAGGATCAATGAGGATGTTGGGGGTTAAATTGTGTCTGACGCACCGTTTACTGGTGCGTCAGCCGTGATGCTGCTCTTTTAGATCAGAGATTAATCGCTCTGACGCACCCTACGCTTGGGTTATGGTGGGTTTAACCGTAGCGCATGGATTCTGTGGGGGGGATAGCGGTGGCGGGGTCGAAGCGGTGGAGTTTGAGGAATTGGAGGAGGAAGAGGGCAACATAGTGGGGATTGAGGATTAGGTAGCGTTGCCAAAGTCGTTTTGGTTCTTGAAGGAAGCGGAAAAACCATTCCATGCCGATCGCCTGGAGTTGGGGCGGGGCTTGGGGCAACAGGCCCGCATGGAAATCAAAGGCGGCTCCGACGGCTAACAGGGGCATCGATAATAAATCCCGATATTCATAGATCCACACCTCTTGGCGGGGGCAACCTAAACCCACCAGGGTAATCCCCGCGCCACTGGCTTTAATCTCAGCGACAATTTCTTGCTGCTCCTCTAGACTGGTTTGCCGAAACCGGGAGGGCTGCATCCCGGCAATTTTCAGGCCGGGAAAGCGATCGCCTAAATTCTTCCCAAAGGCCGTCAACACCTCCAAGCGACTCCCATAAAGATAAAGGGGGATGTCCAATTGGGCTGCCTGTTCGCAGACATAGAGGGTTAAGTTGGGGCCATAAACGCGATCGCCCAATTTCGCCCCATGGAGTAAATTCAACGCCCACCGCACCGGCTGACCATCGGGGCAAACCAAATCTAAATGATTCAATCGGTAGCGATGAACGTTATCCAATACGCCGGTCATCACGCCATGGACGGCCAAGGCAGACACCGATAGGGGGGCGCGGGTTTGGGCGGCGGTGATGATCCGGGCGACGGCGGCGGCATAGTCAATGATGTTGACCTGTACGCCGAGGATGTTTTGTTTGCCGGTGTCGATCATGGTTTTGGGGGGAAGTAGGAAGTGGGAAGTGGGAAGTGGGAAGTTACTCCCCTCTCCCATTTTTTGGGAGAGGGGTTGGGGGTGAGGGCTGGCGGGGTAGCCAGATGGTAAACTTTGTGCCGGGGGTTTTGGGGTTGTTGGTGATGGGGCTGATCAGTTCGATGTGGCCTTGCATTTGGGTGATTAAATCTTGGGCGATCGCCAGCCCCAACCCTGTCCCCGGAATCTCTCCCATCGCCTGCACACCGCGATACCGTCGTTCAAAAATGCGGGGCTGATCCTCTGGGGGAATCCCTAACCCTGTATCGCTGATGGCAATGGCTGCATGGGTAGCGTTGCTGTGATGGCTAACGGAGATCTCGCCCCCCTGGGGGGTGTATTTAATTGCATTATCCAAGAGGTTACTGACGATTTCTTGAAGGGCGATCGCATCTCCCCAAACCTCCTGAGCCGGCCAATGCTCCGGAGCCATCAACCTTAGGCCCCGGTCTTGGGCAACGGCTTGGGCAGAGGCGATCAGGGGGGGGATCAGGGTAGCCAGTTGGAGGGGTTGGCTTTGGACTGTGGCATTGGGGAGGAGGGCAAGGGTTGCCCCCGGATCGGCTAAAACTGGCGGGGTGGGGGCATTGGGGAGGGGCGCATCCCAGGCTTTAAACCATTGTTCAAATTGCTGGAGCAGGGTTTGAATGCGATCGCTCTCCCGCACTAAGTTTTCGGCAACGCTATAGTTGCGATCATCGGGTTGCAGACGCTTTAACAGCAGTTTGCTAAAGGTGCGCAGGGCGGTGATCGGGTTGCGGATTTGGTGGAGGAGGGTATCGAAATGATCCTGCTGTTGTTGAAATTGGTGGTATTGGCGGCTGAGTTTGGCCTCCCCTTGGCTGGCTTTTTGATCGAGAAAGCAGGCGATCGCCAAGCTATGGGCAATCTGGTTAATCTGATCCAGTTCTCGCGGTTGCCAGGGAGCCGTTTCCCGCCGCGCCACCAACAGCCCCATCACTAACTTTTCATGGAGCAGGGGAATAATTAACTGCCGTTGTCCCCAAAACACATTATCCGTCCAGGGGGGAGTGAGGGCGAGATCAGGCGCGGTAGGTTCAACCTCTGCGGGGGCAAGGGCGAGGCGGTGGGGGCCATCGGGGGGGTAGGCGATCGCCCCCTGTCCCGGATACATCGCCACCGGATGGAGTTGAGGCTGAATCCCATCGGCCCATTTTTCCGTAAGATACACCGCGCACCAAGTCGCCTCCAGCATCTGGGCCAACAGCGTCACCTGGGATTGACAAAGGGTTACAAATTCTCGACTGGCGGGGATAAGCATGATCAATTCCCTGGTTAGATCGGGAGCATTTTTCCAGTCCTGCCTCAGCCTTAGCCCGCCTATCCCTACAAAATGTTAAAGAAAACTAACATTTCAAGAAGTTTATGCTAGATTTTCTGTAGGAATTCCTGCACATCACCGCAAACCTGCCCTGTGAATTTGAGAATTTGCTGCGGCTGGAAAGGAAAAATGCAAATATACTTGCTTTTTTTACCCAAATTCGGTAAACTATGCACGAATTTTGTAGCCATAACTACAGCATACAGTTGGAATAGGAGGTAATCAGGTTGGCCAGGAAACGTAAACGAAAAAGCCGTCGTCGTCAAGAGGGGCGAAAAATTCTGGAGCTAGTACCCCAGTATAATCTAGAAAGTGGCGAAGATAAACCAGTGACAGCAGCGCGGAAATTCATTGCTTCCCAAGGCATCATCCCCCCTGCTGTCCTCGTGGTTCGTCGCAACGAGCATACAACCGACCGATATTTCTGGGCAGAGAAGGGTCTTTTTGGCGCGCAATACGTCGAAGAAAACCATTTCCTGTTTCCTAGCTTGCGGACGGTTGCTCCTCAGCCTCAAGCTAAGACCCCAGTCGGTGCAGCACCCTAAGCAGGACAATGCTTTGAGTGTTCAGTGATGACAGTCCTGAAACAAGAGTTTTCCCACTTTATCACGGGTTGGTAAAGTGGGAATAATTTTTGAAATTTTTTTGAATGGGGGGGAGTCAGCCCTGATCTAGCAAGGCTCTGGGGCAACTTTGGGAAGCGATGGAGTCTCCACCCTAACCCAACCCCCCAGGGGGCTGCTGTAACCCAGCTTACAAAATCGGAGGCGATCGCTCTACCCTGGAGCGAAGCTCAGAATCGGAGAGGAATGGCGATCGGTACGCTAACGCGGATTGTTCCTATCTGCCCTTGACTATGGCATCAACTTCGGGTACATCTGCCGCCTGATCGATCCATCCGCCGCTAGTGAAGTTTTGCAAATGATACGTCCAGCATTTTTTGGTTATATGCTAAACTCGTCATCAATCTCAGCCGAAAACTCATTTTAGGTTTCTATAACCTCAATTGGTAGTGCCTCGGTAGTAATGATCAATGCAATTGAAAGCCCTACCACAAGAGGAGTTCAGCAGAGCATCATTACCAAATTTGAGCACTACCCCTCAATTAACTAAGTTGTAATCACTGTTTAATCCATCATCAAACCTATCCAACTTTTACTAAAAAAGGCATAAAAGTATTATGATTCCTGGTTGGACTGTTGCTAGAGAAATCCCATACGAAACCTTAACAGGTTTAGCGACTGGAAAATATCACCTTTATGGTGGTGTAATTCGTTGGGCAGCAGGAACTGCCAACGCAGGACAAATTGTTCAGCATTTGATTCCAGTGGGTTTAAATCCACTTAATGTCATTCCAGGACTTGATTTTATTCCTGGAATTGTTGCTAATATTCAACTGAGTCAGCTAAAAGGCATAAGCCAGTTCAATACTTATCAACTAGCACAAGTCGCAAGTCAAATCAATGACTTATCACAATCAACCCAGCAAATTCTTCAACTTGCTGCGGGAACGACAGTTTTATCAGGACTAGGTTTACTGGTTAGCTCCATTGGTTTTGCTGCACTTAATAATAAACTAAACAAAATTGACAGTAAACTGAAAGAAATTCAAAAAGATGTAAAAGAAATTAAATATTTTCTTGAAAGTAGTGAACGTGCCAAACTATTTGCAGCATTGAATGCACTTCTAAAAGTTGATAGCAACACGGCTTATGAACATCGTCATACTATCTTGCATAATTCGCGAAATATACTCGCTGAGATCAATATGCGCTACAGAGAACTTTTATCAGAAGCAAATACCATTGAAACAGCGATGGCCAATGAAGAGTATTTTTCACTCACTGCTCTTGCTCAATCACGATGTACAGCCGAATTGGGGATGCTGGACATCGCACGCAAAGAAATAGATGAGATGAATGAATTTTGGCAAGTTCAAGCACATCGTATTTCAACAGAAATTTTGGTTGGACAATACCCTGAAAGATTTTTGGCAACAGATTTTGTGGATTCAGTACCAGTTACTGAATTAGTTCAGTGGTTAGACTTCACCTACCAAGAAAAGAAAGGTTTAGCTTGGATTGATGAGTTGAGAGGCAAAATTAATGAGACGTGGTACTCGAAAAGTTGGTTAACGAGTAGTGGATCAGGATTAAATAAAAATGTAGGTATTGGGTTGCAAAAAGAACAACAAATGTTGATTCCTGCTTTGCGGAAGCTAGTTGCTAGAGGCTCGGTTTTTGAAGGCTATGTTACACAGTATGAACTTTTAGAGGAACAAAAAATGAAGCCATCTGATTTTGAGGAGAAGCTAGCCAGCTTGCCAGAGTCTTCATTAGTTGATGGCCATGTAATTTTAGAGCCTAGCGAAGCGATTCAAATGCAACCGGAACCAGCTTAGGATGTAGGGTGCGTCAGATGAACAAACTGAAGATAAAAACAGCCATCTTAATAACTGACGCACCATCTTCACTAGCAATTTGGATGGAATATAAAGATGATCATTCCCGCCCTTGATCTCCCCCTAGCCAAAATTGCTGAATTTTGCCATCAATGGCAAGTGACAGAATTGGCCCTCTTTGGCTCTGTTTTGCGCGACGACTTCCGCCCCGACAGCGACATTGATATCATGGTCGAATTTATCCAGATGCTCACCCCACCTTTCGCACCCTCGACCAAATGGAAGCCCAACTCAAAACCATCTTTAATCGAGAAGTAGATCTGATTACCCGCCAAGGCATCCAAACCAGCCGCAACTACTTACGCCGCCATGAAATCTTTTCCTCAGCCCAGGTAATTTATGCAACGGGATCATCAGTTTCTGCTTGATATGCTGCAATCCACAGCATGGCAAAACCCCACCTAACCCAACATCCCCCCATGAACCAAAAACTAATTCAATCCCTAGCCCAAATCATCCTGTCTTTATCCGATGAAGAACGGCAATCCCTAAACCATGAAATCAGCAAATATTCCGTCACCCAAGAGATTACTGAAATAGAACAAAAATTACAGGAATTTGAACAAAAATATCACATGAAATCAGAGCATTTTTTCCAACAGTTTCAATCAGGAGAACTAGAAGATTCAATCGAATTTTTTGAATGGAACACCTACTACGAAATGCTCTCCAATCCAACAATCAAAACCTCTTAACCAACATTCCCCAGATTGCTCAAAAAATGGTGCGTCAGCCGTTAGGCTACTCTTTTGCATCCTGGGTTATCAATCTGACGCACCCTACAATCAATGCGTAGGGTGCGTCAGACCGGATCAATGATGATATCAACGGTTGAATTGTGTCTGACGCACCGTTCACTCGCATCATTGGTCTTAGCCCTCACTGCGGGGGAGATCAAACCGCTTCAGAGCCGCGATCGCAGCCGTACCTTCACATCCACATCCCCCATTAACTGCACTAAGGGATCAATACCTTAAAATCAAAAGCAACCTGCGAAATGTCCGCTGATCAACTTCCCTCATCCTAGACAAACCTGATTCCGACCTTGAGTTTTTGCCTGATATAATGCTATGTCTGCTTGTTTAATGAGTGTGCTAGCATCCAATGAATTCCGAGTTAAATTTGCAATCCCAAAAGATGCCGTCACCTGTAGAGAATGGGGCAGATCAGGATGGCTGAAATAAAATTTAGAGATTGCTTTTCGTAATTTTTCTGCAATACGAATAGCCTGATTAGCTTCTGTTTCAGGCAACAAAATGATGAACTCTTCTCCTCCATATCGGATCACTAAATCAGTTTCTCGGACTAACTCGTTAACCAATTTTGCAATCTGGATCAGAACAGCATCACCCGCCAAATGACCAAATTTATCATTGATCATTTTAAAATGGTCTAAATCAAACAAAATTATCGAAAAAGGTAAATTGTTTTGAAAATGGTAAGATAGCTCAGGATTTAGTTTTACACCTAAAAATCTACGATTCAGTAATCCTGTCAATTCATCTATATTTGATAAAGCTGTCAGTTTTGTATTGACAAGAGCAAGCTCTTTTTGCGCTTCCATTAGATCAAGAATGGGAAAACATAAAACCTGAGCATTAACGCAAATGATATTAAAACACAATACACCAGATAAAAGTTTTTTAATCACCGATTCATCAAAACTCTCTGGAAAAAACCAACCAATGCTAAGGATCAGCGCTCTGGTGATCAAAAGAATAGCAATTCCAATATTTAACCCGGCAATGATCCATATTACAGTTTGTTTAGATGTATTCTTTTTGAGTAGCAAAAATCCCGGAATACAATAAAAGATTCCGTTAATTAATGATGTGTATATGCCAGGTATCCATTTATGATTCATGGTACAAGCCAGCAGTATAAATGTAAATGAAATTACGAAAAGTGTGGTTAATAGATATACTTTTGAATGCGCAATTTTCAAGAAAGACTCAATGCAAAAAACCAATGCAACCGGCATTAATAAAATTAAAAAATTGGCTAGAGGTAAAGTAATGATGTTGATTCCATATTCAAATCTCAGTACAAAAAATAACCATCCTAGTGCGAAGGTAAAGCAACCATATTGTAGCCATTTAAGAAATAGAGAATTGCGAATTTTAAAGATCAGAATCAATAAAATTCCATTTGTGAAAAAAATTATTGTCGTAAGTGTGATTAATGTTTGTAAGTCAATTGAAAACAGTAGATTTTTCATTATGTAGTTTAAAGGAATCCTCATATCTCCAATGGGATGACTGAATAGATTAGCCCCTACATTTTCCTGAAAAACAAGATTCGGTCTTCCAGCTTGACTAAATTATCGCTTTTGCTGATAACATCCCCCACAGTCTGCCCCTGAGGGAGCGGACTGAAGTCCGCAGGACGAACTTTTGCTGTGGTGAGTAACCCTCTTTTGTTACTCTAAGAGATTTTGACGAATTTGTGCCATCACAGCCAACGAAAGAATCAGCAGTTGAACCCGATCTGACAGAAGAGGGATAGGGCGCATCTCACTTAGGCAACCACCACCCCGCTTTACAGGCACTCCTCCAAAGAAGGGAAATCTACCCCATTCGCTTTCCTTGGAGGGGTGGCAGGCGAAGCCTGACGGGGTGTTGAGGGCTTTCCGGGTTAGGGTTGGCTTAACGGTAAAAGTGAGATGCACCTAGAGGGATAGCCGTGTCAAAGGATCAAAATTGGGGTTGTTCTTTTGAGCTATGGTGAAACTGAGTTCAAAAAATCTGGCCTATCAAATCATGGAATTAAGCCTTACTACCCCAGTATAAACAATTCTTCACATTACACAACTGTATCGCCTTTTCGGAGGGTTTTTGCCTCCAGCTATTAATACAGAGCCGCGCAAGACCCGCACCACGGCAGAGCTATAACAGGGAATAGGTTAACACAATAACGAGAAGCTGGGTTGCGTTAATTGGCTCATTTTTGGCCGCAAATTTGCCTCAAAAACGGGGGTTTTTTCCCTCGGTGCGGGGGAGATTAAACCGCTTCAGAGCGGCGATCGCATGGAGCCGTACCTTCATATCTACATCCCCCATTAACTGCACCAAAGGATCGATCGCCACCGGATCACCCAACTGCCCCCAAGCTTGAGTCAATGCCTGCTTAATTTGGGGATCAAGGGCATAATTGCGATAAGCCTGATAATAATCCACCAAAATGCAGGCCGCCGAATAGCGGAGATTCTCCACCTCAATCCGCCCCAATACCGCCAATGTCTCAATCTTTAACAGCAATGGCAAATCCGCCAACATTCCCCCCAACACCTTTAAACTATGCTCACTGGCCTGCCAACCCAACGCCCGAATTAACGTTTTTTGTAATGGGATCGGCGTAGTGGAGCGAGTTAACACCTGGGCGATCGCTGCCACCGCCGCCGGACTCCCCAACCGGCCCAACGTTAACGCCGCCTGCTGACAGACCTCCAACTGCCAATCTTCCAAACAGGGGGCCACCATCCCCACAAACGCCGCTTCTTCCATTTGGTGAATTCGTAACCCCAACCCGATCAACGCCTCCCGCCGCACCACCGCCGCCGGATCCTGGAGCGCCCCTTGCAGAATCGGCAGAACGCGGGGATCTTGGAAACTGGCCAACGCCTCAATTGCTAAATGGCGCACCGTCGGATCAGGGTCATGGATCAGCGTCGAAAGGGGATCAATCACAGCAATATGGCGAATTTGGGCGAGGGAACGGGCGGCTAAGGGTCGGGAAGTGGGAATCGTTAATGCCGCAGAAAGGGCGGCGATCGCCCCTTTGCCAATTTGGGTTAACGCACCGGCAATGATCCGCTGTAACTCCTCATCGGGCGTTTGTTGCAACAGACGAATCAACGCATCAATCACCCTCGGGTCGGGAAATTCCCCTAAAACACGCCCCGCAAACCAACGGGCCTCCGGTTCGCGGTCTTCATCTTCTAAAAGGACAATTAAAGCGGGAATCACCCCCTCCCCCAATTGGGGGAGCAACTTCGCCACCTCCCACCGCTCTTGGAAATCCCCCCAAGTTAAAACCATCAGGGCCAGGGCGATCGCCTGCTGCTGTTCTTGGGAACTGGGATGGGCTTCCGGGGCCAACCATTGACGTAAACAGGTACAAACCCGTTGCCAATCCCCTGTTTCGGCGGACTGCACCGCCACCGTAAGCGTTTGGGACATCACTCTATTGCCGCCATAGGAAAGTTCAACTCTGCGTAGCCAAGGGCATGATCAAGAGTTCGTAATCTCCAGTTTAGAAGCAGGAGCGCGGTTTTTCTCAACCCTGCTATGCATTTTGTGCATTGTCAACCTCGATTATTTTCATAAAACCAGGAATTTTGTGTCCACTGTTACAAAACTTCATTGATATTCTTTCTAATCTAAAGCCATTCAATTTTTTTTAAAAAGTTTGTTTTCAAAACGGGGCGATCGCTGGACAACGTTCCTCCTTTAACGCCTGTCGATCTTGAATGGTAATTCTCTAGAGAAACTGACCCCATTCCCCGGCACAATTTGCTCCGCCCTCAACCCCAAGATCCGGCTTATCCCCTGGGATGATCACCGGGTTTAAACTGTTCCATCAGTCTTGGGTGATCTTGATGACCCCAAACCTGAATAGAGAGCCTCCCTTGACTTATCTAAATAGTGCTATGACCCCATCCCCTTCCCTCAATAAATTTGAAAAATTCAAAGCCGAAAAAGACGGTTTAGCCGTCAAAGATGAACTAGAGCATTTCGCGGCCATTGGCTGGGAGTCCCTGGACAAGACCGATCTGGAGCATCGCTTAAAGTGGCTAGGCATTTTTTACCGCCCCGTCACTCCTGGCAAATTCATGGTGCGGCTGCGACTGCCCAACGGCATTTTAACCGCCGCACAAATGCGGGTTTTAGCCACCGTTGTCCAGCGCTATGGTGAAGATGGCAGTGCCGATATTACCACCCGCCAAAACTTGCAATTGCGCGGCATTCATCTCGAAGATATCCCCGATATTTTCGCAAAGTTTAAAGCCGTAGGGATCACCTCGATTCAATCGGGCATGGACAATGTACGCAACATCACCGGCTCCCCCGTTGCCGGTATTGATGGTAATGAACTAATTGATACTCGCGAGTTAGTGCAAGCAGTTCAAGACATGATCACCAATGCCGGTGAAGGCAATCCGGCCTTTACAAACCTGCCGCGAAAATTCAACATTGCCATTGAAGGCGGGCGCGATAATGCGGTTCATGCCGAAATTAATGATATTGCCTTTGTCCCTGCCTATAAAGAGAGCCAATTAGGCTTTAACGTCTTGGTGGGGGGCTTTTTCTCCGCCAAACGCTGTGAAGCCGCCATTCCCCTCAATGCCTGGGTTCCCCCCACCATCGAGGGGGTTGTGCCCCTCTGCCGCGCTATCTTGAGCGTCTTTCGAGATCACGGCCCCCGCGCCAATCGGCAAAAATCGCGGCTGATGTGGCTGATTGATGAACTGGGGTTAGAGCAATTTCGGGCCTTGGTGGTGGCAGAGTTGGGGCAACCCCTGGCCACCGCCGCCGATCGCGATGAAATTGATTGGGATAAACGGGATCACATTGGTATTCATCCCCAATTGCAACTCGGTTATGTTTTTGTGGGGTTACACGTTCCCGTTGGTCGCTTTGATGCCGAAGCGATGTTTGAACTGGCCCGTTTGGCGGAGGTTTACGGCAATGGGGAAATTCGGCTCACCGTTGAGCAGAACGTGATCCTGCCCTTTATTCCCCAGGAAAATCTTGATGCCCTGCTCACGGAAACCCTCTTGCAACGGTTTAGCCCAGAGCCGAAGCCCGTGGCGCGATCGCTCATCTCCTGTACCGGCGCACAGTTTTGTAACTTTGCCCTCGTGGAAACGAAGCAGCGAGCAGTGGCGATCGCCGCCACCCTCGACCAACGCCTCGAAACCCCCCAACGAGTCCGCATCCATTGGACGGGCTGCCCCAACTCCTGCGGCCAGCCCCAAGTCGCCGACATCGGGCTGATGGGCACTAAAGTCCGCAAAGATGGCCAAACCCTCGAAGGCGTAGACATCTACATGGGGGGAACCGTCGGCAAAGATGCCCAACTCGGCACCTGCGTCCAGAAAGGCATCCCCTGCGAGGATCTGATCCCAGTCTTGGAAAACCTGATGGTTGAGCATTTTGGCGCAAAACGCCGCCAACCTGCCACCCTCTAAACCCCACGGTAATTATTGTTGCGGATTACCGTCCTTTCAGTTTCACCCTTTGCACCTATTCAATACCACGAAACCATGAGTAACTTTTCCCGTCGTCGCTTTCTTTTCACCACCGGAGCCGCCGCCGCCACTACCCTATGGCTGAATAGCTGCGCCTCCCGCACCGAAACCACCACCAACACCACCAGCGACACCGAAACCGTCGCACCCCTAAACATCGCCCCCGAAGATGCCCCCGAAATCACCACCGCCAAGCTCGGTTTCATCGCCCTCACCGACTCCGCCCCCCTGATCATCGCCAAAGAAAAAGGCTTTTTCGCCAAATATGGCATGACCGATGTGGAAGTGATCAAACAAGCCTCCTGGCCCGTCACCCGCGACAACATCGAACTCGGCTCCAGTGGTGGCGGCATTGATGGAGCCCACATCCTCAGTCCCATGCCCTACCTGATGACCCTCGGCACGATCACCAAACAGCCCGTTCCCATGTATCTCGTGGCCCGCCTCAACACCAACGGCCAAGCTATTTCCGTCAGCAAAGACTATGCAGATCTCGGGGTCAAAACCGATAGTTCCGTCCTCAAATCTGCCTTTGCCCAAGCCAAGGCCAACAAAGACATCCAAGCCGCGATCACATTCCCTGGTGGAACCCACGATCTTTGGATGCGCTACTGGCTCGCCGCTGGTGGCATTGTCCCCAATACCGATATTTCCGTTGTGCCCATTCCCCCGCCGCAAATGGTAGCCAATATGCGCATTAGTGCCATGGAAACCTTCTGTGTCGGAGAACCCTGGAATGAGCAATTGGTGAACCAAAACCTCGGTTTTACTGCCCTTGTCACTGGTGAACTTTGGCAAGATCACCCTGAAAAAGCTCTTTCCTTACGGGCGGATTGGGTGGATGAAAATCCCAAGGCAACCCTAGCCCTTTTAAAGGCGACGTTAGAGGCTCAAAAATGGTGTGATCAACCGGAAAATAAAGAAGAAATGTGCAAAATTGTCTCCCAAGATAAATGGTTTCAAGTGCCTTTTGAGGACATTATTGATCGCTCCCAGGGCAAAATTGATTACGGCGATGGTCGCACCGTTGATGATCCCAATATTGCCATGAAATTCTGGAATGATTTTGCCTCTTACCCTTTCAAAAGCCATGATCTCTGGTTCTTAACAGAAAATATTCGCTGGGGCTATATTCCTGCTAGTACAGATACAAAAGCTTTAGTTGATCAAGTGAATCGTTCTGATCTGTGGGTTGAAGCCGCTAAAGCAATTGAGATCCCAGCAGCAGAAATTCCCACCAGTGATTCTCGCGGGGTAGAAACTTTCTTTGATGGGGTGAAGTTTGACCCAGAAAATCCCCAAGCTTATCTCGATGCATTGAAAATCAAAACCCTTAAATAGGGAAAGGATCCCCCCTGCCCCCCTAAGCCCCTGCAACGTAGAAAAAGGGGGGTTCCGGATAACCCCCTTTTTAAGGGGGTCGGCGTAGCCGGGGAGATCTCCCTTAAGCCCCGTCAGAGATGCGCCTGCGGCGTAGAAGAAGGGGTTTCTTTTGATAAGTAAGGTTCTGCTATTTTCATCGTTGAGCCACTCTATTTTTGCTTCATCGCCAACTCATTACCCATTCCTTGATTTTGACCTATGGCTTCCTCCCCCCTGCGTCATTCCGCGACCAACCCTGTTCTGAAAAAGCTGGCTCCCATTGCCCGCAAGGTTTTTCCACCTTTGATTGCCTTAAGTATTTTGCTGATTATTTGGCAAATTCTTTGCAATGATCCCACCTCCAATCTCCCCAGTCCGGTTAAAGCTTTTAATGATACCTACACCTTGATTGTCGATCCATTTTTTGATAATGGTGGAACCAATAAGGGGTTATTTTGGCAGATTCTTGCCAGTTTAGAGCGGGTAGCCATTGGTTATAGCCTTGCGGTAGTGGTGGGGATTGCTGTCGGGATTATTATCGGCAGTAATGCCCTGCTTTATGATGCCTTTGACCCCATCTTTCAGGTGTTACGGACAGTGCCGCCTTTAGCTTGGTTGCCCATTGCCTTAGCGGCGCTGCGCCAAGCCAATCCCTCGGCTATTTTTGTGATTTTCATTACGGCAATTTGGCCAATTATTATCAATACGACGGTGGGGGTGCAGCAAATTCCCCAGGACTATAAAAATGTTGCCAAGGTATTGAACCTATCGAAGCGTAAGTATTTCTTTAATATCCTCTTTCCCGCCGCTGTTCCCTATATTTTCACTGGGCTACGGATTGGGATTGGGTTGGCTTGGTTGGCGATTGTTGCTGCTGAAATGCTGGTGGGGGGTGTGGGGATTGGCTTCTTTATTTGGGATTCCTATAACAGTTCCCGGATGAGCCAAATTATTTTGGCGTTGATTTATGTCGGGGTTGTGGGTTTGTTCCTGGATCGCCTGGTTTCGTTCATCTCTACCTTTGTGATTCCCGAAGAACCGAAGCATTAAACCTGATCTTTGGCAGGTTGAATCATGACTGCTTTGATATTGATAAGCTTTGTCAGGTGGGCAATGCCCACCCTACACATGAATCTAGATGGTGCGTCAGGGATTATCCTGCTCGTTTTCATAATGAGTGAATTGCTCTGACGCACCCTACGCTTAAACTTCCCTGTTCCCCGTTCCCCGTTCCCTATTCCCATGATTAACTTCCTAGAAATCGACCACGTTGATCGCACTTTCCCCCTTGCTAATGGTGGCCGCTATGTGGCACTGAAAAACATTAATTTAACGATTAATCAAGGGGAGTTTATTTCTCTGTTAGGCCATTCTGGTTGTGGTAAGTCTACACTGTTGAATATTTTGGCAGGGTTGGATCGCCCCACTGCCGGAGGGATCATCCTGGAAGGGCGGGAAGTGCGTAAACCTGGCCCCGATCGCATGGTGGTGTTTCAAAATTATTCCCTCTTACCTTGGAAGACGGTGCGGGAAAATATTGCCTTGGGGGTGGATGAGGTGTTATCTCATCTGCCGAAGGGGGAACGGCGGGAGATCGTTACCAGTAGCATGAAGATGGTGAAGCTCGATCGCGCCGCTGATAAAAGACCGGGGGAATTATCGGGGGGGATGAAGCAACGGGTGGCGATCGCCCGTGCCTTAGCCCTCCGCCCCAAGGTACTTTTATTGGATGAACCCTTTGGGGCGTTGGATGCGCTAACGCGGGGCAGTTTGCAGGAGCAGTTAATGCAGATTTGCCAAGAAAGCGGTGTAACTTGCGTGATGGTGACGCATGATGCGGATGAGGCTCTGCTGCTGTCCGATCGCATCGTTCTGCTCACCAATGGCCCGGCGGCCCATGTGGGGCAAATCCTCACCGTCCCCTTCCCCCGTCCCCGCAATCGCCATGATGTGATCAACCATCCCCGCTACTACGCCCTGCGGGGGGAAATTATCTATTTCCTCGAACAGCAAAAGCTGGCGAAAAAACGCCCGGTGCGTCAGGCTCCGGCGATTATTGCCGCCAATGGTTTGGAAAAAGTCAATCTGGATTTAGGTTTTATTCCCCTCACCGATTGTGCGCCGTTGGTGGTGGCCAAGGAAAAAGGCCTGTTTGAACGCCATGGTTTAACCCAGGTGAACTTGAGCCGCGAACCCAGTTGGAATGCGATCGCCGCTGGCCTACGGGAGCAACGCCTTGATGGGGCGCAAGTGGTGGCGGGGCTACCCCTAGCGATGACCTTGGGTTATAACGACAAACCCCCGATCCCGATTGTCACCGCCTTAACCCTTTCCCGGAACGGCAATGCGATTACCTTAGGGCAGAAATATTTAGAGATGGGGGTGCGATCGCTCCTCGATCTGAAAGCGCTCATCGATGCCAATCGCACCGATGCCCACACCAACGGCCAACCCTACCAACCCTTAAAACTGGCCACCGTTCACCCTGCATCCATGCATAACCTGATGCTGCGCTACTGGCTGGCCAGTGCCGGGATTGACCCCGATTATGATGCAGAGATCAGCATTGTGCCGCCGCCGCAAATGGTGTCAAACCTGCGATCGGGCAACATTGATGGTTACTGTGTGGGGGAACCCTGGAACACCGTGGCAGTACAGGAAAACATCGGTTATGCGATCGCCACCGACCTGGATATTTGGCCCGGCCACACTGAAAAAGTAATGGCAGTGCGGGAAGATTGGGCTACCCAATACCCCCAAACCCATTTGGCCCTCGTTAAAGCCCTCCTCGAAGCCTGCAACTATTGCGATGATCGCCGCAACCGTGATGAAATTGTTGAGCTACTCAGTCGCCCTGAATATCTCGGCATTGAACCCCAATACATCCGTCCTGGCTTCATTGATGCCTACGATCGCGGCATGGGGAAAGAACCAGAAACCCTGTTAAAATTCAACACCTTCTCGGTGAACCAAGCCAACTGTCCCGACCGGGTGGAGGCGTTATGGATTCTTGCCCAAATGGCCCGCTGGGACATTACCCCCTTCCCCCGCAACTGGATCACGGTGCTGGATCGGGTGCGGCGGGTGGATGTCTACAGTGAAGCCGCCGAGCAGGTGGGTTTTGCCGGGTTAGAACCGAATCGCAACGCCATTCAACTCTTTGATGGCTCATTGTTTGATCCCGATGATCCCATTGCCTATTTAGAAAAGTTAGCCATTAAGCGAGATATTCACATCGAAAAAATCGACATTGATGCCCTTGCGCTCCTTACTTAACTGAATCTACCCCCTTCTTACCCTTATTTACAATCATGCAAATGCTCAATTTGTCCAAAACCCAAACCCAAACCACAGAGGCTTTTCTCACCATTGATCGAGTCTCGAAGGTGTACCCCACGCCTAAGGGTGATTTTGTTGTACTTGATCAGGTCAGCCTTGCGGTTCAAGAAGGGGAATTTATCTGTGTGATTGGCCATTCTGGCTGTGGTAAATCCACATTGTTAAATATGGTTTCTGGCCTGAGCCAACCGACGACGGGACAGGTGCGGCTCCGGGAGCAGGTGATTACGAAGCCAGGCCCCGATCGCATGGTGGTGTTTCAAAACTATTCCCTCCTACCGTGGAAAACGGTGTTTGAGAACATCTATTTAGCCGTCGATAGTGTGTTTCCCCACAAATCCCGGAAAAGTAAAAACGCCATTGTCGAGGAGCATTTAGAACTGGTGGGACTGACAGAAGCGGCGAAGAAGAAACCGACGCAAATTTCCGGGGGGATGAAACAGCGGGTCGCGATCGCCCGCGCCCTAGCTACCTGTCCTGAAATGCTGATCTTAGATGAACCCTTTGGGGCATTAGATCCGATTACGCGGGAGGAATTACAGGAGCAATTACTCGAAATCTGGCGACAACATCAAATTACCGTCTTAATGATTACCCATGATATTGATGAGGCTTTATTTTTAAGCGATCGCCTCGTGATGATGACCAATGGCCCAGCAGCCCACATTGGCGAAATCATGGATATTCCTTTCCCCCGGCCCAGGGTGCGATCGCGCCTCATGGAAGATCCCCACTACTACGAACTGCGCAACGAAGCCCTCGATTTCCTCTATCGCCGTTTTGCCCACGAAGAAGAAGTCTAACCCCAATTCAGGGTTTAAATTGAGGGTTTAAATTCAAGGCCAAACATTCAAGGGCCAAACATTCAAGGGCCAAACATTCAGGGCGAAAGATTTTTCGCCCCTACTCCCTACTTCCCACTTCCTACTTCCCACTTCCTACTTCCCACTCCCCCATGACCCAAAATCGTACCCTTTGCCCCTATTGCGGCGTGGGCTGTGGCCTCACCGTTGCCCCCGGTAGCGGGGCGAATCCTTGGCGCGTTACGGGCGATCGCGCCCACCCCTCTAGTCAGGGGAATGTCTGCGTTAAAGGGGCAACCATTGCTGAAGCGTTGGATTGCGATCGCCTCCTTTATCCCCAATATCGCGCCAGTTTGGATCAACCCTTTGAACGGATCAGTTGGGATCAAGCTTTAGATTTAATCGTGGCCCAAATTCGCTCAATCCTCGCAGATCATCGCCCAGATCAGCTTTGCATCTATGGCTCAGGCCAGTTACAAACAGAAGATTATTATGTGACGCAAAAATTGCTGAAGGGCCATTTAGGAACCAATAATTTTGATTCTAATTCCCGGCTCTGTATGTCTTCATCGGTGGCAGCCTATAGCCAAAGTTTTGGCAGTGATGGGCCGCCCTGTTGCTATGACGATTTAGAAGCCACGGATTTTGCCTTGATCATTGGCGCAAACATGGCAGACTGTCACCCCATCGCCTTTAACCGTTTGGCGAAATACCACAAACGCCATCCGGATGTGAAGTTAGTGGTGGTGGATCCCCGCTGTACAGCGACGGCGGCTAAGGCGGATCTCCATTTGGCGATTCAACCCGGCACAGATATCACACTCCTCAACGGCATTGCCCATTTAATCCTGCAAATGGGAGGCATAGATCAGGATTTTATCGCCCACCATAGCCGCGATTTTGAGGCTTATCAGGCCATCATTGCTGATTATGCCCCGGAGCGGGTGGCGGCGGTTTGTGGCGTGGCGATCGCCCACCTCGAACAAACGGCCCAATGGTGGGTAGAATCCCAGCGGGTGCTTTCCCTGTGGTCGATGGGGATTAACCAATCCTCCGAAGGTACAGCGAAAGCTCGCACACTGATCAACCTCCATTTAATGACCGGCCAGATCGGCAAACCTGGCGCGGGGCCTTTTTCCCTCACCGGGCAACCTAACGCCATGGGGGGGCGAGAAACTGGCGGATTGGCCCACATCCTCCCCGGTTATCGCAGCGTCACCAACCCCCAACATCGGGCAGAACTCGAAGCCGCTTGGCAGCTACCGCCGGGCCAAATTTCCCCAGCACCGGGGAAAGATGCAGGGGAAATGATCCGTAGTTTAGAGCGGGGTGAAATTAATCTGCTGTGGATTATGGCCACCAATCCCCTAGTGAGTTTGCCCGATTTGCATCGGGTCAAGGCCGCCTTCCAAAAATCCCCCTTCACCATCCTTCAGGATGCCTACCACCCCACCGAAACCACCGCCTACGCCCATCTCCTCCTCCCCGCCGCCCAATGGAGCGAAAAAACCGGCACAATGACCAATTCTGAGCGGGTGGTGACGCTGTGCCAAGCCTTTCGGGAGCCGCCAGGAGAGGCGCGGGCGGATTGGCAGATTGTGGCGGCGGTGGGGCAACGGTTGGGGTTTGAGGGGTTTGATTTTGCCGATGCAGCGGCGGTTTATCGGGAATTTGCCCAACTCACCGCTGGCCGGGTCTGTGATCTGACGGGGATCAGCCATGATCGCCTCCGCGACATTGGCCCGATCCAATGGCCCTGCCCCGCCGGAACGGAACCCCAAACCCATGGCCAACAACTTTATGCCAATTTACAATTTCCCACCCCCGACGGCCGGGCAAGATTTATCGCCGTCCATTCGCGGGGTTTAGCCGAACCCCCCGATCCGGATTATCCCTTTGTCCTCACGGTGGGCCGCCTTTACGGCCATTGGCACACCCAAACCCGCACGGGCCGCATCCCGAAAATCACGAAAATGCACCCCCAACCCTGTTTAGAAATTCATCCCCGCGATGCAGAAAAGTATGGGATTAGTGCGGGGGATTGGGTGGTGGTGCGATCGCGCCGAGGCATGGCTCGTTTTCAGGCAGAAGTAACAAAGGCGATCGCCCCTGGAACCCTATTTATTCCCATGCATTGGGGGGCATTATGGGGGGAAGATACCGAAGCCAACGCCCTCACCCATGGGGCCAGTTGTCCCGACTCCAAACAACCGGAATTAAAGGCCTGTGCCGTGCAGATCGAGCGGTGGGGTTAGGGGATAGCCTTGATCGCTCTCGGCCTTTCTGCACCTCAACTGATCCGAAGTCCCTCGCCCAACCTGGGAGAGGGATTTAGGGTGAGGGCTGTATTAATCCAGATCCGGCTCAATTCCCGCTGCCCGCAGTTGGGCCAGGAGTCGTTCTGTGCGTTGCTGTTCCTGGGCTAATTTTTCATCATTCCACAGCAACAAATTTCCCCCCTCATCCCACCACCGCAACCATTGACCCGTGCGACCCAGGGACGTACCGAACCAAGTTCCCAAATAGAGGTTTAATTCCGGGAGCCAGTAGCGGCCGTCGCTGTTGGGGGTTTGAATCTTGTATTGGTTGCGATCTTGCTCCGTAAGGCTTGCGCCAACGTTGAGGCGATAGCATTCTAAAATATTGCTGTGGGGGCCAAAGATCACATAAACCGGCACACGCAAGACCTGTTCATAAAAAAACCATTTCCCCGGTGGATAGGTGGGTTTCGTGGAATATTCTCCCCCCTCAGTTTCCGAAATAAACTCCATGACAATCTGGGGAAAATCCCCTTGGAGTTGCGGTGTATAACTGCGTTCAATTTCCTCCGGCGGGACGGCAAAACGGGGAATATAGGCCCAATCGGGGGCTTTGACGACGATTTTGCCGTTGAACGTGGCACAGATGCCGTAGTTGGTGGAAGTAATGCTTTGGGTGTTGACGTAATTGTTACTGCGCAGAGCATGGCTCAGGGCTTCCGCTAGGAGGGGTTGGGTACGATTGTCCACAGGGTCATCGGGTAAACGGTAATCATCGGGGAGTTTTTCCCAAGTGATGATCGGGGCAGCAGCGGTGGTGGTGATCATGGCAGGTTGAGTTTGCTACGCTTTCTAACTATCGTAGTAGCTTTAAACTAACATAGCGTTTTTCAAGCCAATCCCCCCTAGTTGCAATAACGGAAAGGGCGCAAGCGTTGCGCCCCTACGACGAACGGGCTGCATGGAATTGATGGGTGTAGGGGCGAAAAAAAAATTATTATTATTTTCGCCCCGACCTCAACCCGTTGCCCGTTGCCCATTCCCCATTCCCTGTTCCCTATCCCCTAAGTCGTATATTCCGCATTAATCTTCACATAGTCATAACTGAGATCACAGCCCCAAGCCAAGCCAGCCCCGGAACCGTTCCCTAAATCGACGGTAATTTCTAGGGGATGATCGATGTGTTGTTGCAATTGCCCGGTGGGGGAGGTGCTGGAGGATTGGGCGGCAATGGTTTTGATGTAATTGCTGGCGGCAACACGATCAAAGGGTAGGGGTTGCCCCGCTTCCATCAGTTTGAATTCCCCCAAGTTAATGCGGAGCCGGTTTTGATCAAAGGGGACATCGGCCCGACCGGCGGCGGCGGCAATGCGCCCCCAGTTGGGATCGCGGCCAAAAATGGCGGATTTCAACAATGAAGAACCGACGATGGTTTTCGCCACTTTCCGGGCGGCGGCATCGTTGGGCGCTCCGGTGACGCGGACTTCGATTAAACAGGTGGCTCCTTCGCCATCACGGGCGATCGCCTTCGCTAAATATTGGCAAACCTCCACCAACATCGCTTCTAGTTTCGTCGCCTCTGGCCCCGGCTCGGTGATCGCCGTGGTGCGGGATTGGCCATTAGCGAGGGCAATTAAACTATCGTTGGTACTGGTATCGCCATCAACGGTAATTTGATTAAAACTTTGATCGGTGGCCCGTTGGAGCATTTCCTGCCAAAGCGTCGTCGAAACGGCAGCATCGCAGGTGACAAAGCCCAGCATGGTGGCCATGTTGGGGTGAATCATCCCGGATCCCTTGGCAATGCCGCCAATGCGGACGGGCCGACCGTCGATCTGGGTTTCGAGGGCGATCGCCTTCGGGACTAAATCCGTGGTGATAATCGCCCCGGCACAGCGATCGCCCCCTTGGGGATCCAACGCGGCTACCAATTGAGGAATCCCGGTGCGAAAGGCTTCCATTTTCATCCGTTGGCCAATCACCCCCGTTGAGGCCAGCAAAATTTCATCAGGGGAAATCTTCAGGGCTTCCCCTAATAACGTGGCGGTTTCGATCGCATCTTGCCAACCCTGTTCCCCCGTGGCGGCATTGGCCTGGCCCGCATTGCAGAGAATGGCCCTAGCACTAGCCTTAGCTTGGAGGCGTTGGCGGCAATAGTCCACACAGGCCGCCCGCACCGCCGAAGTCGTAAACACCCCAGCGGCGATCGCCTCACTTTCAGAATAAATCAGGGCTAAATCCGGCGAACCGGAAGGCTTTAACCCAGCGGTGATCCCGGCGGCTTGAAAACCCCGAGGGGCCGTGACACTCCCTTCCACCCGTTGCCAATCTGCCATAGAACGCTCCTTCATGATTTTGCGGTTAGGAGGTTATTTTAGAGGAGGATCGAGAAATTCTCCCCCTTAAGGCCGGGGGGAATTCCGGCCAACTTAATAAATCTCTACGTTCAAATTGGGTAAAATGCCAAAAATTTAAGGCACATTAGTAATAAAGCGCAACCCAATTGCTGCGATCTGCCTAGGCAGATTTCGCTTGCCATGGGGTGAGCTAGAACTTCCCATTGGGGACTGGGCTTTGCGTCCCTCCATCCCTGCCGATTGTCAGGACATACCGCTCAACTTTACCGCTCAATTGATGTCAACCCCGTGATCATCATGGTTTTTAAGCTCAAACAACTCACCCTCCTTGTCTGGCACTATCTCAATCAACCCCTGTTTGATTCCTCCGCACGGACAGCCTTCGATATTAGTCGCTTTCTCTATCTCTATCGTCTGCAAACCCTAGAACGGTGTTGGCAGAAAGATTGCGCCCAACAGGGCCAGCATCATCACTGATGGGCCGGGATACTGTACTCCAATGGGGATTGGTGGGAACGGGCTATGTGGCGAAACGGCGGATCGAGGCGATCGCCGCCCAGGAACGCACGCAGTTGGTGGCCATTGCCGGTCGTCAGCCCGGTCGCGTCCTCGCTCTAGATCCCGATCGCACCGCTGCCCACTATAGCCATTGGCAGGATCTGCTCACCCACCCCGATCTCGATGGGGTGGTGATTGCGACGATTAATTGTGATCATGGGGCGATCGCCGCCGCTGCCCTCAAAGCCGGGAAGCACGTTGTTTGTGAATATCCCCTGACGTTTGATCTTGAGGAAGCGGAGGCATTGCTGCTCCTTGCCCAGGAGCAGGATCTCCTCCTCCACATTGAGCATATTGAATTGTTAGGGGGTCTCCATTTAGCGATGCAGGAATATTGTCCCATGATCGGCAATATTCACTATGCCCGCTACATCACCCTCAGCCCCCAACCCCTGAAGCTCAACAGTTGGAGCTACAACCGGGAGCAATTTGGTTTTCCCCTCGTTGCTGCCCTCTCGCGGATTCATCGCCTCACGAATTTGTTCGGCTCGGTGGCAACGGTGAGTTGTCAACTGCGCTATTGGGATGATGATACCCCGCCGGATTATCGGGCCTGCCTTTGTGCGACTCAGTTGCGGTTTACCAGTGGGTTGATTGCGGATGTCACCTATGGGAAGGGGGATCAGTTTACGGAGGGGTTACGGCAGTTTGAGTTACAGGGCGATCGCGGTAGCTTATGGTTTGATCATGAGCAGGGGCGACTCACCCAAGGGGAAACGGTGCAACGATTAGAATTGGGGACGCGGCGGGGCTTATTTCAGCAGGATCTCGATGGGGTGGTGGCCTATCTCTGCGAAGGGCAACCGTTATATGTGCAACCGGCGGCAAGTATCTATGCGTTGCGGGTGGCGGTGGCGGCCCAACGGGCGGCGGAAACGCAAACGGTGGTGTGGGTGTGATCCCCCCTGCCCCCCTTTTTAAGGGGGGTTTCAGAATTTAACCCCCTTTTTAAGGGGGGTTTCAGAATTTAACCCCCTTTTTAAGGGGGGTTTCAGAATTTAACCCCCTTTTTAAGGGGGGTTTCAGAATTTAACCCCCTTTTTAAGGGGGTCGGCGTAGCCGGGGGGATCCTCAAAAAAGAGGGTTTTTAAGACAGTTCAGCGACGATCGCATTGGTTAAAAGTTGCTGCTGGGTGAGCAAATCTTCAACAGTGAGGCGTAGTTGACGCTGGCTATCAACACGAAATTCTAAACGGAGGCGATCGCTCCCTGGCACACCAGGGGGAGACAGTTGGGCGATGGTTTTCGCCCCTTCTCGATCGTTGAGGGGTTGGACGGCGGGGCCATCCCCGCTTAGGGTGCGGGTGACGAGGCGATCGCCATCGAAATACACCGCCGTTGTACTGGTTTGCGTCCCCAATTCCCCCATCACCAACTCAATACTGGGCTGATTCTCCACCGATGCGCCGAGGAAGAGTTCAATGGGTTCGGTCATCGGGTAGGGTTGGCCGGCAGGGATGAGGGGATGCCAACTGTGGCAGCGATCGCGCCGATTCCAATAGCGGATCCCATAACTGTGATAAAGAAAATCCTTGAGTTCAAAACCTTGGGCTAACTGCAAACCCCCTAGGGCGATCGCCCCAAAGGGATTATCAACGCGAATTTTCGGCGGTGGGAAATATTGCCGAATCCAATCCTGCACCGCTGGGAGTTGTGTCGTTCCCCCCACCAGCAGCACCGTATCAATCGTTTCGAGATCAATGCCCTGCGATCGCCCCTGTTGCAACACCTGAACCATTAACCCATCCAGGGTATTGAAAAAGCCCCGCTCGGCCAGGATGGCATGGAATTGGGAGCGATCGATGCGTAAGGTATAGCTATCAAGGGTTTCGTCATCGAAATAGACTTCATCAGCTTGGGTTTGGCTGGAGAGTTGAATTTTTAACCGCTCCGCTAAACGGGTGATCAATGTTGATTTAGGCACATTTTGGGTCGTTACAAAATAATCCACCAACCAATCATCTAAATCTGAGCCGCCCAAATTTTGCCCCGCCTTAGCCAAAACCCGCGCCGTCTTCACCCGCTGATTTTCCCGCTCCCCTAACAGGTTATCCCCCCATTTAAGGATAAAACCCAAAGGTTTACTCTGGGCTTTTTGTCCCAAGGAATTCAACTGCACTAAGGAAAAGTCCACCGTTCCCCCGCCAAAATCCACCACAAGCACCACTTCTGCCATTTCCCGGCCATAGCCGAGGGCGGCGGCGGTGGGTTCATCGACGAGGCGAATTTGCTCGATGGGGAGGCCATGGCACAGCCCCAACAACCAACGGCGATAGGCTTCAAAGCTATCCACCGGAACCGTCAGCACGAGAGATTGAATGGGGCCATCAGCCTGTAACCTATCGAGAATTTCCCGCAGGAACCAACTGCCCGCTTGTTCAAACGTAATCGTTTGACCCTCCAATTCCGGCAAAAACCCCTGTACCTCCGCCCCAATCCCCCGCTTAAACCGGCGGAAAAAGCGAGGATCGCCGGCAATATCCAGGCCGCGATCGCGCACCATCTGCCCCAACAACACCTGACCCGTCGCCCCCTGCTCCACATAGAGCAGGCTGGGGATCAGGGGGGGATTGGCCAAAATTTCCTGGCTCAGGGGGGGCAGGGCGAGGATTTCCCCGGTTTGGGTGGTGGGGTTGAGACGGGCAACGACGGTGTTACTCGTCCCAAAATCAATGGCAACGATCATAGGTGCGTTCAACAATCAAGCAAGGGCCAATCCTAAGGTAGCTTAATTGGTTTACTTCCAACCGGCCTGATCCATGATTTGCACCGCTTTCGGGTTGAGTTCGCCGTACTCCTCCACCTTCAGTTCTGAGGCTTTGAACTCCCCTAGGGTTTGTACCACTTCATTCGCGGCGACAGCTTCAACGACGGGATATTCATTATTTCCATCGGCGAAAACCGCTTGAGCCTCAGGGGTGACGAGGAACTCTAAAAAGGCGATCGCATTTTCTGGATTGGGGGCGTTAGCCGTCACCCCTGCGCCGCTGATGTTGATATGGGTTCCGCCTTCAGTTTGGTTGGGGAAGAAGACGCGCACTTTGCTGGCCACCTCTTGATCGGCGGGTTCTTCAGAGCGGATCAAGCGGCCCACATAGTAGGTATTCGCAATCGCCACATCACAGGCTCCGGCAGCAACGGCTTGGATTTGGGCAGTATCGTTGCCTTCGGGGGGACGGGCAAAGTTAGCGACAAAGCCTGTGAGCCAAGCTTTTGTGTCTGCTTCCCCCAGTTCAGCAATTTTCGCTGCCACGAGGGATTGATTGTAAACATTACTGGAACTGCGAATACAGATCCGCCCTTTCCATTGGGGTTCGGCGAGGGCTTCGTAGGTGGAGAGGTCGGATTCTTTGACTTTATCGGGATTATAGATGATCACCCGGGCTCGTTTGGTGAGGGCAAACCATTGATTTTCGTCATCGCGGAGATTCGCGGGGATTTTCTCAGTTAAGACATCAGATTCAATGGTTTGTAAAATCCCGGCTTCTTGGGCTCGCCAGAGGTTGCCCACATCAACGGTCATGAGCAGATCGGCGGGACTGTTGGCTCCTTCGCTTTTAATCCGCTCGATCAGTTCTTCTTCTTTGCCCTCGATCAGGTTGATTTCAATCCCTGTGGCCTCGGTGAATTTTTGATAGAGTTCTTCGTCGCTGTCGTAGTGACGGGAGGAGTAGAGGTTGAGTACGCCGCCCGCTTTTGGGGTTGGGGATTCGCTAGGGGTTGAGGATTCGCCATTGTTGGGGGCAGAGCAGGCGATCGCCCCCAGCATCAGGCTGGAGATCAGGATTCCAAGGGGTTGAGATAAACGTAGCTTCATCGGGTATCCGCAATAAACAGGGTCTTTTATTTTAGCCTTAATGCTATCTTTTCTCAATTAATGGGCAAAAATTAATTGCATCATCGCCCTTTTCCAGGGGCTAGGGGCGATCGCCCCTCGATAGCGCAACCCCGATTATTAAAAGTTTTGGCAAATGCGGCGGGATAGTAGTGGGTATTTTGTGGAGACGGTGGCGGGGGGTGAGGTGGTGCGAGCCTTGATCCCGAACCCATTGCCGCCGATACCACCGTTGGATCTGGGAGGTGAACTGGAAATGATGGAGGGAAACAGAGCGGGCTACAATGGAGCTAGTGTTGTGGAAAGTCGATGACGTTAACAGTAGATCTTCCCCTTGAATTGGAGCAATACCTTTGCCAGGAAGCAGCGCGGCAGGGGTTATCACCGGAAGCGATGATGCTACAGCTTGTGGCAAAGTCTTTAGAGCGGCAACAACAAGCTGAGGTGATTGATCTTTTGCAGTCTTGGATTGATGATGAGGATATTGTGGAGCAGCAGGAGACTGGGGAGTATTTGGTGGGAGCGATTGATGCGGATCGGCTCTCGGATCGGCGGTTATTTCCCCTAGAGATGAAGGGAATCACATGGTAATCCAAGCAATTGTATTAGATGCGGGGCCAATTGGGATAATTACGAATCCAAACCTTTCCCCTCAATCTGTTGCCTGTAATCGATGGCTCCAGTCTCATGTTAAGTTAGGCAATCGGATCATTATTCCAGAAATTGCTGATTATGAAGTTCGTCGTGAGCTATTGCGAGCCAATAAAAAAAAGGGAGTTGCTCGGTATCTTGCGATCGCAACAACAAATGTTAGGCATTTGTCAAGGTTTATTACAGCAGATTTATGGCAAAACATTGTTGCCAACTAACAAAAATGTTGTTGGTGGATCTGGGTTGGTGGTGGTACTGTCGGGATTGTAGCTAAATTTCTGAGGCTTGTCATTGATGGGGGTCTAGGGCGATCGCCCCATTCACTGAATCAAGGCTAGGGGCGATCGCCTCCCCCCTCAGGATGGGCAAAAACGCTAACCTAATCAAGGGAGGTCTGATGAAGGGATGATGGGGTTATGGGGTTTGGCTGTTGGGGTTGAAGGCTTCTTTTAATACGGCTTGCATGAGTTGTTGGGCGTGGGTTTGGTTTTGGGTGATTTGGGTTTCGAGTTGATCGCAGAGGGTGAGGAGTTTTTCGACTTTGGCGACGATGGCTTGTTGTTCGGAAGATGGAGGACATGGAATAATTATGCTACTAAGTTGATTTTGATTAATTTTAGGCATCTTTACTCGGTTATCGAATCTATTTACTTGGTCTAGAAAATATTGCGAAAGCATGACTTTTTGCAAATATGAAGGATTAACATAAGTTTCTATTGGATACATATCAGCACTACATAATCCCTTACAAGGAGCAAAAGCCACTTTATTCAATTGTGGACGAACTTTTGAGTAAAGAAGCTGCCCAGTATAAAACAAATGTTTTCCACTAATCACTTTATCTTCGCGTGCGCTCTTGTAAGGAAGTAACTTACCTGTATTTTTTTCAATATGATTCGGTGCTATGTGTGGTAAGTCATAATAATCATATGGGCTTACTAGGTTAGAACAGATTTCTGCCTCATCCTGAAAACGACACCACTCCCAACCCTGGGGTAGATCAAAGGGTTTTTCCTCAGCTTTGATGGGGGGTAGGGGTTTTTGGGGTTTGATTTTCTTGGCTTTGACCAGTTCGGCTTTTTCGGCGGCGATCCGTTTGAGCAGTTCGCTAGCGGGTTCGATGTCGGGATTGTGCGATCGCCACTCGGCGGTAAGCTTCCCTTCGATAGCCTCCTGTAAAATCTGTTGCCGCAGTTTTTTCAACAGCATTTGCTGGTGGACAAGCTCCGAAGATAACAATTTTTCTCTTGATTTGATCGCCTGAAACCGTTTACTTAATATGCGCTGTTCTGTCAAATCAGGAAGATAAATGGTCTGATTGAAAAATTTACCTTTCTGTAAGCGAATTCTTTGAGTTGTACCATCACTGCCTTTCCGACAAATATCGTCAAACCAGGTAGTTGCCGTCAATTCAAGGAAAAAGTTTTTATCAACAACCTCATCATCAATCTCAAAGTACCAGAAGTCATTAGTTACTACTGCACCATCAAGTTCAGGTGGAACTATGCCAAATGCTCCATTTCTGGCATCAATACCAGAAAGAATAAAATCACCCTCTTTTATCTGATACATCTTTGACTTTATATCAGCACCCAGTTTTTCTTCCCGCAACACCACACCCTTATGATAAAGCTTTACCGTTACAAGCTTATAGCATGATACCGGATCAAGACAGATTGGCCTTTTAATTCGACATAAAATATCACCAATGATTACCGGCTTCATCACTATACTAACTCCTTCCGCAATTGTTCCAACAATAGATCACCCTTAGCAAAAGACTCGTGCAACAAGTCGATCAACTCATCACTGCTATATTGCCTTTCTTCTTCAACACGGTGCGGATTTTTAATATCCAGATTGTAACCATTCGCCCTGATCGTCTCCACATCCACCAACCAAGCCCGATCACACTCCTCACGATTCCCCCACCAACCCTTCAACCCCTCAAACTCCCCCACCTGAATCGGCTTCGTCTTCGAGTAAGCCTTATAACCATCCGGCAACCGATGCTCATAAAACCAAATCCTTTCCGTCCGCTCCCCCTTCGTAAAAAACAACAAATTCGTCGCCACCGACGCATAAGGCTGAAACACCGAATTAGGCAACCTCACAACCGTATGCAAATTACAATCCCCCAACAACTTCTCCCGAATCCGCTGCTTCACACCATCCCCCGTCAACGAACCATCCGGCAACACAATCGCCGCCCGGCCCCCCTCCTTCAACAACCGAATCATCAAAATCAAAAACAAATCCGCCGACTCCTTCGTTCGGAAAGACTTCGGAAAATTATTTTCATTATTATTCGACACCACCCCCCCAAACGGCGGATTAGCCAAAATCACATCCACCCGTTGCGCCAACGTATACTCACTCAAAGGACGCTCCAACGAATCCCCAAACCGGATCCCCGGCGTAATCACATCATGCAAAATCAAATTCGTATTCGCCAACATATAAGGCAACGGCTTATACTCCCAACCCCGCACATTCTCACCAATCGCCTCACGCTGATCAACCGTCCTCGCCGTCCCCTTCAAATGCTCAATCACCGCCACCAAAAAACCCCCCGTCCCACAAGCCGGATCAAGCACCACCTCCCCATGCACCGGATCAATCATTTCCGTCATCAACTGCGTAACCGCCCGTGGCGTATAAAACTCCCCCAACGTCCCCGCACTCTGCAATTCACTCAAAAAACTCTCATAAATTTGCCCAAACAACTGCAAATCCTTACTACTATTAAAATCCACCTCATTCAACTTATTGATCACCTGCCGGAGGTGAATCCCAGACTTCATATAATTGAAATTATTCGCAAACACCTCATGCACCAACACCGCCCGACGATTAGCCGTCGAAAGATCAAGATTCGCCAACTTCGGAAACAACGTGCGATCCACAAACTCCAAAAGCTCATCCCCCGTCATCCCCTCATCATTCCCCGCCCACTCATCCCAATGCAACCCCGCCGGAATTGGCGAAACATAATCATCCTGAATTAACTCCAACTCCTTATCCTTATCGCTGAAAATCTTCAAAAACAGCATCCAGCCCAACTGCAAAATCCGTAACTCATCACTCCCCGTCCCCGTATCCTGCCGCATAATATTGCGGGTCGATTTCACAATGCCTGAAATATTTGCCATAAAATCCAACCGATTACAACCTGATTAATAATTCACGCCGCTTCATACAACGCCTTTTCCAACTCAGCCACAGCCTGTAAATACTGCTGCTTACCGCCAAACAACTGAATAATTTCCGTCGGAGTCCCAAACTGATCAAACGGATTAACCTTCAACACCTTAATATCTTCAATATTTTCAATCCCCTCATCAGCATATTTATTCAGCAACGCCTCCAACACCCGCCGCGCCTGCTCCCCATATTGCGTAAAAACATCCCGCTTTCTCACCTGTTTAGCCCGCTCTGCACGAGTCAGCGGCGGTTGATCAAAAGCAGCGTAACAGATCATGTCGAAAATATCCATCTCCTTACCGATAGCAGCCTTGAAGCTTTCCTCCACGATCCCCTGTTCCGTAAGCTCATCAATAATCGCCTGCTTTTTATCCACCCCCCGCCATTTCGTCAGGAAATCATGGAGCGATGCGTATTGTTCACGCACCTTCTGACGGGTGTAGTCCTTCAGATTGCCAGTGATCAGTTTACCATCACCATCCATATACTGAATCCGCTCGTTGAGAATCGCAACATTAACGCCACTCACATAAACCTTCCGCCGTGGCCCATCGTTGATCTCACCCCCCGTAATCATATCCGGCGGCTCCGGCGGCTCATCGAAAATCACCGGATCGCCTGTCTCATCCATAATCGTTTCAACCGCCTCCAATTCCTCTTCCGGCGTTTCAAACTCCTCATCCTCCCTAATCTCCTTCACCCGCACCGGATCACCATCAAAATCCGGATCGGCAAACAAATCAGTAACATTGCGAAAATCTAAAATTGTGAAAAACGTTTTGCCAAACTCCTCATTAATCCGAGTACCCCGCCCGATAATCTGCTTAAACTCCGTCATCGAACCAATATTGCTATCCAACACAATCAACTTACAGGTTTGAGCATCAACCCCCGTCGTCATTAACTTAGAAGTCGTGGCAATCACGGGATAGCGTTCTTCTGGATTAATAAAATTGTCCAGTTCTCGCTTACCCTCCTCATTTTCCCCCGTAATCTCCATCACATACTTAGGATTTTCAGCCATCAGATCGCTGTTAGCATTGGCCAACGCCGCCCGCATCCGTTGGGCGTGGTCAACATCCACACAAAAAACAATCGTCTTATCAAAACGGTTCGTCTTGGTTAAATATTCTGTAATCTTGTTCGCCACCACCTGAGTACGGTCATCAATCACCAACTTTCGATCATAATCCTTGCGGTTGTAGATCCGATCCTCCACCAATTCCCCACGATTATCAGTTTTCCCCGCCTCCGGTCGCCAACCCTCCAGATCAATATTCAAACCCACCCGCACCACCTTATAGGGAGCCAGAAAACCATCCTGGATGCCCTGCTTGAGGGAATAGGTATAAATCGGATCGCCAAAATATTCGGTACTTGAAATCGTTTTCGTTTCCTTCGGTGTAGCCGTCAAACCGATATGGGTCGCGGTTTGAAAATAATCAAGAATTTCCCGCCAAGCACTCTCTTCCGACGCGCTCCCCCGGTGACATTCATCAATCACAATCAGATCAAAAAAATTCCGGCTAAATTCCCGGTAAGCATCCCGATCTTCATCGTAATTGGTCAAACCTTGATACAGTGCCAGATAAATTTCGTAGGATTTATCAATCTGCTTCTTTCTGATCACCGTCATTTTGTCTCTAAAATGCCGAAAATCACCCCGACGGGTTTGATCCACCAACGCATTGCGATCCGCCAAAAACAAAATCCGTTTTGCTGCCCCCGCCTTCCAAAGGCGATGAATAATTTGAAAAGCGGTGTAGGTTTTCCCCGTCCCCGTAGCCATCGTCAGCAAAATCCGTTCCTGGCCCTTGGCGATCGCCTCTACCGTCCGGTTAATCGCAATTTGCTGGTAATAACGGGGGCTGTGGCTCGTACCATCAAAGAAATAATCCTGAGCGCTGATCCGCTCCACTTCCGGCGCAGCAATCCCTTTGTAGCGTTGATACCGTTCCCAAAGTGCCGCTGGTGTGGGGAATTCATCCAACGAGAGCATCCGTTCAACATTGCCCCCTGTGGCTGTACGGTCATGCTCATAGAACCCATCCCCATTACTACTGAAAACCGTCGGGATATCGAGGATCGTGGCGTATTCGAGGCCCTGCTGAATCCCCGCCATGACCGAGTGCTTGTTGCTTTTTGCCTCAATGATGGCGACGGGGATATTCGGCTTGTAGTAAAGAATATAATCCGCCCGCCTGCGCTGGCCACGGGTTGTCAGGTTGCCCTTCACATAAATCCGGCCAGCGGTAAAACTCACCTCTTCCCGAACCTGTCTTTGGATATCCCAACCCGCCTTGACCAGAGCAGGGGTAATAAATTGAGTACAAATATCTCGTTCTGATAGATCTTGCTTACTTGTCATTCGATCACCGGCTTTCCATCGTGTATTGGGCTACGTTGCGCAGATAACCATCGATTAAACCCTATCCCTAAGATAACCCTTTTCCTCAAGATCTTGTCAACCACGGGCGATTTCAGGGCGAAACCATCAGAAGCAGCCTAGAGAGAGGCGATCGCCTCCGCTTCCGTGGGTTTCCAGAGCGTATCGCCAAACAACACTAAAGAACATTCAATCTCACTTAAAACCTCAGTGGTGACATCACTCACCGCCAAACCGGCGATCGTCCGCCGCCGCACCGATCGCAACATCACCAGATCATGGCTTTGGGCTTGGTAAAGAATCGCTTTCGCCGTGTTGTCGTGGTTGATGATTTTGATATTAATCGAGACAGAACCAGCAACTTGGGCAATATAAGCCCTGAGTTCCGTTTCCATTTGTTCCACCTGTTGCGGATGGGTGTAACGATTGCACACATAAAGCACCGTCACCTCCCCCGCATGGGTATCTGCAAACAATTGGGCAAAGCGCACCGTTTGCAACGCCGAAGACGTAATCCCTTTAATGGGGACAAGAATCCGCCGTAAATTCATCGGCTCATCCAACAACCGCATCACCGCCACCGGACAATGGGAAGCCCAAAACACATTATCAATGACCGTCCCAAACAGCCGCGCCTGTAAACTCGTCGTCGGACTCCAACCCATCACAATCAAACTCGCATTGCATTCCCGCGCCGTGCGGCTAATCCCATGGGCAATATCATCATCAATGCGGATACGCGGTTCCGCCATCACATCATACTTTTCCCCAATACTCACCGCCCGCTCCAAAAGGCGATCGCTCTGCCGCAACGCTAAATTAAGCTGTAAATCATCCATGTGAACATGAGCCTTGGCGATCGCCAACGGCACAATACAGCCCCCCTCATGACGAGCCAACATTGCCGCGATTTCAATCAAATATTGCTGGGTATGGGGGTTAGCCAGGGCAATCAAAACCGTAAATTTCGCATTAGCTGGGATGGCAACCGGGTTATCCAATGTGACCTGGGTTAATGCCCCCACCGCGACTAAATTTTGGGGAACCGTTAACCGGCGGGCAAACTGAGCCGTCAACACCGGCCCCAAAATTGCCGTCACCAACATCATCACAATCACCGCATTAAACACCGTCTCCGGAATCACCCCCGCCTTCGTCGCCACCAACGCCGCCGCCAACGTTGCCGCCACCTGGGGCATTGATAACGACCACATCGTTAACATTTCCCACCAGGAATAACGGTAGAGCAACTTGGCCGCCACCGCCGCTAACAATTTCGCTGTAATTAACCCCCCCACCAACAGCACCGTAAAGGCGATGCCTGTGGTCAGCGTCACCGTGATCCCGGAGATGTTCAACAATAACCCCATATTGACGAAGAAAAAGGGGATAAACAGTGTGCTGCCTACAAACTCCACCTTTTCTTTAACGGGCGATCGCCCCACCACATCATTCACCGCCAACCCCGCCAAAAACGCCCCCACAATGGGATCAACATTAATCAATTCCGCCCCCACCGAAGCCAGGAACACCGCCAACAGCACAAACAAAAATTGATTACTCTGCTCATCCCCCGTCCGGCGAAAATAATCTTTCCCCGCCCAATCAAACCCAAACAGCACAATGGCACAATAGAGCGCCAACATTACCAACTGGCCAATCAAACTGGCGGCGGAAAAATCCCCCGCATCGATCGCAATGCACACCGCCAACACCAACAGGGCGCTAATATCGGTAAAAATCGTTGCCCCAATCGTCACCGTAATCGCTTCATTGCGCACCAAACCGAGGCGATTGACAATCGGGTAGCCCAGCAACGTATGGGAAGCCAACAACGAGCCGATTAAGACCGAGGCATTCCAGCCAAAACCAAAGATCCGCCCCACCGTCACCCCCATGATCATCGGCACAATGAACGTCGCAAACCCAAACCCCATGGAGCGGTTTTTCGTATTGCGAAATTGGGAAAGATCAATTTCTAAACCCGCCACAAACATCAGGTAAATTTTGCCGATGTCCGAAAGTAGTTTCATCGTTTCACTTTCGGCACTGAGCAGGCCAAGGCCACTTTCCCCGACACAAACCCCCGCCACCAACAGCCCCACCAACCCCGGCAGCCGCAACCGCTCAAACAGGGGTGGGATGGTTAAAATCACCAAAAGCAGGAGCGTGAAGGAAATGAGGGGGCCACTGGGGAAGGCATTGAGGAATGAGAGCATAACCTTAGAAGAGGGGGCGATCGCGTTCCATCTTAACCTTCCCACTGGGGGCGAAAAATTTTTCGCCTCGATCTCAAGTCACGGTTTGGGGAGTGATGGGGGTGATGTTGCGCTGAAGGGATGGGCGACAGCAGATATAGATCAAGGGGCCAAAGAAGGGGATTAAGGCGATCTTGGCTAACATTCCCGATGTTTCCCCCCCTCGGCGGGTGAGATCATCCCCCAAGAGGGCGGCGGTGAGGCTGGAGAGGAGGAGAAAATCGAGGCTCATCACATGGATAAATCGGTTCGTTTGCCATTGCTGGACAAAATCCGCCCAATCGCCGGCCATGATTCCCCAACCGCAGAGTCCCAAGGCTCCGAGGGCGACCAAAATCCCCAACCAGCGGGAATCCTGAATCCGAATCCACCACCCTAAGGATCCTTGAAATTCGGGGTTAGGGCGGCGCAGGGCTAAATAGGGCAAGAGGGCGAAGGCTCCCGCGAGAAACGTCCCCGCCGCAAACACAAAGGCGGGCAACCTTTGCCCCCGCCCATCGCTATACAAAAACATCCCATAGACCACCGGCAACACCCCCATCAGATTAAACAGGGCAATGATCAGGGGGTTGATCCCCTGCCAGGGGCCGTTAATCAGGCGGGTGATCAGGTCGAGGGTATCGGGTTGATCGGGGGGGGCGAGGAACGTGGCATAACCCAGGAAACCGAGCCAGAGCAGGCCAAAACCCAAACGAAAGCGCAACATAGAACATGGCAGAATAGGAAGACTGTTAAACTGTAGCAATTTCTGATTGGAGCCATGCGAGCGGCGATCGCCCATGACATTCTTTCGATCCATGCCGATGATGTCCCCGCCTATAAAAAGGGGGGTTCCGTGGTGCGCAATAGTTATTTTTGGGCGTTGAAGTCGATTAGTTGCCATGCCCGGCGCGATCGCCCTTGGGAATTTGATGCAGCGGTGTGGGTGGCTTTGGGGCGGATGTTGATGGCGTTTACAGAGGCGGGTTATCTGGGCAGTTCAGAAACCTGTTTAGAATTTCCCTACGATACGCCGATTCCGCCGGAGTTGCGTTTGGTGGCAACTTGGGTGGAGGAGTAGGAAGTGGGAAGTAGGAAGTGGGAAGTAGGAAGTGGGAAGTGAGGAGTGAGAAGTGAGGAAAAACAACTTAACTCTCTTCTCTCTTCTCGCTCCTCTATCCTCTTTTCTCTCCCCCATAGGTCTTTCTCCTGCCGATCCGTTAAGCTAGGATCTGCTCCATTGCTCCCGCCATCGCCCCCATGACTTCGATCCAAGCGCAACTGAATCACCGTTTTACCCAGGGCTTTCAGGCCGCCTTTGGCCGGGAAGTCGCCATCCCTCAGCCCTTGATTGTCCCCGCCAGTAACCCTAAGTTTGGCGATTATCAATGTAATGCCGCCTTGCCCCTGGCCAAACCCCTCCAGCAAAAACCGAGGGATATTGCCCAAACATTGTTAGATCATGTCCAATTGGGGGAAATCTGCGAGGAGCCAGAACTAGCGGGGCCGGGATTTATTAATTTGCGGTTGAAGCCGGATTATCTTGCGGCGCAATTGGCCCTAAAGCAGGGCGATCGCCGCCTCGGTGTGGCCCCAACCAAAGAACCCCAGCGGGTGATTGTCGATTTTTCCAGCCCCAATATTGCCAAGGAAATGCACGTCGGCCACCTGCGATCGACGATTATCGGGGATTGTTTGGCGCGAATTTTGGAGTTTCGCGGCCATGATGTGGTGCGCCTGAACCATGTAGGGGACTGGGGAACCCAGTTCGGGATGTTGATCACCTACTTGAAGGAAGCCTATCCGGAAGCGTTGACGACGGCGGACGCGCTGGATTTGGGGGATTTAGTCGCCCTCTATAAACAGGCCAAACAGCGGTTTGATGCTGATCCAGACTTTCAGCAGGCTTCCCGTGAGGCGGTCGTGGCCTTGCAAGCGGGGGATGAGGAAAGTCGCAAGGCTTGGCAATTGCTCTGTGACCAGTCCCGCCGCGAGTTTCAGGTGATTTACGATCGCCTCGACATTAAAGTCACCGAACGGGGCGAATCCTTTTATAATCCCCTCCTGCCGGATGTCTTGAAAACCTTAGCAGCGGCGGGAATTTTACAGGCAGATCAGGGGGCGCAATGTGTCTTTTTAGAAGGGTTTAGCAATAAAGAAGGGCAACCCCTGCCCCTGATTGTCCAAAAATCCGACGGCGGCTTTAACTATGCAACGACGGATTTAGCGGCGTTGCAGTATCGCATCCATCAAGATGAGAGCGATCGCATCATCTATGTCACCGATGCCGGCCAAGCCAACCATTTCACCCAAGTTTTTCAAGTGGCCCGACGGGCGGGCATCCTCACCGATAACGTGGAAGTGGTTCATGTGCCCTTTGGGTTAGTCCAGGGGGAAGATGGCAAGAAATTAAAAACCCGTTCGGGAGAAACGGTGCGATTGCGGGATCTCCTCGATGAGGCGGTACGGCGTACCCGTGAGGATTTAGACCAACGTTTAGCGGCTGAAGGGCGTACAGAAACGGAAGCCTTTAAAGAAGAGGTGGCCCAAACCATCGGGTTAAGTGCGGTGAAATACGCCGATCTGAGCCAAAACCGCACCAGTAACTACATTTTCAGCTATGACAAAATGCTCTCGCTCCAGGGCAACACCTCCCCCTATCTCCTCTATGCCTATGTACGCATTCGCGGCATTCAGCGCAAGGCGAGTAGCGCGTTAGCGGTGATCCCGGAAGATTTGCCGCCCGTGTCGGGGATTCGGTGGCGGGCCTTGGCGGTGACGGCGTTACTCACGGTTGTAGCTTTTGTGTTTATGGATGCCTCGATCCGCATTCACCATGAACTCCACACGATCCCCATGTTGGCGGAAATCATGCGGTTGGTGGGGTTTGGCTATGGCCTTTGGTTTGCATCCCGTTATCTGCTCTTTCCGTCAGGGCGGCGGGATTTGCGGGGGATGGTTGCCGGTTGGTGGGATCAATGTTTCGGGCCGGTGGATTCCTCGGCAGATCTTCCCCCCAGCCCAGCGATCGCCTCCCTTCACCTCGAAACTGAGCCGGAGTTAGTGTTAGCCAAGCATCTTTTGCAGTTGGAGGATGTGTTAGCAGAAGTAGAACAGGAGTTATTTCCTAATCGCCTCTGTCAATACCTGTTTGAATTGAGTCAAAAATTCAATCAATTTTTTGAACAATGTCCGGTTTTGAAGGCCCCCGAACCGGTGCGATCGTCCCGGTTGGCATTGTGTCAATTGACGGCGGATACGTTAGCCTTGGGGCTTTCGCTGTTGGGGATTCGGGTATTGGATCGGATTTAGTGAACGGTGCGTCAGACAAAATTCAATCGTCAACATCATCATTGATCCTGTCTGACGCACCCTACGCCTAAACCCATTGTAGGGTGCGTCAGATCGATAACCCATAATGCAAAAGAGTAGCTTAACGGCTGACGCACCATCTTAACGATGTTGGTGAATGGTATTGTAGGGTGCGTCAGATCGATAACCCATAATGCAAAAGAATAGCTTAACGGCTGACGCACCATCTTGACGATGTTATTGACATCCTCCCCGACCTAAAGGAACGGGGATTCCCAGTCTGCCTACATTAAGTAGACTCCTGATGGGTAGACAGACAAGCAACTGCCCCTGATCGGGGTCTAACACTGCTTAACGCCTGTCCATTCAGGTCGGCTTGCCCAGCCGCCAAAACATTAAGTTTTAATGATGCCATCATACCATAGACAGGAAAAACTGGATCAATAAATTGGACGAGAAAAGCCGCCCTAAAAGGGCGGGGCTTCAGACCCATTAATTTTGGTGAATGGTGCGTCAGATCAAAACCCATCATCAACATCATCATTGATCCCGTCTGACGCACCCTACGCCTGTAGGGGCGAAAAATTTTTCGCCCCTCCGTGATGCTCGGATTTCAGGTTACGCCGGAATCGAGGCGCAGGTAGGATTCAATAAATTGATCCAATTTGCCATCCATGACATCACTGATGGCGGTGGTTTCGGTGTTGGTGCGGAGATCTTTGACCATTTGGTAGGGATGAAAAACATAGTTGCGGATCTGGTTGCCCCAAGCGGCTTCGACCATATCGCCGCGAATTTCAGCGATTTCCTGCGCCCGTTGCTCTTGGGCGATGATCAGTAATTTGGCTTTGAGGAGGGCGATCGCTTTTTCTTTGTTTTGCATTTGCGATCGCTCCTGGGTGCAGCGCACCGCTAACCCGGTGGGCAAATGAACGACGCGCACCGCCGTTTCCACTTTGTTGACGTTTTGCCCGCCTTTACCACCGGAGCGGGTGGTGGTGATTTCGAGATCTTTATCGGGGATCTCCAATTGAATTTTGGAATCATCGAGGGCGGGCATCACTTCTACCCCGGCGAAACTGGTTTGCCGTTTGTCGTTGGCGTTAAAGGGGGAAATGCGCACGAGGCGATGGGTTCCCTTTTCGCCCCGGAGATAACCGTAGGCATAGCGGCCCGTAAATTCCAAGGTGGCGGATTTGATCCCCGCTTCATCCCCTTCGGAAATTTCCGCCAGTTGCACCTTATAGCCCTGTTGTTCGCCCCAACGGGTGTACATTCGCAGTAACATTTCTGCCCAATCTTGGGCATCGGTTCCCCCGGCTCCGGCGTTGATCGTTAACACTGCCCCCTCTTGGTCGTATTCTCCGGCCAGGAGTTGTTCCAGTTCCCAGCGATCGAGGTTTTGGTGGAGCTGGTGGATGGTTTGGGCGGCTTCGGTTTCGAGGCTGGGGTCGGTTTCCAGTTCGAGGAGTTCGGCGATCGCCTCTACATCCCCCAATTGTCCGCGCCAAGTTTCGTATTGTTTGAGGGTGCTGGTGCGATCGTTGAGGGTTTGGAGGATGGCTTGGGCGGTGGTTTGGTCATCCCAAAACCCCGGCTGGCCGGATTGTTGCTCTAGATCGTGAATTTCAGCGTTGAGAGTGGGGAGGTCAAAGATAGTCCTGGGCTTTGCCCAGGCGGTCAGTGAGCAGTTTGATCTCTCGTTTGATTTCGGTCAGTTCCATGCCAGATTTAGCTAATTTGGACTTGGAAGATCATATCGTTAAAGTCGCGATCGCCTCCACCCAATAAATCTTCAAACCCAAAGGTATTGCT
>Ga0316611_1000018_pt1 | contig 77609 bp, 68 predicted proteins | sample MIS2016202_MG_FD_207675 | JGI IMG/M metagenome (GOLD analysis project Ga0316611, IMG submission 207675) | Microbial mat bacterial communities from Middle Island sinkhole, Lake Huron, Michigan, United States - MIS.2016.202 | ecosystem: Environmental > Aquatic > Freshwater > Lake > Sediment... | reverse complement strand
TTAATTGCTCTGCCACTGCGCTCCAGCGCGTTGACCAGGATTGGCAACTTACTGTTCAGCGCAATGGGAAAGAGGAAACCGTTTCAGCTGAACGCTTGATTTTGGCTACGCCTGCGGGGGCCACGGCAAATCTGCTTGAATCTGTGGATACCAAAGTTGCGAAAGCGTTGCGCGAAATTCCCTATCCTGCGGTTGCGGTAGTTCACTTAGGCTATCGCCGCGAAGATGTAGCTCATCCTCTTGATGGCTTTGGAATGCTTTGCCCCTCCCATGAAAAGCGCGATGTTTTGGGGACATTGTGGAGTTCGACGCTCTTTACTGAAAATGCTCCGCAGGGCAAAGTTCTCCTTACTTCGTTTGTTGGGGGAGCAAGACGGCCATATTTCGCAATGCAAGCTGAGGATTCGCTGCTGGAAGCAATTATTCAGGAGCAGCAAAAGCTCGTAGGGGCTAAGGGCCAACCAGTTTTCAAGCGGGTAACGCAGTGGCAAAGTGCAATTCCGCAATATGTTGCGGGCCATACTGAGCGAATGGCGCAGGTCAATCGGCTGGAAGCGATGTGGTCTGGGCTTTACATCGTTAGCAATTACCGCGATGGCGTGAGTGTTGAGAAATGTTGGCATAAGGGTAATGAGCTTGGCCAACGAATTCCCTTTTCCAAACCAGCTTCTTGACAAGTGATTTAATCTACTAAAAAGAAAAGGGCGAGACTTTCTTTTGCAAGGAATTAACAAGAAAACTCTGCGGCAAAAGCTGCAAAAGCAACGCGCTGCTTTGGCAGATCGGCCTCTAAAAAGCGAGGTTATCTGTCAGACCTTGCTTAATCTTCCTCTCTATCAAGCCGCCAAAGTAATTCATTGCTATTTGCCAATGCGTTCAGAAGTAGATACTCGTCCTTTTCTTACTTCAGCCTTAGCACAAGGGAAGAAAATCGTTGTTCCCATTGTTTCAGATGAAGGAAATGAGCTAATTCATAGCTGGCTTAATACGTTTAAGGTTGAGGATCTGCAAATTGGGCTATTGAAGACCCTGCAGCCTCGTAACCTTTATCCTGTTTTAGGCGAGGTTTGGGAACTGGTAATTGTACCTTTGCTGGCTTTTGACCGTCAAGGTTATCGGTTGGGCTATGGGAAAGGCTTTTATGATCGCTTTCTCGCCAAGACTTCAAAGCCTACGGTTGGGGTAGCTTTTGCGGGCCAAGAAGTATTGAATATCCCCCACGAAGCGCATGATATACCGCTTAATTGGCTCATTACTGAGCGAGAAATCCTTAATATAACTGAGAGGTAGAGAAAGAAGCGTTTTTAACCAGTTTATTCACAGGAGTTATTATTTTATGAGCGAAAAGACTGGCCGTAAGTTGTTAGAACGCTATAATCCCGCTAATCTTGAGCAGAAATGGCAAGAGCGTTGGGAAGCAGATGCGCTTTATAAGACGCAGGATGGCGATGAACGCCCCAAATACTATATTTTAGATTTCTATCCCTACCCCAGTGGTGATGGTTTAAGCGTTGGGCATTGCCGCAATTATGTCCCAACAGACCTTTTATCTCGCTATTATCGCATGAAGGGCTACAACGTTTTGCACCCAATGGGCTGGGATGCCTTTGGTTTGCCCGCCGAAAACGCTGCTATCAAGCAGAAAACAAATCCTGCCTTACTGATTGAGAAGTTTGCAGCGAATTATAAGCGCCAAATGCGGCTTATTGGCACGAGCTATGATTGGTCACGTGAGATAAATTCGAGTCATCCCATCTATTATCGCTGGACACAATGGATTTTCTTGCAACTCTATAATTCTTGGTATGATTCAAGAGTTGATAAAGCGCAACCTATTGCAGCGTTGGAAGCAGAATTGGCCGAACATGGCACAGCAAAGCTGAATTTAACCCTCTCAGAAAAGGGAATGACGGCGGAAGAATGGCAAAATCTCTCAGCTTCGCAGCGACAAGACTTTTTGCGCCAGTTTCGCTTGGCTTATCGGGGGGAAGCGACTGTCAACTGGGATCCCGTAGATAAGACCGTGATTGCGAATGAAGAGGTTGATGCTGAAGGGCGGGCGTGGCGAAGTGGGGCTTTGGTCGAGCGCAAAGTCTTAAAACAGTGGTTTTTTCGCATCACGGCCTATGCAGAAAGACTTTCCCGCGATTTAGATACAGTTGATTGGCCTGCCAGCATCATTACGATGCAAAGAAATTGGGTTGGGCGCAGTGAAGGCGCAGAAGTTAGTTTCAAAACAGAGCAGGGCCGTGAAATAATCGTTTTTACCACGCGCCCAGATACGCTTTGGGGTGCGACCTTTATGGTTTTAGCGCCTGAGCATCCGCTTGTTGCCGAAGTAACAACGAATGAACAGCGTGAAACGGTTGAGGCGTATGTAGCTGCTACGAAAGCGAGTCGGGCGAAGAAAGTCGTGGAAGAGGAAAGAGAGAAAACAGGGGTTTTCACAGGGGGCTATGCGCTCAATCCTGTCAATAAGCAAAAGATTCCGATCTGGATTGCTGATTACGTGCTAATGGGCTACGGCACGGGAGCGATTATGGCTGTTCCAGCTCACGATAAGCGCGATTTCGACTTTGCACTCAAGTTTGGCTTACCGATTATTCCTGTTATTGCCCGGCCCGATGATTATGCCCGTAGCCGAATTGCGCCAAATATCTATCGGAGCGGTTTGCTAGACGCTTTGAAAGTTGGTGGGTTTACTTTTGAAGATCGAGATGGCGAATTACTAATTACATTAAAAGGGAGCCAAGCTAAAAAATATGCTTCGCTCGTGCAATTTTTCCTCAAAAGTGGGCATACAGAAGTCGTTGGCTCTGGTTGGTTAGTCATTTTCCCCGATACCACAATCCTTTTTAGTTCCATTGAAGCCGATGGTTTTATTCAGAAAAAGCTCAAGACTGAGCATTCATCATATATGAGCTATCTCGCAAGTATTCCTTTTTACAACGAAATAATCTATCATGCGGAGTATGGCTCACCGATAAACTCAGGTCCAATCAATGGTTTGCCTGGGAATGAGGCTGTTAGTAAAACGATAGATTGGTTGGAAGCGCAGAAGATCGGGAAACGGCGGCTAAACTATAAAATGCGGGATTGGCTTATCAGTCGACAACGTTATTGGGGCACACCAATTCCAATTGTTTATACTGAAGATGGTTTGGAAAACCCTCTAAACGCTGCTGATTTACCCTTGACTTTGCCAAATGTTGAGAGTTTTGAGCCTACGGCGACGGGTGAATCGCCCTTGGCCCTAATTGAGGATTGGGTCAATGTTTCTCTGCCCGACGGCCAAAAGGGTAGCCGCGAAACGGACACGATGGGCACTTTTGCCTGTTCTTCGTGGTATTATATGCGGTTTGCTGACCCACGAAATGAGCAGACCTTTGCTGAAAAGCAGAAATTAGCCTATTGGTTGCCCGTAGATATGTATGTTGGGGGCGCAGAACATGCTGTCATGCACCTCCTTTATGCCCGTTTTTGGACAAAGGTCTTGTATGATCTCGACTTTGTCTCGTTTATTGAACCCTTCCAAAAGCTCCGAAATCAGGGCCTAATCCTCGCTGAAGATGGTCGCAAGATGAGCAAATCTTTTGGAAACGTCATTACGCCCGACGAAATGGTGAAAGATTATGGGGCGGATGCGTTGCGCGGCTATGAATGCTTCATTAGCGATTTTGAGTTAGCAGTGCCCTGGAGTACGCAAGGGGTTGCGGGGATACAGCGCTGGCTTGATCGCGTTTGGCGAATAACCTTAGCGCCAGAACAAGATCAGGGCGAAGAAATCGCATTTACAGAGGCTGATCTCATCCGTCTAACGCATCAGACGATAATGCGGGTAGAAAAACTCATTCTTGATTTTAAGTTTAACTCAATGATCGCGGCTTTGATGACTTTTACTAATGCACTTTATCGGGCCCGCGATGCAGGTTTGGCTCATTCAAGCGCTTGGGAAACCGCGATTGAGGTTTTATTGCGCTTGATTGCCCCTGTTGTTCCCCACATTGCCGAGGAAATCTGGAGTCGGTTGGGCAAACCTTATAGCATCCATCAGCAAACCTGGCCCGTCGCTGATCCGGCCTTAGCTGCGGAGGATCAATTAGAAATTGTCCTCCAAGTTAATGGGAAAGTGCGGGATAAGATAACCGTTGCGGTGGATATTGATGACTTAACTTTGCAGAATTTGGCTCTCGATAATGAGCGAATTCGCAGTTTTATTGGCCCTAAAACGATTCGGAAAGTGATTGTGGTCTCAGGAAAACTCGTCAATATCGTTGTTTAACGGCCTTTTCTGCGCCAGCCCGAAAGCCACGCCAGTAACCGATGAATGCTCCGTGAAGAGCGGGTCGCGGTTGCGGGCTGGCTTTGCATAAGGTTATCGGGGAGTTCTGGGGGGAGAAGAGCTTGCAAAGCATGGGGCATAACTTCAATGGTAACTGGAGTTTTGCCCATTAAATCGCCATCTACCTGGACGGGAAGCGCAGGTTTAGCGACAATGTGGATTTTACGGGCGCGATAATAAGCAATTTCGGGGTCAAGACTATAGCGTTGGCCAAAGATTAAGACGGTATGCAAGAGGGCACTGGCAAGACTATCGCCTTTGATTACGCAAACATCTAATAAACCATCATCAATGCTTGCACGATTAGTGATTTTGACTACTCCACCATATAATTGAGTATTCCCAACAACGATTAAAAGGATCCGGCCCTTTATTTTTTGCTTCCCATCTAGGATCAATTGCACACGGGTTCCCCGAATAGACAAAGCTATTTCGATTGCACGCAAAATATAGGCCAAAGCCCCAAAATACTTTTTTTGGGTGGCATTAATTCCCCCTGCAATTTCAGCATCGAGGCCAATTCCGGCCATCAAGAGAAAATAGCGCGACCCAATGCGGCCCAGATCAATGGCTCTGGGCTTCCAGTGCAAGAGCATAGTGGCGGCGGCAGCGGGCTGCATCGGCAAACCAAGCTCACGGGCCCAAACGTTCACCGTGCCAAGCGGTAACGTCGCCAAAGCCGTATTGCTGCCCACTAAGCCGTTGATTACGTCGTTGATTGTCCCATCGCCCCCAGCGGCCACCACCACGTCGTAGTGCTGCTCGGCGGCCATTTTAGCCAGGCTTGTCCCCGCTCCTGGCGCTGTAGTGGGGCACAAATCTACTTGCCAACCTTCAGTTCGCCAAACTTCAGCGGCCAAAGTGAGTTCCGCTTCCAAAGCCTCCGATTGCCCAGCAGTCGGGTTAAATACAATCATTGCCCGCATAGTAACCCTTTATTTAAGTTTTGCTTCTCATTTTTTGAAGCACCCATTAAGTAAGAAAATGTCCGCGTGTGTTGACCTAATCAGGTAAAAGCAGACCAGCCTGCGGTGGAGGATCAGCGGCAACGGGGAGCGTAAAGGAAAAATTACTGCCTGTGCCAACAAGGCTTTCAACCCAAATCTGGCCCCCATGAAGCTCAACCAGGGAACGAGCGATATGCAAGCCGAGGCCTGTGCCACCAACCTGGCGGGTTGCGGTATTGTCCACGCGGTAGAAACGCTCCCAAATTTGCGGTATCTCTTTGGGCGCAATGCCAATCCCTTGATCGCGTACACTGACGATGAGCCAGCGCCCAGGTGGATGTTCTGGGGGTAGCTGGGCCGCTTCATAAATAACTAATTCTATTTCACTCCCTTGCGGGCTATATTTCACCGCGTTGGTGATAAGATTGATCAAAATCTGTTTGATTTTATTCCGATCCGCATAAACTGGGGGTAAGCTATCTTGCATCCTGATCAATAAACGGTGATTTTCTAAGAGGGTAAGTTCCCGAGTCAACTGGGTAATGACTTGACGCAGAGGCAAAACCCAACGATCAAGCTTCATTTTACCCCGTTCATACCGTGAAACACCCAGCAAATCTTCAACTAACCCCGAAAGTCGCGTAGCTTCATGAAAAACTGTCTTTAGAAACTGCTTTTGTTCCGCAGGTTCAAAATCGCGTTCAATTAGAAGATCGGTATAACCTAAAATTGAGGTAAGTGGAGTGCGTAATTCATGCGAAACCACCGAAATAAATTCATTTTTCTGGCGATCTAGCTCGCGTTGGTCGGTAGCATCATGAATTAGCCACAAGTGCCCCGTGATTTGATTTTGAGAATTGCGGGTAGGTACAGAACGCAGATGAAATTCTTGCGTTGGATTTTGGAGTTGCACGGTAACAATCTGCTCTTCAGCAGGGGAGCGCAACCCACTTTGCCAAAAGTTGTTGAGGCAAAGGGTGTCTACCAAACGGGGCAACAGAGCCTTGACCAAGTCATGAGGCAGCCAAAAAGATTTGGGGTTAAATTCGGTTAGATTCCAGGTTAGGGCCCAAGCAGGGTTGGTACACAAAACTTGCCCTTGATGGTCGATTAAAGCTAACCCAATGGGCAAATTCGTAAAAACTTGCTGAAGTTGCAGACTGATTTCAACCAGATTTGCAGCGGCAGGCGGCTCAGACAGCAGGGCCAGCGCATGGCTACTGAGCAACTGGTTGGATTCATTGGTTTCCATGAACAAGCACCTGGAAGTGAAATTAAACTCGGAAGCACTTCCGAGAACAACGCTTCTGTCTGCGTATGGTAGCAGAAAACACAACCATCTGCAAACCTGCCCTAAATTGACAAACAAAGTAAGCTCAGGTATAATAGGCAACGTGTGAGGGCCGCTAGCTCAATTGGTAGAGCATCTGACTCTTAATCAGCCGGTTGTAGGTTCGAGTCCTACGCGGCTCACCACAAAGCAAAAGCATCTCCCGTGCGGAGGTGCTTTTTTTGTTCAGGTGAAAACCTATGACCTTTTTGGCAAAGCCAAAAAGGTCACAGAATCCCAAAGTAGAACGAGAAAAAAAGACTTCTGAGCAATTTTCTCAGAAGCCTTTTTGCTTGGCGACCCTGGTGCGACTCGAACGCACGACCTTTTCCTCCGCAGGGAAACGCTCTAATCCACTGAGCTACAGGGTCAAACTTGACACGTTTGCTATCATACCACACCTGGCCTGATTTGGCAAGTGGGGAATGCACCCTTTTTGGCTGGATTCCCCACCCACCCTAAATTTTAGTCTTCTTCAGCAGGTGTTGCTGAGGGAACTTCCCAAGCTTCCGGCGAGCGCCACAAAGAGGAGAGAATCAACTCTCGGATGAAGATAAACTCTTTCGGGAGCTTATCATAGAGCTTAATGAAGAGTTCCTCATGCGACAAGATCTCCTGCTTCCAGAGTTCCCGGTTGACTGTCATCACTTGTTGGAATTTTTCGGGAGTAAAGGATTCCAACCCTTTCCATTCGAGTTCCTCGTATGGAGGCATCCGGCCAATCGGGCTTTCAATCCCAATGGCTTGCCCATTTGCCCGTTCAACAATCCATTTGAGGATCCGCATGTTTTCGCCAAAACCTGGCCAAAGGAATTTACCTTTGTCGTCTTTGCGAAACCAGTTGACCCCAAAAATGCGGGGGGGATTGGAAATTTGCCGCCCGAATTGCAGCCAGTGATTCCAGTAATCGGCCATGTGATAGCCACAGAAGGGCAACATCGCCATTGGGTCGCGCCGCACGTTGCCAATAGCCCCAGCGGCGGCGGCGGTGGTTTCGGAACCCATGGTCGCGGCTAGATAGACCCCAAAATTCCAGTTGAAGGCTTGATAGACTAGCGGGACAACGTCGCTGCGCCGCCCACCAAAAACGAAGGCTTTGATTGGTACACCTTTGGGGTTTTCCCAATCGGGGTCAATGGAAGGGCATTGCGAAGCGGGGGCCGTAAAGCGGGCATTCGGATGCGCCGCAGGCCCATTTTCGGGCTTCCAGGGCTTGCCTTTCCAGTCAATTAAGCCTTCTGGTGGGGTTTTGGTCATCGCTTCCCACCAAACATCACCGTCGGGGGTAAGCGCGACGTTCGTGAAGATGGAGTTTTCCTTACAGGATTCCATCGCATTGGGGTTTGAATCATACGAGGTTCCTGGAGCTACCCCAAAATAGCCATATTCAGGGTTAATGGCATAGATCCGGCCATCTTCGCCCGGCTTAATCCAGGCAATATCATCGCCGACAGTAGTTACTTTCCAACCATCGAAGCCTTGTGGGGGAATCAACATCGCAAAATTGGTTTTCCCGCAGGCACTGGGGAAGGCCGCTGCGACGTAGGTTTTTTCACCCTTGGGTGATTCTACGCCCAGGATGAGCATGTGTTCGGCCAACCAGCCTTCGTCACGGGCTTGCACTGAAGCGATCCGCAGCGCAAAGCACTTTTTGCCCAGCAACGCATTGCCGCCGTAGCCGCTCCCAAACGACCAAATAGACCGCTCTTCGGGGAAGTGGACAATATATTTGTGGTCTTTGTTGCATGGCCAGGGGACATCTTGCTGCCCTTTCGCTAAGGGCATCCCAACTGAATGCAGACACGGGACAAACTCGCCATCCCCCAACACGTCTAGCACCGCCCGGCCCATCCGTGTCATGATCCGCATGTTGGTCACCACATAAAGCGAATCGGTCAATTCAATCCCAATGTGGGCAATGTGGGAGCCTAGCGGGCCCATGCTAAAGGGAATGATGTACATCGTCCGACCTTGCATACAACCGTCAAAAAGCCCCAGCAAGGTCTTTTTCATCTCCCGGGGATCCACCCAATTGTTGGTGGGCCCAGCATCATTTTTACTAACGCTACAGATGAAAGTGCGATCTTCAACGCGAGCTACGTCGCCAACATCTGAACGGAATAAATAGCTGTTGGGGCGTTTTTGCTCATTCAATTTGATGGCCGTGCCTTCCTTGACCATCAAATCAAACATGGCTTGATTCTCTTCCGCAGACCCATCACACCAGTGAACCGCATCTGGCTTACAGAGATTCACCATCTCTTCAACCCAGGCCTTGAGCTTTTCATTCTTTACATAGGGCGGAAATTCCACAAAAACCTCCATTTTGCTGCTTCTTGGGAAAACTTAAAGATAACTGCGCTTGAGAAACCGACGCAGAAGATGACGGATGTTAAAAGGAAAGATCCGAGTTACCATGGAAGTCAGGAAGATACCCATCAATTGCCAGAGCGAAAATTTTGGCTGAACTATTTGACGTAAAACTACGGGATCATTGAGTAATAAAGGCGAATTCCCCGTAACTCTAAGGTTTAAAGTAGTTTGCCATTCTTTTTCAACCCAGAATAGATCAGGCATGCTGCGCTGAAAGAAATGGTAGGCTGGATTATGTTCGTACAAATAGTCAAATAACTCTCCAAAAGGTTCTGTTTCCTCTTTGGGATATAAAACTAAAGTTTGGCCTACCAAATTAACATACCAGCGGTGAAAAGCCCAATGGAAAAGCCGTTCGGCAATCTCACTGGGACAGCCAATGTAGCCCGCCTTGCTGACCCGCTCCAGTTCCCGCGCAAATTGTTGGGGATGATCTAAGTGTTCCAAAATATGTGAACAAATGCTATAGGCAAAAACACCATTTTGAAAAGGGAGATAATGCGCGTCGGCGACCACAAGCGGGCGATCAACACAGAGGTCGCCATGGCGCTCCGTGTTGTCCCTGAGATAGCGATCTACTAACACATCCGCTCGCGGATGAGGATTATCGCCACTCCCGATTTCTAGCACACGGCCTTTTGTAGGTGGCCTACAGGTTTGGTTCAATTCAAAAAGTCTCCACTCAAACTATCACGCAGGACTTCGAGGTTTTCGAGGGCCAAACCTGTGCCAATCGCTACACAATGCGCGGGCTGATCAGCGACATAACAAGGAACGCCTGTCACTTCGGTCAGAAGTTCATTGGCCCGCCGCAACATAGCCCCGCCCCCAGTCATGATCATGCCTTTGTCAATAATATCGCTGGAGAGTTCAGGTGGTGTTTCGGCCAAAACAGCGCGGACCGTATTGACAATCGCTTCCAAAGCTTCTTGAATCGATTCAGTTACTTCGTTTGAGTCGACTTCAACCGTGCGCGGAAGGCCCGTGACTTGGTCCCGGCCCCGAACTTGCATCGTAAGGGGGCGCTCCATTGGAATCGCCGAACCAATTTCGATCTTGACACTTTCAGCAGTTCGTTCCCCAATCACGATATTATATTTGCGTTTGATGTAAGTTGCAATCGCTTCATCCAATTTATTGCCCCCAACACGCACTGAATCGCTGACTACAATATCGTTTAGAGAGATCACAGCTACTTCGGTTGTTCCGCCGCCAATGTCAATGATTAAGTTGCCCGAAGGCTGGGCGACAGGAATGTTAGCGCCAATGGCGGCGGCTAAAGGCTCTCGAATGAGCCACGCTTGCCGCGCCCCAGCGGCCAAACCCGCATCCCGCACGGCCCGCATTTCGACGCTTGTCACCCCCGCAGGAATACAGATCATCACTTCGGGTTTGCTAATCCGAAACCGCCCACAAGCGCGCCCAATAAAGTATTTGAGCATCGCTTCGGTCACGACATAATCTGCAATTACTCCATTTCGCATCGGGCGGACAACTTCAATGCTTTCTGGCTCGCGGCCCAGCATAGCCAACGCATCTGCGCCCACCGCCCGAATTCGGCTATTCCGTGTTGAAAGAGCGACAACCGAAGGCTCGGCAATCACAATCCCTTTGCCCTTGACATAGACAAGAACATTTGCTGTGCCAAGGTCAATTCCTATCTTTTGCCCCATAGTTTCAGTTCTACTACCGATAAATTTAAGCTAGAAATTGCTAACTAAAGCTAACAAGCTCTAACAAAGCACGATTAAGTGGTGTTCCCCGTGGGCCGCATTGTAACACAAACATGCAAGGCGTTCAAATCCTTGGCCACTTGGGAAAGAGAGTGTTTCGCTACATTTTGCGCCGAATACGCCGCGACTGGGCCACTTTCAGGCGAGTCAAAGCACGGTACAAATCACCTCTTAATTCAGCAACTTTGTGGGGGTCTTTTTGCTGTTGGATGCGTTCTTCAGCCATGCGCCGAGCGCGTTCCGCCCGTGCTTCATCAATCTCATCCGCCCGCTCAATGGTGTCAGCCAAAATCATCACGCGGGTGGGCAAAACTTCCATAAAGCCCCCAGAGACCGCAAACCCAGTGCGTTCCCCATCTTTAATAATGTCTAATTCGCCCGTAGCCAAAATGGTGATTAACGCGCAGTGGCGGGGCAAAACCCCAATTTGCCCATCTTTAGTGGGCACATTGATCTGGTCAACATCTTCAGAAAGCGCAGTCTTCTCGGCTGTAACAATTTCTAAATGAATTGGCATCGGTCTTTATCCTTCCTTTAACAGAGTAAGGAAGAGAATTGGCACAAAGGACGCATTAAACTCGCTCTATCCCTTGTGCCAACCCGCTAAAGTTGTTCTTTGCTACTTATGACTGGCCTCAAAATCGGCGATAACTTCGTCAAGCGAACCTTGCATAAAGAAAAGTTGCTCTGGGATATGATCGGCTTCGCCCGCCAGCACGCGAGCAAAACTCCTGACAGTCTCGCTAATCGGCACATACTTCCCGGCTCGCCCCGTGAATTGCTGGGCTACCGTGAAGGGCTGGCTAAAGAACCGCTCGATCTTGCGGGCCCGTTGCACCATCAACTTATCTTCATCGCTTAATTCTTCAATCCCTAAGATCGCAATAATATCTTGAAGGTCTTTGTAACGTTGAAGAACCCGCTTGACTTCCTGCGCCACACGATAATGTTCAATTCCAACGATGTTTGGATCAAGGATGCGGCTGGTCGAAGTCAAGGGATCAACCGCAGGATAGATTCCCTTTTCTGAAATGCCCCGCTCCAATGTAATTGTGGCATCAAGGTGGGCAAAAGTTGTCGCGGGGGCAGGGTCAGTATAATCGTCGGCGGGCACATAGACCGCTTGCATCGAAGTAATGGAGCCGCGCTTGGTAGACGTAATGCGCTCTTGCAATTCGCCCATTTCTGTGCCAAGGGTGGGTTGATAGCCGACTTGCGAAGGCATCCGCCCTAATAAGGAGGAAACTTCCGACCCAGCCTGCACAAAGCGAAAGATATTATCAATAAACAACAATACGTCTTTGCCTTCGTCGCGGAAATATTCAGCCATCGTTAAAGCCGTCAGCCCTACGCGCATCCGCGCTCCTGGGGGTTCATTCATTTGGCCAAAAACCATGACTGTTTTGTCGAAAACGGTTGTATTTTCATCAATGCGCGATTCCCGCATTTCGTGAATTAGGTCATTTCCTTCCCGTGAACGCTCACCGACTCCTGCAAAAACCGAAAAACCCGATTGCTCTTTAGCGATATTGGCAATAAGTTCTTGAATAACCACGGTTTTGCCGACTCCCGCTCCACCGAAAATGGCAGTTTTGCCGCCACGGGTGAAGGGCGCAACCAGGTCAATCACCTTAATCCCGGTCTCGAAAATTTGGGCTTTAGTTTCTTGTTCTTCAAAAGAAGGCGGTGAGGTATGAATTGAGGAATGCCAGGAAGTCGAAACGGGGCCCGCGTTATCAATCGGTTCCCCTAACACATTAAAGACCCGACCCAAAGTGGCCGGCCCTACGGGAACCGAAATTGGTTTGCCGGTATCAATGACTTTGAGGCCCCGTTTCAAACCATCAGTGGTACTCATTGCTACGGCTTTGACTTCCCCATGGCCCAATTGTTGTTGCGTCTCGCAAATGAGCCGCTCGCCATTTTCTAAAGAAACTTCAAGGGCGTTATAGATTTCCGGCACCTGGTCGGGGGGAAAGGTGGCATTGATCACCACGCCGATAATTGCCGTAATTTCGCCTGTCGCTCCGGCCATAAAAACGTGCTACCTTTCTGCTTCGTAACCTCGCGGCTACCCTTCCATTAAGCTCAACGCGCCTGAAGCAATCTCACTTACCTCGTTGGTAATGGCTGACTGGCGCACTTTGTTGTAGGTCTGGGTCAAATCCTGTACCAAATCTTTGGCGCTATCAGTGGCATTCCGCATTGCGACCATCCGCGCACTATGCTCGCTGGCGATACTTTCCAAAATAGCTTGATAAATCTGGGATTCTACAAACCGGGGCAATAATTCTTCCAGAACTTGCTCTTGGTCGGGTTCGTAGGTGTAATCATTGCGTTCGCGCTTCGACTCGACGGGAGGTTCAATCGGCAAAAGTTGCTTGAGCATGGTCTGTTGCACAAGTGTATTGACAAATTGAGTATAGATTACATACGCTTCGTCTTGCTTATGCTCCAGAAAGTCCATGATCACATGGTTGGCAACACTCAAGGTATCCACAAGTTTCGGCGTATCGCCGAGGCGCGTAAGACGATAGGTAATATCAAACTGATTGCGCTGTAAGAAATCGGAGCCTTTTTTACCCACGGCATAGAACTGTACGGCTCGCCCCTGGTTGCGCTGTTCATTGTTAAAGCGCGAGCTGCGGCGCAAAACATTGGACACAAGGCTGCCGCATAGCCCCCGGTCTGGGGTAATGATGATCAAGCCGACATTTTTGATCTCTTTGCGGACATCTAACAGCGTATCTTTGCGCTTCCCGCCCGTCATGCGAGCCGTTAGCTCCCCCATGACATCCCATAAGCGTTCCGCATAGGGGCGAGCAGCCAAAACGTTGCGCTGGGCCTTCCGCATTTTGGAGGCCGCCACCATTTCCATTGCCCGCGTGATTTGGGCTACATTCTTGGCCGAACGGATGCGCCGCCGAACTTCACGGGTGCTGGGCATCCTGCTTTCCTTTCACAAACTCAGAACTCATAGCCAAAAGTTTCCAAAGCTCGCTGATAGGCTTCAAACGATGGGTTATCAAGTTAGCCCAAAGCACCCAAACTCAATTCCTCGCTGGATCATGCTGGATAAGTTCGAGCAGCGGGGGCTTGATCTAACCTGCATCGCTTGATTCACCCATCCCTACTCATAAATCGTGGTTTGCTTAAACTCTTTGATCGCATCTTCCAGGCTCTTTTTGAGTTCTGGGGAGGGAAATTTTTTATCCAGCCGGTTGTTGAAAATGGCTTTCCCAACTTCGCCCGCGTGCAAAAACTGGAGAAAATCATTGCGCCATTGGCTAACCCGATTGACGGGCACGTCATCCAAAAAGCCATTGATGGTTGCAAAAAGAACAGCGACCTGGTTTTCAAGGGGCAAAGGCTGAAATTGGGGCTGTTTCAAAATCTCTTGCAGCCGCAAACCCCGGTCAATCTGAGCTTTTGTCCCAGCATCGAGGTCACTGGCAAATTGGGCAAAAGCAGCCAATTCCCGAAACTGAGCTAATTCTAGGCGCAGGCGGCCAGCCACATAGCGCATCGCACGGGTTTGAGCGGCTCCTCCAACGCGGCTGACGCTGATTCCAACGTTCAAGGCTGGGCGTTGGCCGGCATTGAAAAGGTCGGATTCAAGGTAAATTTGCCCGTCCGTGATCGAAATGACGTTGGTGGGAATGTAAGCGGAAACGTCATTGGCTTGAGTCTCAATAATGGGCAAAGCGGTGAGCGAACCGCCCCCAAACACATCACTGAGGCGAGCAGCCCGTTCCAATAACCGCGAATGAAGATAAAAAACATCGCCAGGATAGGCTTCGCGGCCTGGCGGGCGACGGAGAAGCAAGGAAACCTGGCGGTAGGCTACGGCGTGTTTGGAAAGGTCATCATAGACTACCAGCGCGTCGCGCACCGTGCGGCCCTCAATTTGCACGCCGTTTTCCATGATCTCTTCGCCCATGGCACAGCCCGCATACGGAGCAATGTATTGAAGCGCAGCGGATTCAGAGGCCGAGGCGACAACAACAATCGTATGCTCCATGGCCCCATATTTTTCGAGGCTGGCGACAACTTGAGCGACTTGCGAACGCCGCTGCCCAATCGCAACGTAAATACAAACCAGGTCTTTGCCTTTTTGATTGATAATCGTATCAATGGCCAAAGCCGTTTTCCCAGTTTGGCGGTCTCCGATGATTAATTCGCGTTGGCCCCGCCCAATTGGAATGATCCCGTCAATTGAGGTGATTCCCGTTTGCACAGGGGTATCTACTGATTGGCGCGTAATTACGCCTGGCGCAATGCGCTCAATCGGGCGCAATTTACCCGTTGAAATCGGGCCCTTATCGTCAATTGGTTGCCCCAGCGCATTGACCACGCGCCCGATTAGCTCCTGGCCCACGGGCACGGAGATCACTTTTTCCGTGGAATAAACCTCATCGCCCTCGCAAATATTCAAGTATTCGCCAAGAATGATGACCCCCACAGCTTCTTTTTCCAAGTTGAGGGCAATCCCATAAACGCTTTCAGTGCGCTTGTCTGTAATGGGAAATTCTACTAGTTCCGAAGCCATGACATGGTCAAGGCCCTTCACCCGTGCGACTCCATCACCGACAGTAACAACTGTGCCAACATTAACCTTGCGTGGTTGGAGGTCTTTGGCCCCACTAATGATGCCCTCACGAAGCCGTAAGAGGAGGTCATCTGCTACTTTTACCATTCCTGCTGCTACCTTTCCGGTATTCAGAAGTGCAACTGTTTCGATCTTTTGAATTAGGCAGAGCTACCTTGCGCCAAGAAACAGAACTTTTCCTAGCTTGCAAAGGGTTGGGCAGGAAAAAAGCGGGTAGAGGCGCTTCCTCTTCCGAGGTTCCCCCACCCGCCGAGTTTACCGCCGTGTTGCCCTGCAAGCGTAGCGTATTGGAAGCGCGGTCTGCCTTGGGGATAAGCATGCGTGTGTCCGAGAGTCTTTCTTCAGCCCAAAGCACCCTTCCCGCTCATTAGCCAAACCCTAAGCTTTCACGCCCAAGGTGGGCTTGAATCCCTGACAAAAAAGCTTGCTTGCACAATGCCGAACTACTGTGTAAGTAAGGTATGTTGAATCGAACCAAGCCGCAGGCGGATGCTATTGTCAATGACCTGATCGCCAACGCGAATGACCAAGCCCCCAATCAAGGATTCATCAACCTTAAAGTGAACGGTTAGCTGGCCATATTGCGCTTGCAGTTTGGTAGTGGTGCTTTTTTGTTGGGCGGTACTCAAGGGCACAGCACTGACAACCTCGGCCTGGAGCTTCGCTTCTGCGGTGAGCAGGGAAGCTTCGAGCGCTTGGACGATCTCTGGCAGGCGGTCCAGCGAATTTTCTTGGGCCAAGGAAAGTAAGAAATCTTTTACTTCGGTCATAGTCCCTGGCGGTAAGGCTTGTTTGATCGCCTCTGGCTCACTGCTCTTAGCCCCGGTAAGTTTCGGGACCGCCTGGTGCAGTTGGCCCAACATTTTGGCGATCAAGGCTTCAGAAAATGTGTGTGCAATAGCACTGGATGTCGTTGCCATTGTTTGTTTGAACACCCTACAGGCTCTTCAGAAAGAGCTTAATTTTTTCGATCCAACAAGGCCAAGGATTCTTCAATTAGTTTATCGTGACCTTTGGCGGCCAGTTCTGCTCGCAAGACCTTGCTGGCGGTGAGCATCACCAGATCGCCAACTTGCCCCTGAACATCCTTCAACAGCCGGGCTCGCTCCTGCTTAATTTGCTCTTGAGCATCGGCCTTTAATTGAGCAGCTCTTTGCGTAGCTTCCGCAATAATTTCACTCTCGCGTTTTTCCCCACGCTCCTGGGCATGCGCCAAGATCGTGCTGGCTTCTTGCCGGGCCTTACGCATTTCCTCGTCATAATGCCGCTTGGTGTCGGCGAGTTGTTGCTTGAGATCGCTGGCATCCTTTAAGCTCTGCTCAATCCGTTGAGTCCGGTCTTGGAGCATGCCTAAAATCCGCTTATAAAGCAACACATACAGAATAGCGGCCATGACCCCGAAATTCAAAACCTGCGAGAGCAGTAAGGCTCCATTGATCCCTAGTGCTTCCATTAAAATTCTCTCCCGTTTGTTAGCCTATCGTGGCCCATGCTACAGAACTTTGAAGCCAATGAGGAACGATATAACTAAACCAAAGATTGCCAGTGCTTCGGTGAAGGCAATCCCCAGGAACATATAGGTTACGACTGTGCCTTGAATTTCGGGGTTGCGCCCAATCGCTTGCAATGCACCCGAGACAATAATGCCAATGCCTACACCAGGCCCGATAGCTGCCAGACCAATCGCAAGAGCAGTTGCGACTAGGCGGAGACCCTCACTATCCATTTTTTCGATTCCTCCATAATCCAAAGAAAGAACGCGCTAGGCTTTTCGATCAATTCGAGAACAAACTTAACTTAATCGGAGCGACTAAAATCGCATGAGGTAGTGCCAAAGGCAGGAGGGGTTAAGCTTAGATTCCAGAATCCCAAAGGCTTAAAGCCATTGGCTTCCTGTTGCCAAAAAACACTACCCTTCCAGGACTACCCACGCAAGAAATGAAACCTTAGTTTCAGACACAAAAAAGCCCCCCATTTTTCCTACCTAATGGTGGGCTTCGTTATGTCCTCCGCCGTGGGCGGTGACGGCCAAGGAGATAAAGGCCATGGTCAAAACAGCAAAGACAAAGGCCTGAATCAGGCCGACAAAGACTTCAAAGAAATAGAAAGGCAGTGGTAAAGCAAGCGGAATCAAGAAGGCCATTACCACTAAGACGACTTCTCCCGCAAAGATATTGCCAAAGAGCCGGAAGGCAAAAGCTAAGATGCGAGCAAACTCACTGATAAGCTCTAGTAAGCCCACAACAAAGCCCATAAAACCTTCTTTGAAGTTGAAGAATTTGCCCAAATAGCCAATTCCCAGAGCTTGGAAGCCCAAATACTCAATGTAGCAAAAGACGATTAGGGCGAGGGCAAAGGTGACATTCAAATCAGCACTTGGTGAGCGAAAGAAGGGGACAAAAACCTTACCCTCTGGACAGGTCTGCGGGCCTTCTTTTGTTTCAGCTTGAGCCTTTGCAGGAATCCAACCCTCAACAGGACGACTGGCCGCTAAATGAAGTTCAATGGTGGCCCCTTGATGCTTTGTTTCTTCTACCATACAAAGGCCAACTGACCCAACTCCTGGAATCAACCCAAGCCAGTTCGAGAAGAGAACAAAGAAGAAGATGGTCCCGACAAGGGGAAACGCTCGGTCAACATTTTCCCGGTTGATTTCACGAAAGGTGTTATAGAGGCTCTCAATGAGCCACTCCATCATATTCTGAAACCCCCGTGGGATAAGTTGAAGATTTTTGGTCGCGGCAAAAGCCAAGAGGATCAGAACCACATCAACGATCAGCGTCAACAGCAGAGCGTTGGTAAAAGGGAAACTTTCGGGGCCAAAAAGGCGTTCGGCCCGAACCACCACATGCGGTTTGCCAGTTGGCATAATCACTTTACTGAAAATGGCCAGTGCCAATACCGCTACGCCAATAAGGGAGTTACGGATCTTCGGTGACAACGCGCTACCTGCTATCTTTCTTGTCTGCAAGCTATGCAACCAACAAAGGTTCCCGGCGACGGAGGAGTCCTAGGTTGCTTAACAAAACCGCCCTTCTGTCTTCTAAGTCAACCTAGCTTGCCATAATTTCAAGGAAAAAAGAGTGAAAACCACCTTTGTTCCAAAAACTGTGAAACAACGAAATCCCGCATTTTGCCACTCAAATGCTGCTAGATTCTTGTTTCATTCTTTAGATATTTCCGTGCCGGTTTAACCTCGGCGAGTATAGCATAGCTATGCAGAAAGTGCAAATTAGGTAAGGGGTTCTTGCAATTCGCGGATTGCGCGCTTGGTATTGACCCAGACTGCCCCAATTTTGGAACTAGCAACTTTTTTATTGAAAACCAAGACCAGCAAGAAGCGCTGCAAAATATCGAAGCAATAGAGGTCGTAATTTGTCCCTTCATGAATGAAGAGGGCGGTCCCTTCAGCTTCACCTAATTGGCGGGCGACCTCCCCAGTGGTGGAGAAGCCCGTCGAGAGAAGGGGCAATAAGATCATGGTTGGCAGCCGGTCTACGCTCCCGACTTCAACTAGCACCATCCCGGCCCGGTCTGTTAAAAGGACACATTGCGGGCCAAGCTCTTGGGAAAGCTGACTCATAACGTTCCGAATCAAATTGAGATTCTCCGCCGTAAGGATTAAAGTTCCTGTTTCACGGCGGCGACGACCAAAGCCAGAATCAGCCGCTGGCTCTGCGGGCGGCAAAGGGCGACTTTCAGGGCGTTTTGGCGGCGGATTCTCACGGCTCTTGGTGGCCAAAGTGCGCGACGAAAGCCTGGAGCGTAAAGCAGATTTGTGTTCACCCCGCGGCTTTGGCTCTTCCTTGGGGGGCGGTTCCGGCTCAGGTTCCGGTTCCGGGCGCGGAGTGTTGACCGCCGCAGTCACCGCAGCCATGATCTGCTCTTGCAATTCCTCCGAAGTGACGGGGCCTTGCAGGCAGAGATAAACTCCCGCTTCGGCGGCCTGTTGGCGAATTGAGTCGTCTTCGGCTTGACTCCAGAGAATAATTTTGGTCGGCAGATCAAAGCTAGGTATGATACCTGCTAAATCAAGCCCACTCATCTCGTCGCCCAGATCCAGGTTGGTCAAAATCGCCATGGGTGAATCGGAATTTACTTCCCAGAGCGCCTCGTTTGCGGAAGCCAACTGTCTGGTTTCAATCGTGTCCCCTACATTTGGGGGGAGTGTCCGGAGGATTTCATTGTCGCCTGCAATTACGAATACGCGGTGAGCCATTGCCTTTGTCTCGCTTTTTCCCTGCTGCAATATCACGGCACAAAATCAATCTCAACCAAGGTTTTTCAAGATTTTTAAGCTAAAACTTCGACGGCGGTTTGGGGAACCCAAAACGGTGGATGCGCTTCTTGACTGACCTCTACGGCCAGGACACGGGAGCCAGAAACAATGCGGTAGGGCCCCGCCGAAAGAGTGCGGACCCGAGCGACTTGGCCCAGATGGGCAGTATCGAGGAGCCGAACTTGGGCCCCAGGCCGGAGCGTCGCTGGCGGAGGCTGAACTTGACCGCCACTACTGCGGCCTTGGGGGATAATCACCCGGGGTCGCCGGAAGGGCCGCTGCAAAGAAGTTAGGCCTTCAATTAAAGCCTCTTGCCCATCAAGCGAACTCAACAGATCAAAGATCGGCTTAGTCATGGGGTGAATCCCAAACCCTTCTGTTACCACAAGGGTGAGACCTGGGTCCGCAAGGTGCTGCATTTCAGGGAAGCGCCAGGAGTGAATCCCAGTTTGCCACTGACTTTGGTTGGCCCAGCCCAGAAAAGCTCGTAACTCTTGCTCCTCGATGCCCCCAACGATGATTCCCCGGACTTGCTCCTTGACCGCTTGCCGCAGAGCCTGGGCCGTGATGCCTGCGCCGCCAATCAAAATTGCATACGTACTTTTGACATCAATCTGCTCATGGGTGATTACTTCGGCGGGATCATAGACCAACAAGCGCAAAACCCCACTGCGTTCGGCTCCGAGGCCCAGAATCCCATAGACTTGCGAAGCCAGCGTTTCAATAATTACCCCTTCGTGGGGTTGCAGATCGGCCACAAACCCGCGTAAATTGGCTTTAAGCTCAAAGGACAGCGGATCGGGGTCGATGGCTACATAACCGGTAACGGTGTCTATCGCGGCGAGCACGCCCGTCGCGGGGGCCAAAAACTTTCGTCCGCCAAATAGCCCAGTGTGGGCAATTTCCTTCCCACGCTCAACTTTGTTGCCGACTTCAAAGCGCATGGCCCGGGCCACTTTATTTGGGGCAAGGCCGAGCTTTTGCGCTACATTAAAGAGACAGAGCGGCGCAGGGAGAAAAGCCTTGCCGACCACATCTTCGGGCTCCAGCCGCGCCCCCAACCGCACCAGAATTTCGCCGGGCCGGGGAAGCCGCCGCTCGACGCGCACCAGCGCACTGGAAATGAGCGGGGATAGATCTTCTGGGTTGTAAAGCGACATTCTGCGCTTCCTCGTCTTATTGAAAGTTAGAGCCTATTATAGCACAAGCCGCAAGCTTTAGCCATGTGCTATGATGCTCCAGCGCGAAGTTTTCCTACTGAAAGGCTCATAAGAAACATGATTTTTCCAGCTGCGCCCATGCTTTCGCTTACCGAATTGCAACTCCAGCGGGCAATTTGGCAGACTAACGGCTGGCGGTTGGTCTTCACCAACGGCATTTTTGACCTCCTTCATAGCGGTCATGTCAGCTATTTAGCGCAAGCCCGTGCGTTAGGCGACATCTTAGTGGTCGGGTTGAACAGCGATGCTTCCACGCAGTCGCTCAAAGGCCCCAAGCGCCCTTTGATGCCCCAAAAGGAACGAGCTTTGGTCTTAGCCGCCTTGCGTTTTGTGGATTATGTGACCATCTTTGAAACGCCGACAGCTGAAGCCTTAGTTGCCATTTTGCAACCTGAAGTCTATGTTAAAGGCGGAGATTATGCTCAAAAAGCTACGCTCATCCCTGATGAAAGTCGGTTGCCTGAAGCTAAAGTTGTAAAGAGCTATGGCGGAAAAGTTGTTTTAATTCCTTATCGGGAAGGTTATTCAACCACTGCGCTAATTGCAAAGATTGGAGAAACCTTTTTTGCCTGATTTTTAGATCAAAATGAGCTAAGGAGGAACCAATGCCCAACTTGTTCACCAAAAACACGCTTTTCTATGGTGATAATCTGCCTATTTTGCAGGAATGTTTTAGTACTGAAAGTATTGACCTGATCTACCTCGATCCCCCTTTTAATAGTAAGCGGGATTACATGGTCTTTAAGGAAGAAGGTGAGGGAGAAAACCCGGCTCCGCTTCAGGCCTTTAAGGATACTTGGCCCTGGGATGCGGCAACACAAGCGACCTTTGAAGACCTTTGTTTGAACGCTTCCCTCCCCTTAAAGAAGTTGCTTCAGACCTTCTACGACCTGCTGGGGCCAAAGCAGCTGACGGCCTACTTAGTGATGATGACTCCGCGCTTAGTCGAACTTCACCGCATCCTAAAGCCAACGGGGAGCCTTTACTTGCACTGTGACCCTACGGCGAGTCATTACCTCAAACTGCTTTTGGATGCAATCTTTGGAACGAAGAACTTTCGCAATGAGATCGTGTGGAAGCGCACGAGTGCCCACAATAATACCAAGACGGGCTTTGGGAAAATCCATGATCGCTTGCTTTACTACGCAAAAGATATCCGGTTGGTCTGCTTTAAGCCAGTTTTTGAAGCTTATAAGCCAGCTTACCTCGCGGCTGAATTTAAGCAAGATGAGCAGGGAAGGTGGTACAAAGTAGAGAATTTGACCGCTCCCGCAAGTGGGGGCACGGGGGGGAAGTTTTGCTTCCGGGGACGAACTCCTGGCCCTTCGCGCCGATGGTCGATGAAGGAAGAAGAGCTAGAGCGGCTTTGGCAAGCGGGGAGGATTAAGAAGGATCAAGAAGGTCGACCTTTGCTTAGGGGCCAGATTGTCTACCTTGAGGAGAAGAAAGGTCGGCCCATTCAGGATTGGTGGGATGATCTACGGCGCGTAGGGAATACGGCAAAGGAGCGTTTGGGCTACCCGACGCAGAAACCTTTAGCCCTTTTAGAGCGCATTCTTCAAGCCAGTAGCAATGCTGGAGCTTGGGTACTTGATCCCTTCTGCGGCTGCGGGACAACGCTTGTGGCGGCCCAGAAGCTTCAGCGCAATTGGGTTGGCATTGAGCTTAACCTTCAAACGGCTGCACTGCATCAAAAACGGTTGGAAGACCTGTTTGGGCTGTTCCCCCAGCGCGATTACGAGGTCAAATGAGCCTTGATTCTAAATGGTCTAATCAGCTTGTTGCAATTTGCGGAGGCGCAACTCACTGACCTTTATCGCGGTGCTAGATTGATCAATGCCAAGCCATTGCCGATTAAGCCGTTCCGCGACGACCACCGTCGTACCGCCGCCCACAAACGGATCAAGTACCAGGTCACCTTCCTTACTGGCACACAAAATGATCCGTTCAAGTAAAGCTTCGGGCTTTTGCGTCGGGTAGCCGATGCGTTCTCTGCTATTTCCCTGAAGGCGAAAAATATCAAGCCAATAGTCTTCAGGGACTTTTCCCTCCCTAGCCAACCGGCTTTTATGGCGTTCCTCGGCCTCCCCTTTAACCTTCAAGCCCATTAAGCCGGCCCCTCTCCTTGTTCGGGCGACAGTTTCGGAGCTATAGGGGATCTTAATGCGCTTGGCGCTAAAATAACTCTGCTTACTTTTCGCATAAAAGAAGATCGTATCGTGTTTCTGGGGAAACCGCTTTTGCACATTTGCGGGAGCAGTATAGCACCAGACGATCTCATTCTTGAAGTTTGCTTCGCCGAAGATTTTATCCAAAATAGCGACGCGAATATAAGCGTTCGCGTGCCAATCACAGTGTAAAAAGATTGAACCTGTGGGCTTTAAGAGCCGGTGCAGCTCCTGCACACGCTCTTTCAACCAGGCGAGATACTGGTCAAGGCCCCCGGCCCAGCGATCTTGAAAGCTCCGAATCTCACCTTCATCGCCCCAAACGACTTGATAATTGCGCTTAGAGAAGAAGGGAGGATCAAGGTAGATTAGATCAACGCTCGCTGGCGCTAGGCCCTTCAAGACTTCAAGGCAATCGCCTAAAATTAGCTGCTTCATTATTCTTGTTCTCTAGCTGTGTTGAAAGGTTCAGACCCTTTGGGCTTTGGAACCCAAAGGGTCTCCTGGTTCTGAAGAAGGTCTAGCGCTGAAGGAGGGGGAGATAGACCGGCCAGCCCACTGGCGCAACCAGTTGCTGGGCCTGCGCGATGGTCTTGCCGACTAACTGGGCAAGCGGGTGTGGGGCGAGAAGCTCATTCTTCACCGCTTGCTGCAAAGGAGGGCTGCCCTTTGCGGCTAAGGCTTGCAGGAACGAATCCAGAGCCTGGGTTAGGTCAGCCGTAACCAGAAAGCTCGCTCCCTTCCCCGTAGTCAGGGCTTGTAATGCTGGCTGCCAGAGAGCCAACGTTTGAAGAGCCTTTGTCCGCAAGGCCGGATCAGTGATCAGAAGGTTGGTGATCTCTGGGCCATGCTGCTCATAGAACGCGATATACTTCTGCCCCATTGCACCCTTCTTTAAGAGGTCGCGCACCTGGTAGAAGGTATTAAGGTCAAGGGTCGGGCTTTGGGTCAGCGTTGTGCTAAGGCTACTATAGCAACTCCCATAAGCCAGCCATTTCAAGGGACAGGGGCAAGGGGCCGTCAGGGTAGGGAACGGTGAAGGTGTAGGTGTCACCGTGGGTGTAAGGGTCGGCGTGAGCGTGGGAGTCCAGAGCGGTGTAGCCGATAGTTCCAAGTAGATCTCCCGAGTCGCGGTCTGTTGGGCAGCTACCGTGGCCGTTTGCACCGCAATGGTCTGTTGAGCTACGGCGGTCTGGAGGATTTCAAGGGTTGCCATTGCCAACGCCGTGGCGTTCTGGGCTACGGTGGTCTGCAAGGCGGCCATGGTTGCGCTTTGGGCTACAGCGGTCTGGGTTACAGCAGCGGTAGCCGTTTGGGCAGCCAGCGTGGCATTCTGGGCTACGGTGGTCTGCAAAGGAGCCAGCGTTGCTCTCTGCTCCTCTATAATCTTTTGCACCACCGCTGTGGCGGTCTGGGCAACACCCGCCGTAGCAGTTTGGGGCACGCCCGCCGTGACCGTCTGGGACATGGCGGTAGTAGTGGTTTGTGGCAGCTGGGTTGTTGGGGTGATTACCTGCTCAAACCCTGTTCCTTCTAAGAGGATCGTAGTGGAGGGCTGCTTGGCATCATTGCTGGCAACGGTCACCGAGGCCGTGAGGAGCCCCTTCTTCAAAGGTGTAAACGAGACCATGAATTGCGTACTCTGCCAAGGAGCTAGGTTGGGGTTGAGCTTACTCGTATTCAACATGAAGCTTGCTGTGTCATCTCCCTCCAGGGCTACGTCATCAAGTCTAAGATCGGTTGTGCCCTTATTCTCAAGCGTGAAGGTCAGAACCCGACTACTGCCTAAGTTGACCGTACCAAAGCTTGATGTACCCCCATTCGCAAGGTTGGTGGTCTCCTGCTTGAGATTGAGCGCGGAGTCTGAGAAGGAAAAGAGATGGACTGCATTCTCCGTTCCCCCGCTTCCAACTGCCATTGTCTTCCCATCACTACTTACGGCTACTTGGGCCCCAAACCCATTTCCTGCGGTGGTGGTGAGGCGGGCATCAAAGGTATTCGTTGTGGCCCAACCTCCTGTAGGCTTAGTGTAGACGTAGGCGGCCCCTTGCCTATCGTTAAAGCTATCTGCCCCTGCGATCAGAGTACTTCCATCTTTACTTAGGGCTAGGGAACTACCAAGGTCATCACTGTATAGCTCGTTGATATTCGTGAGCTTGGCAGTTTCTGGGCCACTTACCCAGCCTCCAGCAGGCTTCGTATAGACATACAAGGCATTGTAAGGTGAGCTTGCTACAATTGTTGCCCCATCACTCCCTACTGCTATATCCCGCCCATAACACCCTTTCGCATCGGATAAGGTAAGCTTGGCGGTTTCGGTTTCCGTTGTTACCCAGCCCCCAGCAGGCTTGGTATAGACATAGAGGGCTGGGGTACAATCATATTGCGCGCAGTCAGTATCAACCCAACTTGAGACCACAGTTGTGCCATCATCACTCAGCTTGATAGCCCAACTTACCCTTCCATAAGAATAGAAACCGCTGATGGAACCCGATAGCTTGGCAGTTTCAGTGCTATTGACCCAGCCTTTTGCAGGGCGGGTGTAGAGATAGACCTGGACTATATCAGCATCACCAATCAATCTTCCTACAGCTACCGTTGCCCCATCCCCACTCACGGTGATGGCTTTCCAAGCTGCGGTTGATCCGTCAGAGGTAGCAAGCCTGGCAGTAGGAATGCTCGTTGTTGCCCAGCCCATCGCAGGCTTGGTAAAGACGTAGACCAGATAACTCTCTACTCTTGCAAGAATACTAGGGATTTGGGAAGTTGCCACAATGGTCTTCCCATCACTGCTCATTGCTACGTCGCTCATTGCTACGCCGCCCCTTGCTACGTCCCAAAGTCTGGTAACCGTAAGGGTGGCGACTTGCGTCCAGTTCAAACCTACCTTGGTATAGACAGAGACGGCTCCTTCATGAGGTAGACCAACCGCCATTGTCTTCCCATCCCGACTCAGCGCTACGTTCCCAAGATAGCTAACCCCTCTGATTGGCAACTTAGCTTGCTGCGCCCAAGGGCCTACGATCTGCTCAAAGCCAACCCCCTTCAGAGTAATCGTGTATTGCGGTTGCGCGGGATCATTGCTCTCAATAATGAGCGTAGCTGTTACCACCCCAACACTTGAAGGTGTAAACATGACCGTGAATGATGTCCCCTCTCCCCCAGCCAATGTCCTAGTAAAGCTGCTGGTATCTAAGAGGAATTCGGCTGCGTTGCGCCCGACCACCGCTACATTCTTAATGCTAAGGTCAGCCAACCCCTTGCTCTTAACCTTGAACTGAGCAGTTCGGTTATTACCTAAGCTGATTAACCCAATGTCAAATTGATAACCATTAGTAATGGGAACCGTTTGCCCAGTGATAGTTGAGAGTTGGTTGACCATGATTGTAGGATCAGGGGGCGGAGGCGTGAAGAGATAGCTTGGGGCAGAATGGGATGCTACGGCTATCGTCTTGCCATCATTGCTTACCGCAACCCCACTGCCAATCAACATTGATGAGTCTGAATACCACAACCTATCGGTAGTATCTGTGTGCTTGAGCGTTTCCGTGCCATCGACCCAGCCCCCAGTTGGCTTCGTATAAGCATAGATTGCGGCAGCGCCAGAGCCAGATTTAAGGGAGCTAGGCGCACCTACAACTAGGCTTATGCCATCGTTACTCACGGCAATGGCTTCGCCAAGTCTACTGTTCTTTTGCCCATTAGAGGCTACAAGTTGAGCAGTTTGTGTGCCATTGACCCACCCACTTGCAGGCTTAGTGTAGAGATAGACTGCCCCGGCATAACTGCTGACGACGCTGCTAGTGTTGTTTACAGGGACGGTCTCAGTGCCGCAGGCAACACTCACTGCTGGGACTGCGTCATATTGAACTGGATACTGTCCTGGCCCAGGATCATTGTCTACATACCTAGTACCCACCACCGCAGGTGTAACGCAATAGCGGGGCTGGGTCTGATAGGTTGTTACCGTAGTGTAGACCGTTCTAGTCTTCCCAGGCGCACCTGCAAAGACTGTTGTCCCATCCCCACTCACAGCTAGAGCTGTGCCAAGGTTATCACTCGCGGCTCCATCAGAAGCAGTAAGCTTGGCCGTTTGCGTACTATCAGCCCATCCACTTACGGGCTTGGTGTAGAGATAGACAGCCCCTCTGGTGGGATAAAGGTAATTATCAATCCCCCGATTTACGCCCGCGACCACCGTTGTACCATCACTATTTATGGCCAAGGCTGTGCCCAGCCGCTCGCCCGCTGCTCCGTTTGCAGCAGTGAGCTTGACCGCTTGTATACCATTAGCCCAGCCTCCCGCAGGCTTGGTATAGAGGTAGACTGTCCCCTGCGTAGTATTGGAACTATTGGTAGAACCTCCAGGCGCACCCGCTATCACTGTTGCGCCATCTCCGCTTACCGCGACTGCATCCCCAAGGCTTCCTTCAGCCGCTGTGAGTGTAGCGACTTGCGTCCAATTCGCTCCAACTTTCGTGTAGAGATAGACCTCTCCATAGGTTGTGGAGGTATAAGTCTCGCTGGGCAGACCGACCACTACCATTGTCCCATCGTTGCTGATTGCCACATCTTTTGGTCTGCGCGAGTTGCTGATCTTGGCTGACTCACCCCAGCCTGCGCTGGTTTTAGCATAGATGCGGACATAGTCATTACTAAGTCCAACCAGCGTTGTCCCATCGCCACTTAACCCTACATGCTCATAGATCGCCTTGATTTCATCTTGCTGCCAGGGGACAACTTTAGGGGCCTTTTGGCCAACTAACCAGCTTGCTGACTCAGGTTTGCCAGCGACTTTGGAAGTAACCTCCCGCTTGAGAGCCTGCTCTTGTGGCTGGCTCTTGCCGAATGCTTGAAGCGTCAGCCCCAAGAATAGACCAACCAACCCGAACGTGGTGAGCAGCCGTACTGCCCAGTGAACCGCCTTTTTCCAACCGTACTGAGTGTCCATAATCAAGACTCCTCACACTGAAGATCAACGCAATCTCCATATTCTATTAGTACCCAAAGGAAGTTCTTTTTTTTTGCGTTTGGCGGATATTTTTGGGCAATTTGGCAGTTCTTCTAAGATCAGCCCGCCCGCCAGTCTCTTTACAATCTGGCTGGTCTCGCGGTGGCTCTGAACGGCTGGTGCTAGGGAAACTGGCAGACGAATTGAAGCGCCGCCTCAGATAAGCTGGAGCAAGGGGCCATACCATATATATGGTAGGGCGCTCGGCCAACCCAACCAGTTGGGCTGGGTAAAGTCAAACAATTAAGCGAAAAAGTGCCTCTTTCCAAAGCGCTTTGTTCACTCTTACTTAACAAATGAAGGAGGTTTGACCCAGCCTTTATGTAGGGCCCGACCCAGCCTTTATGTAGGGCCCGACCCAGCCTTTATGTAGGGCCCGACCCAGCCTTTATGTAGGGCCCGACCCAGCCTTTATGTAGGGCCCGACCCAGCCTTTATGTAGGGCCCCATCCAGCCTTTAGGTGATTCTAACATGGCTGTTTTATTTGGGCCAAAAAAACCTGCCCGACGACTCAGGTCTGGCAGGTCAAGGGGGGATAAGAAAAAGGGTTAGGGCTAGGTGACTTTAGCGACGGTTCGATGATAAGTACCCTGGCGCAGGTTGCCTTCTGGGGTATAACGTGTCCGAACAAGCACCGTCAAATTGCCCGTAAGATCTGCGGGGATTAGAGCATCAACGCGCTTGGGGCCAGCCATTGAATAGACTGTCAGGCGAACTTCGGGCACGCTGGCATGGACAAAGACTCCCTCATCAGGTTGGGCCAAATTAAACTTGAGATTCTCCCCTTCTAAGCGGATGATGCTCCCCGGCGTATATTGGTCATAAGTCTGCGTGGCCACGTCAAAGAAGCTGGCGATAGCGGGGATTTTGACTACTGAGGATTCGCGGACGTAGGTCGCTTGCGCGGCGACCTTCCCCCGTAAGGCTTGGTTTTCTTGGGTCGAAATCTTCAATTGAGCATTGGCCCTTGTAATGACATAGTCCTGGGTTTCAAAACTACCGGTTAAGGTGGGAGTGAAGCTGACTAACCCATCAATTTCAGCGGTATTGCCGGCGACGAGCGCTTGGGTAACCTCTTCAATCAGCGCTGTAACGACCCCATTGATGTCGCTGGGGGAGAGCGAGGTCTTGGCGGCGATATTCGTAACCAATTGGGCTAAGGTGACCGTATCGGCCCGCATCACGCGGGCATAATAGCTGTTATCCTTGAGGCTGTTCTCTTCTATCCGATAATGAATTGACATACAAACTCCTTCAAAAGAGGTGGGCTTCCAGAGGGATGTAAATAAATTATAGGGGATAATAAAGCATTTGGCAAGGGGCAAAAAAGCAGCCTTTGCGGTCTAAGTTCGCAAAGGCTGTGGGGGCAAACGGGCCGGTTAAGAAGGCTAAAAGTAGGTTAAGTTGCGAGTTCTTCTAGCCAGGGTAAGAGGCCTTGGCAAAAGGTTTCGGGGGCTTCATCAAAGGGGCAATGGCCCGTTTGCGGGACGAGATAAACCTGTGCTTGGGGGAAGATTTCGGCCTTAAAGCGTTCGGCAAGCGAGGGGGGCAGAGCCAGGTCTTCCTGCCCCCAGATGATTAAGGTTGGGGCCTGGACAGCGCCTGGCTTAATGGCCAAAGCATAGCTGCTAAAGGCCCGCGAAACCGCCAGATAAGCCTCAATGGCCCCACGGCGGCGGAGCGGCTTATTGAATAATTCAACCAGATCGAGCGTAACCTTCTGTTTATTATGATAGGCGGTTTGTAAGGAGGCCCAAATGCTAAAGGGGTTAGCGAAAACCCCTGACAGTAGCTCACCGATGAGCGGGGTTTGGACAAGCTCAAAGACGAATTGCTCCAAGAAAGCGGGGCTAAGGTCGGCGCGGGCCAACCCAGCGCTATTAACCAAGACCAGCCCCTGCGTGAGGTGGGGATAGTGGTGCGCGAACTCAGCAACGGCGATCCCGCCCATCGAGTGCCCGACCACCACGGCGGGCCCTTGAACAACCTCCGTGACCAAAGTGGCGAGTTGGCGGGCCCACAACTCCCCGCTATAAGTCCCACCTTTAGGGTAGGCTGAAGCGCCGAATCCATAGAGATCAAGGGCATAGATGGTATGCTTGGCCGCGATCTTAGGAAAGATTCGTTGCCAATGCTCTATCGTGCCCCCATAACCATGCACAAAGATGACCGGTAAACCCTGGTTAGGCCTGGATTGCCAATAGCGAAAGGCTCCATCTTGCCCTTCGAGGTATTCTTCGCGGATCTCGATAGCCATCTGGTGGCCCCCATCTTTCGTGTTAGGCAAGGTTAAAGGAGCATCGTAGGTTTGAGGCGTTGCGCGAAATAGTGCATAGCGAGGTTAAGCCCCCAGACCCAGTCGGGCTTCCGCCCTTGTAGCCGTTGATAAATCCCTTTCCAGGAGTAGACCTCGCGCTGAATCTTGATAAAGTTCTTTAAGAACTCGCTCTTCTCCATCTTAGCCGGCTGATACATATAGTGAATCGTGTCATACTTATCCCAATCAAAGTGAACCACCCGGTCTTGGATTTCCTCGAACCAAGCTGTGCCAGGGAAGGGGGTTGCGATGGTGAAGACTGGGAACTCGATCCTATTCTGCATGATGAAGTCATACGTGGCTTGAAAACCCTCAACGGTATCAGTATCAAAGCCAAAGATAAAGTAGCCTTGCAGGGCGATCCCCTGTTTATGCGTATTCTCAACAATTGTCCCATAGCGCCCCACCCGATTAGAGCCTTTCCCCACCAGCTTAATGGTCTCTGGGGAGACCGACTCAAAGCCCACGCTCAATAACTCGCAGCCCGACTGCTTCGCAAGCTCAGGGATATGAGGCTGTTCAAGGAAGTTCATTGAGATATTAGAGTTCCACTTCACGCCCAGGCCGGTCATTTCATGGAGCAGCTCCTCGGTAAAGGTTGGGCGGAAGCAGATGTTATCATCCATAAAGGAAAAGCGGACATCGGCCCGCCCCGCCCGGTTTTGATGATACTTCATCTCGTCAATCACGTGGGTTACTTCGCGGGTGCGATAGACCTTCCCGTAGACTCGGGGCGCACAACAAAAACTGCACCCCACGGGGCAACCTTTCGTAGCCAGGATGGGGATTCGAGAGCTATAGTGGCCCACGTGCTTGAGCTTCCAGATAATGTCAAAGTCAGGGTGTTCCATCTCGGTCATCGGCTTGAAGGTTGCGGACCGGTAGATGCGCTGGAGCTTATCCTGCGCTACATCAGCGGCCAACTGTTCCCAAATCGACTCAATCTCACCGATGACAATAGAGGTACAATGTTCCTTTGCTTCCTCAAGCATCAAGGTCGGGTGAACCCCCCCAAGAATGACCTGTTTCCCCTGGGCTAAAGCTTGATCCGCAAGCTCATAAGCCCTTTTGACGTTGAGGGTGCGGGCGGTGAGAGCCACGACATCGTAAGCCGAAAGGTCTTTTGGAACCTTATCCCCGATCCGCTCATCAATGAAGGTGAGGTCAAAGTGCTTCTTAACGAGGGTCGCCACCATCAGCAAGTTAAGGGGAATACTAACTTTCCCCGAATCAACCAGGAGCGGGGTATGGCTCTTTGGTTGGACAATCAACCAATGCTTGCGTCGCCCATTGGCCCCAGGGGACCGCGGAGGCTGGGATGATCCTAAACTAGGCTTTTCCATGAATACTTAATCCTTGTGGGAGGTTTGCAACGAAACGGGGACTGGGCGCGGCTGGGCCACCGGTTGCCGTTTCCCCAGCTTGACACTCTTGAGTTGGTCTTGCAGATTCTTGCGGAAGAGAATACTTGTAATCAGGGTAATGAGTTTAATGGGGTTATGCCAGACTCGCCCCACAATGGTCCGGCGCGAGTACATAGCCAAGTAATGCTGAAGGAAATTGATCTGATATTCAAGCGGGTCATATTTATCGCACCGCACGATAAGGTTCTGGGCCGTATACTTGTCCCAATCCTCATCAACAATCAGCCCCTTTTCCTTATACTCTAAATATAAGGCTGTCCCAGGGTAGGGCGTGAGGAGGGAATAGATCGGCATTACGATATGGTTATCGCGGACAAAAGCCAAGACCGCATCCATATCCTCGTAAGTATCAATTGCGGGGTTGACTAAGAAGTTCCCTTGCACACAAAGCCCTGCTTTCCGGCAGTTCTCGATGATCTTCGTAAACTTTTCGACACTGTTCTGGCGGGTTTTCCCATAGGCCTTGAGCGTTTCCTCATTGATCGACTCAAAGCCGACCAAGACCATCACACAACCAGCCTCCACCAGGAGCCTGACCGTTTTAGCATCTTCCAAGAAGTTGATACTAATGAAGGTACTGAAGTTAATGTCGCATTCCTTAATCGCCTCAAGGATCTCCCACATCTTCTTCTTGTTGACCCCAAAGTTTTCGTCCGTAAACATAAACCAGGGCTTTTTCCCTAAGCGCGTCTTTTGGAAAAAGACACGTTTAGCCTGTTCAATTTGGTTTTTGATAGCTTCTGGCTCTTGGATGCGATAGAGCTTCCCAGTGAAGTTAGGGGTAACACAGAAAGAGCAGCTATAAGGGCAACCGCGAGTGGTATAGATCGGAATCGACTTCCTGACATCTACCTTCCCGCGCTTGCTGGCATTGAAGATGCGCTCGTAATCTAGCCCTGGAGTCTGTTCGACGGGGGGAAAGTCCCGGGAGTCATAATGCGGTTTGAGGGTTCCCTGTGCAACATCTTGTAAGACCGTTGTCCAAAGGTTTTCAGCCTCGCCGTGAACCACTGCATCGCAGTGGGCGATAGCTTCTTCGTAGTTAAAAGAAGCGTGAACGCCCCCAAGTACAACCTTTTTGCCATGCTGGCGGAACTTATCGGCAATCTCATAGGCCCGAGTGGCATTCAGGGTCCGCGTCGTAATCGCCACCAGGTCATAATCACCTTGGTAATGGATTTTATCGCCAAAGAGCTCATCTACTAATTCAATTTGATGTTGTTTAGGGGTAATGCTGACCAAAATGCCAATCCCCATTGCAAAGAGGGCCTTTTGATTACTATCCTCGTCCTTTTTGCCCTGGGGGGTGATAAATAGAATTTTGAGTGGTCTGATTGATTCTGGGGGCAGAAGCTGTGGAGTTTCAGTAGTTTCAAGCTGTGAGGAAGGCTTCGAATCAGCAGAGCTTGCCGAATGATGTGCAATAGAATAGGATTGCTCTGGTAGCAAATCATTATTCACTGGATTGTCTCCTTAACAAACAAGGGATTCCTAAAGAAGACACACTTAGCATAGTTTCTTCTTATTTTAGAGATTATAGCACCATAGCGCTTATCTGTCCAATATACAAGGGTAGGCCAGACACCAAAAACCCGCCTCTCTTTGCCTTCAAAGGCATCCTTAGGGGCGGGCTGTTACGTTTTTGAGCCGTTCACGAAGCCAGCGCATTCAGCGCTTTTGGATGCTGTGTGCCACTTGTTCAGCAAGTGAACGGGCACTTTTGAGCAGCAAATCAGCACGGGGCATGGGGGTTGGCTCAAAAGCTTTGTTGTCTTGAAAAACTTGGTCGAGGGCATTTTGCGTTGATTTAGTCATCTCTTTGGGGATAACTAACAAAGCCAACGCAGCTTCGCTTAGGGCCTGACGCAAGTGCTTGCGAAAGGTCTGCGGAAAAAGGTTGAGCGGAAGCGTCAAGATGTCCAAGCCTTGGCGAGTCACATCGCCCACCATTCGAGCTTGATTCTCGAACATTTTGGGCAATAGTGCTTCAGAAGGCTTTGCTTTTGTTGGATCACTCATATTGCAGTTCGGCAAGAAAACCTCGCTCGAATCCCAGCTAATCCATTTCTTTGGGCAAACAAAGGGGCAAGGCGACCACCCGCGTTAGCGGGTGGTCGCCGTACCCAAGGTCAGTTACTTCTTTTCGCAGCATTCGGTGCGAGCCGTGGTGGCCAAATCCTGGAGCGTGCCGCTCAAGGTCTTGGAAACATTGCTCTGAATGCTGTCAACGGCGGTAATGATGTCGCCAGCCGCATTGCGGACACTTTGGCGAGATTCGGCGGGCAACAAAGCCAATGGGGTGGATCCGATCTTGATTGCCAATTGGGCAACGTTTGAAGCAACTCCGACTGCCGTGCTGATAAGGGTCTCAAGACCCTGTGAAATGGGGACGTTTGTGTCTGCCATAACCAACTACCTCCTAAAGGAAAATTCTACCTACCTAGAACGAACTGATGATGGATTAACCGCCGAATATAGGGAACCCGCAGCTTATTTTAGGCTGCTTGGGGGCGAAGAAACTTTTTGTACTGGGCTTCCGGTTGCTTCAGAAGCAACGCCAGTTTCACTAGCCCAGTCCTTCACGGCCTCGGTTGCCGCATCGGCCAAACTACCGGGCAAACTCGTTACCGCATAGAGAAGCTCGCGGGCCGCGTTTCGCAAGTGCTGCCGAGACTCTGCGGGTAAGAGGTTTAAGGGCATTGTCACCAGGGAAAGCCCAAACTCGACGGCCCCGGTTCCCAGTTGCGTGACTTTCCCCAAGAGACTTTCGTTCTGAACTGGGCGCACGTTACGGACCCGTACCTCACCTTCGTCTTCCAAAATGATCTTTATCTCTGGCCCTGTTTCCATTGTGAACCCTTCTTAGTGTCTACTCATTTGACTTGATTAAAGTAGCCACCGACAACAAATGCTGAAATGAATTGAACAACAATCACAAAGGCATTGTTTGATAAGATATAGTGCTTAAAGCTGTGATGCGTTGGGCTTTGATAGAGTTTTACTTGGGTGAAAGCCTGGACAAGCAAAGCTAAGAAAACCACTCCCGTGACCCAAAGATTTCCCCAGAAGAGAGCTACTAACAACAAAGCCACGAGGGAGAGATTGATCACCGCATAAGAGATTAGGAGGGTTCGGTGAATACCGAGTTCAACAGGAAGCGATTTAAGCCCAAGTTTGCGGTCTCCCTCGACGCTTTTAATATCATTGAGAAAGAGCAAACCCACCGCAATCCCCCCATTGACGGTTGCAACCAGCAAACTCTGCCAGGTTAAACTCGTGAGAATCAAGTGCCCAACACACCAACTGAAAACGACGTAACCCAATCCTACGGAAGGTGGCCCAAGCCAATAGTGTTTTTTGAGTTTGATCGGCGGTACACTGTAAGCAGCGGACAGAATCAAGCCCAGAATAGCCAAAACAACAATCAGCAGCTTGGCAAAGATCAATGAAACTAACAGAGTTGCAACGCCTAAGATAATCCAATTGATCTGCGCTTCAAAGAGCGTAACTTCACCCGCAGGAATGGGTCGACTTGGGTCATTTATCGCATCTAAATCCCGGTCAAAGTAGTCATTGATGCTCTGACTAAAACCTGTACACAAGGGCCCGATCATCAATGCGCCAAGTAAGACCCACCCCCATTGCGATAGACTGCTGGTATCAAACTTACCTGAAGCTAAGGCTCCACAGATACACATCAATAAAGGTGCATTCCAAGTGATTGGATCAGCCAATTTGATGTGGGCGAGAATGCGTCTTTTCAATGGAACTTGCTGCGTGATTTCAGTCAAGACTGCTGCTTCCTAATTATGAAACTGGCTTGACAGCTTGATAGAGAACGTGATCATAGGCTTCGGTGAGTTGCACGTCTTGGAAACCAACGCTGCGTAGCACATCAGGATAAATTTCGTGACTCTTGAACTCTAAAACCGAGAAGTTCATTCCAATTGCACACATATAATGACTGAGATAGTCATAATTGGGTTTTTTGGGGTCACTGATGATCAAATCTAAAATCAGAATCCGCCCGCCTGGTTCTAAAGCGTCAAAAGCCTTTTGGCATAACATCGTACAGAACTGGGCGTTCATTGGATAGAGAATCCGACTAAAGAGAAGCGCATCTGCGTTAGGATAAGGTTCGCGGTACATATCAATAGCTACAGGCGTAATTCGCTCGCCAAAACCCTTTGCGGTGGCATTCTCACGCACTAAATCAATGGCACTGGGCAAATTGATCAGCGTGACTTTCAAATCAGCGTGTTGTTCACACAACCCAGAGGCAATATCGCCGATTCCGCCCCCAACATCGAGCAAATGCTTCACGCCTTCAAGTTTAGCACTTTCTTGCAGCAGCTTGAGCGGAAAATAGATATTACTGCGATGGAGCGTCTCGTAGAAGATGCTATCTTCACGGGTTTTGGGCGGATGAGGCACAAAACTGGTAAAGTCAACTTCGCCTCGGACAACATCCGCTAAACGCAAGTAAAAGCTTTCGGCTAATTTAGCCAGATAATCAATGTGGGGAACTAACGTTAAGTTTGAATGTTGCTCTGGATGGGCAAAAAACTGGCTCGCACAAGGGGTGAGTGACCATTGGCCAGCTTGAATTTGCACGAGTCCAACTTGTTGCAGGGTAATCAGAAATTTCTCTAGCCGCGCCGGAACGGCTTTAGTTGCTTTGGCCAGGGAAGCAAGCTCGCTGGGGCCCTGGGCTAAAACATTAAACAAATCCAATTCGGCGGCGGCCTTGAGACACGAAAAGTCTACAATACTCTTAAAAACCATATCATAGGCGATGTCTGTCGCCTGCAACAACGCGGCATCATCCATAAAGAAGTTCCTTGCACCTTTTGCTAAATAGGCAATAATTTTTCATAGAACGCACTGCGTCATATTATAATACAGACCGCAGAATTTTTCAAGTTGGCAAGTTGGCTCTTACTCGGCGGGAAACCATTTGCCGATCACATCGGGCGCTCCATACCATTGGGGCGCATGGGGAATATGCCGCACACCGGGCAAAACAAGCTGGTCGGCTCCAGTCAGGTAACAACTGCGCGTAGGTGTTACGCCATCGCCAATATCGCTGCCATTGCCCGTAATTAGCTCATAGCAGTGGTAGGCAAACATTTCTTCTGGGCGGCCCAAACGCCGCCCTCTGACCCCATCACCTGCAACTGAACGATAAGCGATTTGGGGAAAATAGGCTCCAGGATAGGTCTGCTCAACAAAAGCTCCGAATTTTCGGACAAAAGTTTCCCAAGTTGCGTGAGAAGTTCCTAGAGTCGTAAGGCTGGCCACAGAGCGAAAACCGTTGTAGACTTGCTGATAATAAGGTTTATCGCCCAGATAAGTCCGTGCTACGCGGCCCCCCGAACTGTGGCCAATCAAATCAACTTTTTCGGCCCCCGTTTCGGCCAGAGCAACCGCAATCGTGCGAGCTAAAATGTTTATAACCAAGCGAAAATCTGGATCACGCACTTCGCCCCACTCACGGCGGCTAATATCAGTGATATAAACAACGCGGTTGTATGGTGGGCGGGCCAAAACTGTCGCCATTTGTTGATAATCTCGTGAGGCAGAGAGCCAACCACCAATAATTACTACAGGCCGCTTAGTTTGAGAGGATTTCACCACTTTCCCACCTTGTTTTGCGTCGTTTTAGTCTTGTTGAGCCTGCTGGATGGGCAATTCGGATGGCATTTTCTCTATCGAATGTTTAACCTGCCCAGGAATTAAGGCCAAATAGCTGAAACAATTGCGATACATCGTGAGAACTTGGGTCGAAGTGGTGCGAAATTGCTCATTGAACTCATGCAACCCTTGGGGCGGCAAAGCACCTTTCACAAACCCTTGTACTGGGTTTTGGGGTACAAAGTTAGCATCTTCGATGACGCGATTAATTTCCCATGAGCCATTTTGCACCCATTTGGAAGGCAGACAATTCATTTCAGCGAGGGTTGTTTGAAGTTGAGCATTGATTTCGCGCAGCGAACTTCCAAAAGTCCCCAATAAATCCATGAAAGATGCTACTTCAGGAATCGGGCTTCGTTGGGCTTGGCGGTTTTCTTCGTTTGTCATGGTGAATCAACCCTTTTACTTTAGAGTAGGCGGTTTTAGAGGAGAAAATGAGCTTTCGCGCTAAAATCCCCCTACAACAGCGAGAATTCCACGAGGGGCACGAGGCAAGGGCGCAAAGCAGAAATCTATGATTTCGCCTAAATTATCTTCTGGATAGCGATTATCTAGGGTTAAAATGGCTTCAAAAACATCTATAAAATGATCTAAAGATATTTCGGGGTGGCAGCCTACCAATTTTCCAATGATCTGCCGACGGTAATCGAGGCCATATTGCAAAGAGCAATTAGCCAGCTTATTCAACAAGAGATTACGGTTCTCGGCATTCCTACTGTGGCGTTGGGCCCAGCGTTCTAAGCCTAAATTTTCATCACGGTCAAGGTAATAATTGATCAAATCCGAGATTTCAACACTGGTTGTCATTTCAACCATTTCGGCCCAGCGCTGAATGAAAGGTCGACTAATAAAGGCCCATATATCATACAGTTGTGCAACCAAGTTACTCGCGGTGAAATAAGGTTCGTAGCTGAATTCGCGGACCAAGCCCCCTTCCCGTTCCGCAAGGATGGAAAGGACTTCGCGCACAAGTTCTTCGCTGACTTCATAACCGCCATTCCGCAAATGAATTTCGTGGGCCAATTCGTGAAGGGCGATTCCAACCGTGGCCTTTTCATTCCAGCGGCCCAAAACGACCATTGCGCCTTCGCTGGGACTAAAACTACCACTAAAGTCATCTTGTGCCGCCCAAGGTTGAAGGTCATCAAGCGTGGTAAAGTTCAAGCGCTTATCCAAAACCCCTGGACCAAGGGCGATGCCCCACATTTTGGTCGCCAACTTCCGAACCTGGAGGGCAATTCGGCGTGGATGATAAGTGTAGCTACCAGCGGTAAAGGTCTCTGTCGCTGTTTGCTCCATTTCTACGCAAACTCGCTGGTCATTTATTTGCAAGTGAAGATACATAGACTTGTTTGTTTAGCAATAAGCGCAGAAAGCCTTTTGTGGCAATCTTTCACATTCAAGAAGTTTTTTCGTACTTTGAAGCCCCAAGATGCAAGCGCAGAATTTGCACTACCAATGCTGGAAGTTCAAATAAAATGAGATGCCCACAGCGCGGGACCTTAAAAAAGACACTTTTTTCAGCTAAAGCTGCTAATTGTTGCCCCCCTTTTGGGTGCATAATCGGGTCGCTATCCCCCGCAACTAGCAGAACAGGCTGCTTTAAGGCGGCCATTTGATGTGGCACGGCTTCCAAAATCTCTTGGCGAGCCAGTTCCTTCACCGAAACGCCCACCGCATCGGCATCACAAAGCCGTACCCCAAGCGTACCCAGCTTCATATCGTTGACTGGGGGCGTATTTTTGGCCATCACTAAGCGGGCATAGATAAAAGGGACAAACCACCAGCCTCGGCGAGCAATTGGGCGGAGAAGCGAATTGAAAATAAAGCTCAAAATGCTGGGCGCAATTGCTGAAGCAGTTTTGTTATAGGCTAATAAGCTGAAATTAAAGAAGGCTAGGCTTTGAACATGCTCAGGAAAAGTGGCTGCATAGTGGAGAATAATGAAAGCCCCAAGCGAAAAAGCTGCAAGATGCTGTTTTTTGAGACCGAGCGCGTTTCCTAAAGCTAGTAAATCCAGACTAAAGCCTTCTACCGTATAATTCTGTTGGGGATCATTGTCTGAAAAACCATGGCCTTTTAGGTCGTAGAGAATCACACGATAGCCCGCTGCCGCAAGAGGATCAACAATGTGATGCCACCAAAAAGCGGAGCAGTTCCAGCCATGAACCAGAACTAAAGGCTCACCATCCTGTGGGCCAACATCTTGATAATGATGAACGATGCCATTAAGTTCAATAAACTGGGACCGCTGCAACAAACTAAGCTCAAACTCATGATCTTTTCTTGCGTTTCGGCCCAGATCGCGGGCTAAAAGAGCTTCTATTTCGGCTCGATAAGCCTTATATTTTGCAGTTGGTTCTACCATATTAAAGAAATAATATAATTTGCCTGATTTTATGTACCTAAAGACACATAATAGCGAGAAAGGATAAAATCCTCTAGGCTAGTTTAACAAAAAGATCTTCATCGATTTGTCTTTTAGCGTTGGTTGATTCTTCTTCTTCCCGAAACTCTAAGCGCAAAATGCCATCCTCATAGCGATATTCCCCTAAAGTACAATTGTAAAGGATGCGGGGCAAAGCTAAGGAACGATGCCATTTCTCGACACAAATCGTAAGATCGGTGGTTGTGCGCTCAAATTCAATCATCTCGGCTTCTAGGAAAGGTAAACGGACGCAGAGTTCATATAGCCCAGGCGTACCTTCCTCATTCCATTGGTCAAGCCAAATAGGTCGTTCGGTGTAGAGAAGGCTGCCAGGGTCTTTCTCCCCAAAAGTTTTCTGGCCGACTTCTAACAAACGGGCTAACCCAATAGGTTCACTATCTTGCAAAAAGGTCTTAAAGAGAGGAGTTGGGGTAAAACTAGTTTCGATCTCCGCAATATAGCCTTTTTGCAGATCAACCCAATAATCGAAAAAAGCCCCTAATTCAAGGCGCTGGGGCAGAATTTTGTTAATCATTACTGCGTCAAGCAGTAAACCATAGAGACTCAAGAAGGTATAGGCGCGGCGAGTTTCAAGCAAAGGCAACTTTTCGGGGTTGAGAACCAAGCGAATAGAGACATCGGTACTCAGGAGAAAATTGGAAAGTTTTTGCATCTGCTCCAGCAAAACCCCAATTTCCTCAAAAAACTTATCCTTGGGCATATCGCGCCGAAAAGGTCGAGCGACATTAGCAAATCCCCGATAAACATCAAAAAGCTTGCGCCCTGTATCGCCCCCGATGATCATTTCAGGATAAGCCAAGAGCCGTAAAGTGTTGCCTGTCGGCGCAGTGTCCAACACGATAGCATCCCACCGCCCACTTTCAGCTTCGGTCATAATGCGCTGGAGAGCAAGGATTTCATCCAAACCTGGCTGATTAGCCAGTTCGGCGGCTGTCGAACGGTCAACGCCCCGACTACTATAAGTACTCGAAATAAACTGCTGAAACCCCCCCAAATTGCGCCGCCACTCATAGACGGTGTCAATTTCCAAGCCCGACAAGGTGGGGGTCAAAGTTGTAGGTTGTTCCCGCGAGAGCGACTTTCCAAGCACATCGGCCAACGAGTGGGCGGGGTCGCTAGAGACCACAAGCGTGCGTCGACCTTTGTGGGCTAAAAGGGTTGCCGTAGCCGCTGAGACCGTCGTTTTGCCTGTACCTCCCTTACCTGAATAGATAATAACTCGTGTCATGGGTTTTTAGATGGGTTTTTAGTTCTCAAATGCCCTAAGACTTCATAGAATCTTCTAACCAAAGACAGCTGCAAACACTTTGGAAGCTAAGATTTATACTAATCTTCCTTGAGTTTGCTATTCAAGATAATAGCTACTTCTCGTTTAACTGGTTGATCGAAATGCGGCGAACTGGGACGCGGGCTGGTTGACTCTCAGCAGGAGAAGTTCCTACCAAAACCTCGCACTTAGGCTGATTTTCTTCCAGCAACTTTTCTGGCAGAGCAGGTTTTAACAAATTCTCAGGTTTTTCCTCTACTTCTGGTATGTCTGGTGTGTCCGCTTGGCCCGCCGTAGAACGCCGAATGTTTGCTCTGGCCCGAATGATGGGCCCTTTAGACGGTTTAGTCTCGGCGTTAGACGGAGGAGAAGCCGTGGGGAGACTCGTAGCTGATGATTGAAACATCTGGGAGGAAGGTGATGGTGGTGTTTCTGTTCGGCGGCTGGGGAGAACTGTGTGCATTGGCTGCTGCGCTTGAATTGTAGGGAGAACAACTTTTGGCTGGCTGCGGTTTGGGTTAGCAGCTTGGGGAGAAGTTGGTTGGAGGCGGATGCGGCGGCTCGCCCCAGAAGTTTTGGCATTTTGGGGGGCTTGAGCATTCGGCAGGGTTGGATCAACTTGCTTTATTATTCCCCCGCGTTGCAAACCAGCTGTTGTCCGAACCTGAATGCGGCGAGAATTATTAGAAGCTGCGGTGCTGGCTTCCTCATCAAGGGGGGGCAAAGTGTGTTGGCCAAACTGGATAAAGGCCCGCATAAGCGGGGTAAGAGGAGCCATCAAGGGTGCAAGCGGCCCCGTTGAACGTTGAACTTGGGTATCTAGTGCCATACTCATGCCCGTAAGGGCATTCCGGCGTACTTTGGGGTCTTGCATATTCCCGATCAATTCGGTTGTACCACTCATAACTTCGCCGGCCCGGTAGATTGAACCCCCAACGCGCCGGGGAACTTCAAGCAACAATCTTAAACCTCGACTAAAACCATAGATTCCGAATTGGTCGCCGAGGGGACTCGAAATTGTAGCAAGTGGCTGGAGAACGCCTCCAGGGGATTGAAGGGGAGGCAAAAGGGGAGTTGAGCGAGTCGGCCTTTGTTGTTCAAAAGGTGACTCGATGCCCTTCCGCTGCTTTTCATAAGCTGCAACAATATTCCTAGCTTGACCAACAGATTCTGTTTTTTGGTTTTGAGCGTCCGTTTCCCAAAAAGCCCACCAATGGCGTTTTTGGGGGGCTGCTTTTACCTCAGAATGGAGCATGGGCCGCGCTTCAAATGTTTCATTTCGGGGAAAGCGGTTTGCAAAAGCTCTAATTAACTCTTCAACACTCGCTTCATTTTTCGCTTGTTCATGCATCCAGCCCATCATCTCAGCCAAAAGAGGAGCTTCTTCAGCTGGCATGTAGTCTAATGTGTTGATTACCACCTGAAATGAAGGTTCTTTAACTAAGACTTCAGCCGAACCGCGCACGTTAATGCGGCGTTTGCGCTGGGCCGAACTGCCTGGAATCTGGAGCGAAAAGCGGACAAAGCCATGAATTGGATCCCAATTGTTGGCTTCCGCGACCTCAACATTTTGCCAGCTAAAACCATCAATGGTATCAACCCAAAGGCCTCGGGCCCAGGTAACTAAGCGCTGGTTAGTAAGGATGACAAAGTCGCTCATTGCCAACCCGCCAACTCTCTGGCCCCGTTCATCAAGCAAGGTGCCATCAAACATTGCCAGCATGACTTCGTTTTCTTCTAACAAACCACGATAGGAAACTTCTGCTACACTCGAAGTCTCAATGTTTAAGCCAATGTAAGGGTGGGGTTTCAAAAGCAGGGCCTTTTCTTTATTAGTCTTTGGTTTAGAAATCATGGTTTGCCCCCTTTATCTCGAACTATTCATCATTTTCGCGGTGCTGTAGAGAAGAAACCTTTGCTTTAGTGGGTGAACGGGGAACCGAACGAGGAGTTTCGCGGTGCCGCAGAGGTATTTCATGAAACTCTGCTTTGGGAGAAGGATTGGTTGTTTTAGCTTGGCGTTCTTCGCTGGAACCTGCGCCCCCGCCCCCCCGTAAATCACCGCCTTCACCGCTGGAACGGCGGCCCAGGTAGGCTAAAGCAATTTCACGGGCGGTTGAATTACTGCCCAAAGTCGTTAGAAGATCATTCAGGGCGCGTAAAGTATTGGTTACTTCACGGAGGTCACTGGCCTTTAGATTAAAGGGCGATTCGGTCTCCCGAATTGTGCGATTCAAGACATCCCAAGCCACGCGCCCCAACCGTCCCGCTTTATAAATCTGTTCTGGCGGCAAATCATTTGGGCTATGCTGAAAAATTGGAGGAATAACTTGCTGGGCTGTATTGGCCTCTTGGCCGGACCAACGATAAGGAGAAGCTTGCTCTTCATTGGCAATTGGGCCAAAGACATGATCTGCTAAGAGAGCGATAATTTCTTGACTTGCTTCTTCGCCACTTACCTGTTGAGTCACTAATTCCTGTGCCGCATTTGCCGCCAGGCGCAACAAAGAAACCGCTGCGGGGAGATCAACAAGCGGAAGTAAGGTAAACGTAAAGTGTTGTTTTTCTTCTCCTGGAGCAGCAAAAGCCAACCGCAGACTCGCGTGAATTGGGTCAAGCCCAATTCCTTCTACCAAACACAACTCTGTTAGTGGAAAAGCGTAACAGAGGTGGCGGCCATAATCCCTGGCCCACAACAAAACCCGCGAACTCGTTAGAAGACAATAGTCATGGAGTGTGGGGCCACTGACTCTGCGCCCGGTCTGATCAAGGACAATGCCATCGAGGGCCATCAGAACTTGCTCCTGGGGTTCAATTAACCCTAGGCTCTCAAGTTCGGCTAGATGGCTTGGAACCGCCGTATGGCTGAGGTAGAAAAGATCTAACATGGCATTAAAGCATAACTAGCCATCAACCTGACTCAGGAGTTAAGCTACAGAGAATCTCTTGACCTGCTCCTGTGTCTGGCTGATGGCTGTTGACTAGCGACGATTTTAGCGTGTGAAGCGTGAGCGCACCGTCTTGTGGCGGAACCCGCCTTCGGACAATACTCGACCCTCGCCACTGCCTGCACGACCACCAATGCCCGGATAGGCGTTGCGGTTGATGTTAAGTACCGCATCAGACGTTGCCTGGAGGAGATTACTAATCCATCTCCAGTGTCCTTCGAACATGACATCGCCTACCGATGCGACTTGGGCTGCGGATTCAGAGAACCAGCCCCGTGAGACTGCCATTGCGTTCACCTCCTTTCGCTGAAAGAATTGTTAAGAAGTACAGAACAATAAAGAGGAATTGCACAAAATCAATTTGTGCCCTGCTTTATGAAGAAGTTAAATTTCTTAAAAAGCCTGCTTCGGCCTAATCCGCACCTTTAGGAAAGCGAATTAGCTACAAGCTTATTTTCTATTTCGCCAGAGCCACCCTTGAATGAGCAATTCTTTAATTCTCGCTTACAAGGAAAGTTGCTTTGGCTGCATTTGAATTTATAATCGAGACTTAGATTTTGAAAAAACAACACTGAGCTGATGATACCACAGCTTGGACAAAAAAGCAATTGCCGTAGATTATGCTCTAAGGTATTAAATTCTTGTGCAAAACCCGCCTCACTGCACGCATTCAAGCATGACGACTTACGGCGGGTTCAACTTTGGTCAAGCAAATAGAGCTAAAACCTTCAAAAGGACTAAGATTGTAGACGGCGCTAGTATAGCACGACCCACCAAAAAGCGCAAACAGCTTACACCTTCTTAGCGGGTGAAAGGCACGATCAACCAATCGTCTTCCATCTCAGCTTGCCCGGCCTCCAAGCCTGTAAGGCTTGTTGGAAGGGTCATAATACGGCGGAAGTCACCGATTTGAATGACAAGTTCTTCGCCATTTTGGAACAAATCTAATTGTTCTACATTGGCAAAAGGCAACTTAATTCGTACACTATAACATTCGTTATCGTGTTTTCTAATCTCCAGGGGCGCTTCCTGATAAACCACTGCTGCTGGATTTTCATCACCGTAAATATCGCCTCCCATCAGGCGCAAACGCTCTAAACCAACAACTTCTTCGGGGTAATAGGGAATGTGGTAAATGGGTAAGGGCGAAAAGGAATTTTCCACTTCTTGGAGATAACGCTGCTGAATGGTTTTCCAGTGATTAAGATAGCCACTATCTTGGTCTACGGGCAAAATTTTATTAACGATGACGGTATCTACGGTCAAACCATACATAGAGAGATAGGTTAAAGCGCGTTGGCTCTCTTTGATGACCATTTTCTCAGGATTCATGACCAACCGCACCGAAGTCTCTTTTGGGTCGGTAAGAAGTTGCGTTAAGCCGGCCATTTGATTAAACATATCGTCGACGGCCTCGTAGACCTCAACTGAAGCAACCATTTTGCCCAACGCAGGCGTAACTTTGCTCATTGGGCGAATAAGGGGCCGGACAACCATATTTTCAGCATTCCGCATCATACTGATGGCCCACTTAAACGATTCTGGGGCCGACAAGAGGCGGAGCGTTTCACCTGTCGGCGCACAATCTATCACTAAGAGATCATATTTCTGATCCTCTTTGTGTTTTTTAACCCGAATAAGGGGAAAAGCCTCTTCCATGCCTGGCAAAATGCTCATTTCGTCGGCCAAAATGCCTTCGATTCCCTGTTCGGCCATCAGTTGCGAGAAGTGTTCGCGCACAATTCCCCAATTACTCTCGATCTCGTGATAAATGCTTACTTCGAGCGCATCGAGATTCGCCGTGATCTGGACTGGCTCAGGGCCCAAAGGTTGTTCGACATCGAGTGAATCGGCCAGGCTATGAGCAGGGTCAGTACTCATTACAAGCGTTCGCAAGCCTCTATCGGCAGCGCGAAGGGCCGTTGACGCTGCAACGCTTGTCTTACCTACGCCACCTTTACCTGTAAAGATCAGCGTTCGCATTGATACCTTTCTTAGATTATGTGGGCTATGAGAAGCACCCACCTATACAGCCCTCGGGGCCGCATTGTAGCACAAGAATGAAATATGTGCAAACGCATTGAACGGCAGAAAACCTGGGTTGAAAGCCCAGTTTGCCTTGCTTAGAGAAGCTGGTGCAAAATTTGAAATCCGCTAAAAGGCATTAGAAAGGGCTAAAAACCCCAAAACTGCGCGCTGGGCCCCAAGAAAGCTAGGCCTTCTTGGGGCCTAAAACGAGGCTGCTTTTCCCCTTGCAGAGTCGTTCTTTTTGCATGATTTGTACAAACGGCCTCCCGAACCAAACCTTACAAATTGATTTGCTAAATGAATTAACCCTGATATAGGTCATAGTTTGCGAAAAGGGGGCTACCTTATGCTATACTGACTCAGGTAAATTTGCGTAAGCTATTTTATATTTATATGGAGAGTTGCTGCCATGAGCGGTAGATTGAAAGTGATGGACAATCTACGCCGGGTTCAAATTTTCAGTGGCTTGAGCGACCCTGAATTGCTGCAGGTGGCCAGCCTCTGTAAGGTTTGGCGAATCAATGCTGAACAGGTGATCTTTAATGAGGGTGATGACGGCGATGAATTGTTTATTATCCATGAAGGTTGCGTGCGTGTCTCGCTTAATACGCGAGGAAGCGATGGCCACCTAAGTCCTGCAACAATCAACATTCTTTATGCAGGCCAAAGCTTTGGTGAAATGGTCTTATTAGATGGAGCAACGCGGTCCGCGACGGTCACGAGTACTGATCCATGTGTGTTATTGGTGATAAAAGAGGGTGAAATTGTTGAACTTTGGGAATCAAACCCCCGAATTGGCTACATTGTGATGCACAACTTGGCTTGCGATTTAGCTTATAAACTTCGCTCTTCAAACCTGCTTTTACGGGGCAACATTCGTTGGCAACGGGGGGAGTTAGATCGCCGTTCTTGAAGGTCTTTCTTTTGCCCCAAAAAATCATTCCCTTTGAAATCGTGCTGTTAAGCGCTTTTTTAACGTAAGCTTAATCTTAGTTTCCAAACTACTTAACAGAAGCCAAGTATGCTGCTGTGAGAGTGATAGACCAACTTAGCCACAAAATAGCTCTTGCTTCTTTGAGTAAGGAAAGCTGCGTTTTGTGGTAAGCCAATTTACAGAAAGGTGCAAAAGCAGCTATGTCGCTAACCAAAAACCGCCAGATCGTTTTCTTCTGTTTCCTAGCATTGTTAGTTTTCCTTGCTCCCGCTTGTGGAAGCGGGCCAGCCCCGACAGATATGACAAAAAAAGACCAGCCTACGGTTGAAGCTGAGACCGCTGAACCAAAATCCGCGCCGAAAACTACTAATTCCTTCAAACCTCGTGCAGTAAAAGCCAAATTAACCGCTTCGGGAGCCAGTTTCCCCGACCCCATCTATCAAAAATGGATTGAGAGCTACAAAGGAGTTGCGCCCGATGTGGCAATAAACTATCAACCGGTTGGCTCTGGCCAAGGCCGCAAAAATTTCTTTGGCGGCTCAACTGATTTTGGCGGAACCGACAAATATGCCAGCGATGAAGAACTTGAAACTTTTGGGAAAGATGTCTTTCACATTCCTACGGTTTTAGGGGCTGTTGTCGTTACCTATAACCTCCCTGACCTGGAGAAAATCCAGTTTTCGGGCGAAACGCTTGCTAACATCTTTCTTGGCAAGATCACAAAATGGAATGCTTCAGCAATTGCCAAAGAAAACCCTGGTGTAGAATTACCAGATGAAGCAATTACGGTTGTGCATCGCTCTGATGGCTCAGGTACAACCAGCATTTTCACTAATTATCTCAGTAGTGTGAGCAAAGATTGGCAAACTAAAGTGGGAACGGGCGATAGTGTAGAGTGGCCCGTGGGCATTGGCGGCGAGAAGAATCCTGGCGTAGCGCAGGCGATCAAACAGACGGAGGGCGCGATTGGTTACGTCGAGTTGATTTATGCTACCGCTAACAAACTGCCGACTCCGGCCATCAAAAATGCGGCAGGGGAATATGTTGAGCCAAATTTGGCCAGCACCAGCGCGGCGGCTGAGGGCTTTTTGAAGACCATGCCCGCCGATTTGCGCGTCAATATCATCAATCCCCCTGAAGGTGAAAAAGTCTATCCAATCGCGGGTTTTACCTGGATTTTGGTCACCAAAGAGCAGACGGATAAGACTAAAGCTACGGCCCTGACTGATTTCCTCTATTGGTCGCTGACTGAAGGCACAAAAGATGCTGAAGCGCTTGGTTATGCACCTTTGCCTGAAACGGTGCGCGAAAAAGCGCTTGAAAAATTGACACAAATTGAGGTTGCAGGTAAGCCAGCCTTTAAATTGCCCAAATAAAAAGCCTTCTCTCAAGTGTTTTAGGGGGTACTCGCTGGAGTACCTCCTGCCCCAAGTTTTGGCTTTCTAAGTCCCCAAAGAGTACTACATGTCACAAAAAGAAGAAAATTCCAGCTTCTACGAAGTCTGGCAACGTCGAACCCAACACGGGGATTTGCTTTTTGGCTGGCTCACCTTGTTTTTCGGCCTAGTCGTTATTACGTTAGTTTTTGCCATTGGTTATGTTGTTTGGTCTGGGTCGGCTGAAGCCCGCGATAGGTTTGGCTTTGGTTTTCTCTTCCAAACGGGCTGGAATCCTGTCAAACACAACTTTGGCGCAATGCCTGCAATCTATGGTACGCTTGTATCTTCTCTTATCGCAGTGACTCTGGCCGGCCCGTTAGGCATTCTCATCGCAGTTTTTCTTTCTGAACTGTGTCCTCTCCACTTACGCAACCCACTATCTTTCTTAATCGAATTACTCGCAGCGATTCCAAGCGTTATCTATGGAATGTGGGGCGTTTTTGTCTTCATTCCCTTCTTCAAAAGCGGAATTGCGAAGCCCTTAGCCAGCACGGTGGGGCAATGGCTGCCCCTTTTTGCGGGCCCAGTTGCGGCAGGGCGCGGCGTAATGGTTGCAGGAATTATTCTGGCGATCATGATTTTGCCCACAATCGCGGCCATTGCGCGCGAAATTCTAGCAGTTGTGCCCAATCACCAACGCGAAGCCTTATTGGCCGTTGGGGCCACGCGCTGGGAGATGATCTGGTACGGCGTTTTGCCCTATTCACGGGCGGGCATCGTGGGCGGAATTATGTTGGGTTTGGGCCGGGCGTTGGGCGAAACCATGGCCGCTTTGATGGTCATTGGAAGTGCAAAAAGCACGATTGAAAACTCTTTGTTTGCGCCTGGAATCACTGCTGCTGCGTTAATTGCCAGCGAATTACCGAATGCAAACGATAGCCTTCACGAGTCAACGCTGATTCTAATTGCCCTTGTTCTCTTTGGAATTACGCTTATTCTCAATATCTTGGCTCGCCTCTTGGTTTGGCAAGTTTCTCGCGGGCCTGTAGGAACGATTCGGGCATGATTACGCAAGCTTCAAACTATAAGCAACGCAAGATTGTCGACCAATTTATGCGCGGCCTAATGGTTGGGGCGACAATCCTCGCCTTAATTCCCCTTTTCCTCATCCTTGGCTATGTTATCTTCCGTGGTGCAAGTTCGCTCAGTTTGGCTTTTTTCACCGAAGCCTACAAAGCTCCCCAAATGAGTTTGACGGGCGACGTTCAAAGCGCAGGCGGCGTGTTGCACGGGATTGTTGGCTCTATCCTAATTGTTGGGGCCTCGCTGCTCTTTGCGCTCCCGATTGGGATTTTGGCTGGCGTTTTCTTGGCTGAATACCCAGCGAACAGCGTAGCTACTACTGTGCGTTTCGCCACCGATGTTCTCAGTGCTGCGCCCTCAATCGTAGTTGGCGTTGTGGCTTACATTTTGATTGTTCAAAGGACCAAACAGTTCTCAGGTTTAGCAGGAAGCGTGGCGTTGGCGGTCTTGATGATTCCCGTCATTACGCGGACAACCGAAGAGATTTTGAAACTTGTGCCACATACGGTGCGCGAAGCGGCTATTGCGTTGGGTACACCTAAGTGGAAAACGACGTTTACGGTTGTCCTGCCCGCCGCGACCAGTGGCATTGTAACGGGGGCTTTGTTGGCTTTTGCCCGTGCGACGGGCGAAACGGCTCCGTTGCTTTTGACCGTTTTGGGCAACAATAATCTCGGTTATAGCCTCTTAGAGCCGCTGGCTGCGCTGCCCCTTTTGACCTACAAATATACTGAAATGCCTTTTCCTGAACTCAACGATCTGGCTTGGGGCACAGCTTTAGTTCTCACGGGCTTAGTTTTGAGCGTTAATCTCTTAGCGCGCTGGGCAACTCGGAGTCGGTTAAAGTAGCCAAAAGAGTAAAAGATCATGGCAAAAAACGAAGCAAATAGTATTCATTTGCAAGACCTCAAGCCTTTTTATGGTTCTTTTCAAGCCGTTGCTCCCGTAAACACTACTTTTGCCTCGCGTGCGATTACCGCAATGATTGGGCCTTCTGGCTGCGGCAAGTCTACCGTGATTCGGTGTATCAATCGGTTGCACGAAAATATCCCTGGCGCACGGGTGGAAGGGAAGGTTTTGCTCGGTGAGCAGAATCTTTATGGGCGTGAAATGGAACCCCAGGCTGTCAGAAGACGCATTGGAATGGTTTTTCAGCAGCCTAATCCCTTGCGGATGCTCTCGATTGAGCAAAATGTTGCGATTGGGCTGAAATTGGAAGGCCGCCCAAAAAAGGAGCTTGCGGAGCGGGTGGAAGCCAGCTTGCGCCGCGCCGCGCTGTGGGATGAAGTCAAGGATAAATTGCGCGAATCGAGTTTAGCTCTTTCGGGCGGACAACAACAACGACTCTGTATTGCGCGCACGATTGCCCTGGAGCCAGAAGTCATCCTGCTCGATGAACCCTGTGCCGCCCTTGATCCCATTTCGACTTTGAAAATCGAAGACTTGCTGTTAGAACTCAAGCAACAATATACAGTCGTAATTGTAACGCATAATATGCAACAGGCCGCCCGCATTTCAGATCGGACGTTGGTTTTTATGGTTGACACGAGTGTGGCGCGACCCAGGGGGCTAATGGTTGAAGAGGGCGAAACCTTGCAAATCTTCACGGCTCCGCAAGATCTGCGAACCCAAGATTATATTAGCGGGCGTGTTGGTTAGGAAAATGATGACTCAAGAAGTACAAATTCAGGCCAATATCTTCTCATCGCTGATAACGCGGTTTTCAAACTATCAAAATGAAGCGGTTGGGGCTTTGAGCAATAAGATTCAAGCGCTTCACTTTGATTTTTACTATGGTAAGTTTCAAGCTCTCAATGATCTAAGCTTGGCAATCAAAGAACGCTCGATAACGGCGCTTATTGGCCCTTCTGGTTGCGGAAAATCAACTTTTCTGCGAGCCATAAACCGGATGCACGACCAGAATCCCACAGCACGAGCGGCGGGCCGCATTTTCCTCGATGGGCAGGATATTTATGGGCCTTTCACCGACCCCTTGCTTTTGCGGCGGCGCGTTGGGATGGTCTTTCAACGCCCCAATCCTTTTACGCTGTCTATTTTTGACAATGTGGCTTACGGGTTGCGCGTGGCTGGTTGGAAAGATAAAAAGCGGATTGCCGAGCGGGTGGAAGAGGTTTTGCACCAAGCGGCGCTGTGGAATGAAGTCAAAGATCGGCTAAATCATTCGGGGCTGGGGCTTTCAGGCGGCCAACAGCAACGGCTTTGTATCGCTCGCACGATTGCCCCTAAGCCCGAAGTGATTTTAATGGATGAGCCAGCCTCGGCTCTGGACCCGATTTCAACGCTGAAAATCGAAGAAACGATGTTTGAATTGCGTCAAGAATTTACAATCATCATCGTAACGCATAGTATGCAACAAGCGGCTCGCGTCTCTGATGAAACCGCTTTTTTGCTCATGAATGCCGAAACTAGAGCGGGAGAATTGATTGAAGCGGGCCCGACGGATCAAATCTTTACGAATCCGCAAGATAAGCGCACGGAAGATTATATTTCAGGGCGTTTTGGCTAGAAAAATAAGGCCTTTACGTTCTTTCACAGACCCTTGCAGGCTTCAAAGCTGCAAGGGTTTTTGGTGTTATAATCTGAGGGATTCGTTTTTCCTAACTTTAGCTTGGCGAGAATATGCGCTCCTTCACCATCTTTCAGAATTCTGCTTTCCAAACCGACCAAGATTCGCTGGCCCTTGAATGTATTTTAGCCGAAAAGGAAAGTATAACGTGGCTTGACATCGGCGACCCAACGGATGATGACTTGGCCTTCTTAAAAGGGGTTTTTGATTTTCACCCGCTTGCGCTTGAAGATGCTATCCGCACGGGCGAACGTCCGAAAGTTGATGTTCACCGCGATTATTATTCTATCGTTTTCTATAGCACCTTCTATGATTCACAAAATCAAAAAATTATCGCGTTACCTTTTCACCTTTTCATTGGAGCAAATTATCTCGTAACGATTCATCAGGGCCAGATTCACCAGATTCAAGAGACTTTGGAACGTTGGCAATTGCCAAACAGCCCTGTGCATCATTCAGTTGGCGCGTTAGTCCACTCGCTTTTGGATGCAGTGGTGGATGATTATTTCCCAATGATTGATAAAATTGCTGAACAGGTAGAAGATCTCGAAGATGAAATCTTCAGAAACCATGATGATGATGCGATTCAACAGATTTTTGCGCTCAAGAAGGAAATCTTAGGTTTAAGGCGGATTTTGGCTCCCGAACGCGACGTTTTGAATGTTCTCCTGCGTCGCCAATTGACCATCTTCAAATCCAAAGATGTGGTTTACCTTCAGGATGTTTACGATCATATTGTACGAATCACAGAGAGTACGGATACCTATCGAGATCTGCTCTCTAGTGCTTTGGATAGTTATCTTTCTTTACAATCCAACAAACTCAATCAAATTGTTAAATTACTGACGATAGCTTCGATTATCTTAATGTCAAACTCCCTGATTGCAGGCATTTACGGCATGAATTTTCAATTTATGCCTGAACTGCAATGGCAAATTGGTTATCCTTTTGCCCTTGCTCTGATGGTTTGTATCAGTGCGGGGCTGGTTTTCTATTTTCGGCAGCAGCGTTGGTTATAACAACTTTGGGCTTTAGGGATAAGAGCTTGGTTCAGGATAGCTTGGCGCAGCAGGCGGGGAAGTAGGGGAAGGTTGCGGTAAGGTCGGCGGAAGTGGGGAAGCTCCTAGCGCAGGGGGAGGCAATTTGGGAAGGGCAGTTGCTTCTTTGGGCGGCGAAGGTACAGATAAAGGGGTGGCCAAAGGTACGGGAGAAGGTGGCGGTTCAATTGTTGGCTCTGCGCTTGGGATGGGTGAGGGAAGAGGAACTTCAGTCGCTTCAATGGCAAGGGTAGCAGTTGCTTCCTCTTCGGCGGGAGGAACAGCATTCATGGGGGAAGGTGAAGTTTCAGGCAACGCAGCAGGTTGGTTAGCTTCGGTTGCGGTTGGGCTACTTATTGCCAAAGGTGGGAGCGGGAGCGACCCTTTAGCCAAATAGCCGCATAGCAAAAGAAAGAAGAGGAACAGGCTGATTGCGGTTAAGATTATTACCCACCTGAAAAGGGAACGCTTTGGTTTCTTTTGGGAGGGAAACTTTACTTTAGCTGGCTCAAAAGCTGGCGCAGGAAAGGGCCTTGGGGCAAAGGCTTTGACCGTCACCGTTGGGTCACTTGAATTTAAGGTCAAGGTAACTTGGTCTGAAGGTCTACTTTTTAGCACCACAAGGGCTGCAAGGTCTTCAATCGAAGCTAAAGGTATGCCATTTAGCCGTGCAACTTCGCGCAGCGCCGCGACAAACTCTGGGACATTGGTAAACCGATCTTGCGGGTTTTTGGCCAAAGCTTTCAGTAAAATAGCATCCAGCCCCAATGGAAGGTCGCGTTTAAGCAGGCTTGGGGGCGCAGGAATGGTTTGGATGTGGGCAACAATCAGTTGCATAACCGTACCCGTGAAGGGGACCCGCCCCGTCAGCAATTCATAAGCTACAATCCCTAAAGCGTAAAGGTCGCACCGGCCATCAAGGGGCCGGGTTTCAGCTTGTTCGGGAGCAAGGTATTCGGGTGTGCCAATGAAAGTTCCCGTCTGGGTCAATTTTTCAGTCTCTGGGCCGAGGATTCGTTGGGCAATGCCAAAATCGGTCAGCAAGACGCGGCCTTGCGAATCAAGCATTATGTTTTGCGGCTTGATGTCGCGGTGAATCGCTTTTTGGCTATGGGCATAGGCTAAAGCCTGGGCAATCGGCTCTAAAATCGTGATCACGTAGCCCAACCCCAAAGGGCCGTGTTGGTGAGCAAGCTCCGCGAGGGTGCAACCGTCAATTAGCTCCATTGCGATATAGCGAAATTGGTCTTGCTTGCCAATATCGTAAATCCTCACAATTGCAGGATGGTGCAAGTTGGCCACCAACACCGCTTCGCGCTCAAACCGCTGCACAAACTCCGAGTCGGCGTGCAGTTGCGGCACGAGAATCTTGAGGGCCACAGGGCGCTGGAGAAGGGTATCCGTCGCTCGATAGACCCAAGCCATCCCGCCCTGGCCAATTTTATCTTGAAGCAGATAGCGCCCAAACTGCTCACCGCCAAGCTCTTTCACCGCAAAGTTCCCTTTCTGGCTGCCATCAGGCTGCGAAAGTGGTTTTTTTCTTAGCCTAATGGTATAATTTACCTATGACGTGCTGATTGTACCACATTGCTCCCTGGCTTTCAAAGCAGGAGGCTTACCATTTTATGATCACTGAACGCCGTGACTAGGGCTATGGGAGGCTTGCCAACATGGAGGCTCTTGCTGCTCCAAAATTGACTTTCAAACGCGAGAACGGAATCTACCGCGAACTTGAGTGGAATAAGGATTTGATCACGGTTGGGCGGGATCGAGAAAATGACTTGATCATTGATCATCCCCAAGTTTCACGCCGCCATGCCCAATTTTTGCGCGATGATTCAGGCTTTGCGATTCGAGACCTCAAAAGCACAAATGGCACATTGCTTAATGGCGAAATTATCCAAGGGATGCGTGAACTGCATCATCAAGACAAAGTAACAATCGCTGATGCCTTGATCACCTTTCAAGATCCGCAGGAAACATTGCGCGGGCCATTGGCTGCTGAGGTTTTGCGGGCGATCCGCGAAGAGTTACGCATCGATTCACCAACCAAAACGGTTTTTATCTGCGGGCAACCGCTTAATCCTCCGCTTACGCTCAAGGAATTTCAGCTTTTAGATTTGCTCTATCAGCGCAAAGGCCAAGTTGTCAGCAAAGCTGAAATTGCTAAATTAGTTTGGGACTATGATGTTTTTGATTTTAATGCAATTGACGCACTAGTTTATCGGTTACGGCATCGAATTGAGCCAGGCCCAAACAAAAATAAACCGCGCTACTTGCTAACCCAGCGCGGCTTTGGCTATAAACTGGTTACAAACCCCGAAAACAACGCAGAACAGAAGAATAGCTGAGTTAGTAATGCACCAAAGCACCTTAACTGCCGCCCGCCAGCTGCGCGGTTCAATCGCTGTGCCAGGCGACAAATCAATCTCGCATCGGGCAATTTTGCTCAACGCGCTGGCGGAAGGCCAAGCGCGAATTAGTCATTTTCTGCAAGGGGCCGATTGTCTGCGGAGCATCGCCGCCGTGCGCGAATTGGGCGTAGAAATTCAAACCTCTGGCGACGAGGTCTGGGTCACAAGTCGCGGATTGGCGCATCTGCAAGAGCCAGGCGATGTCCTTGATTGTGGGAATAGCGGCACAACATTGCGCTTGCTGGCCGGCTTGCTGGCGGGCTTGCCGCTCTTCGCGGTCTTGACGGGCGATGCTTCCCTGCGTTCCCGTCCCCTGCGTCGCGTGGTGGAACCGCTTAGGCTTCTGGGGGGCCGCATTGATGGTCGCTCGCAAGGTGACCGGGCTCCGTTGGCCGTGCGGGGCTGGACCTTGCGGGGGGGTACTTATGCGCTCCCGATTGCCAGTGCCCAGGTCAAATCGGCCTTGTTGCTGGCGGGTTTGGGCGGGAGCGAACCTTTAACCCTGACGGGGCGCATTGACTCCCGCGACCACACGGAGCGGATGTTGTTGGCCATGGGGGCCGACCTTACTCAAACCTTAGAGGAGGTCACGCTCCGCCCTGTGCCCAATGGCCTGCAATCCCTTTCCTTACGTGTGCCTGGTGACCCTTCCTCGGCGGCTTTCTGGTGGGTTGCAGCGGCCATCCATCCTGATGCTGAATTGACAACCACAGGGGTTTGCCTTAACCCCACGCGCACGGGTGCGCTTGATGTTTTGCGCGAAATGGGCGCGGCCATAACCATCACCAATGAACATTCGGAAGGGAGTGAACCCGTTGGCGATGTAACGATTCGTTCGGCGACCTTACACGGGACCGAGATCAGCGGAGCTTTGATTCCTCGCCTGATCGACGAGATTCCAATTTTGGCCGTTGCTGCTGCTTGCGCTGAAGGTGAGACCCTTATCCGTGATGCTCAGGAGTTACGGGTCAAAGAGACGGATCGGATTGCGACGGTAGTTTCAGGGCTCAATGCGCTAGGAGTACGGGCCAAACCGACGAACGACGGGATGCGAATTGTGGGGCTTTCTCCCCAAAGCTCGCTTCAAGGAACCCAATTGCCCAGCCACGGAGATCACCGGCTGGCGATGGCCTGGGCGATTGCGGCGCTTGTGGCGCGAGGGGAAACAACGATTACCGAGGCGGATGCGGTAGCCATTAGTTATCCGACCTTTTGGGAAACGCTCGAAACAATTAGACACAGATAGGAGTTCGATTTGAAAATCTTAGTTACGGGCGGAGCAGGCTATATTGGAAGTGTTACGACAGCAGAATTAGTGCAAGCAGGGCACGAAGTTGTTGTTTTTGATAATCTCTATCAAGGACATCGCCAAGCTGTCCATCCTGACGCAACATTTGTCCTGGGCGATCTTGCTGATAAGGCAGCTTTAGCCCAGCTTTTCACGAATCATCGAGAATTTGAAGGGATTATAAATTTCGCCTCCTATACGTTAGTCGGTGAAAGCATCCAGAATCCGCTGAAATATCTGTGTGGGAACTTGGTTAATACAGCAAACCTTTTGGAAGCGGCTGTTTCGCATGGAGTAAAGCGGTTTATCTTCTCTTCCACCGCCAATTTGTTTGATGCCCCAGCGCGAATTCCGATTGATGAACAAGAACTCATTAAACCTGGTTCACCTTACGGTGAATCAAAGTTTTTCATTGAGCGGCTCTTGCATTGGTTTGAAAAACTCTACGGTCTGCGCTCCATTTGCCTGCGCTACTTCAATGCGGCGGGTGCAACCCCAACGTTGGGCGAAGATCACAGCCCCGAAACCCACCTTATTCCGCTCGTTCTTCAAGTTGCTTTAGGTCAACGCGACCAAATCACGGTTTTTGGCCATGATTACCCCACGCATGATGGTACTTGCATTCGGGATTACATTCACATTGTTGATCTGGCCCAAGCGCATATTCTGGCCCTTCAAGCCGTGGATGAGCTTGGGAGTCAGAAGTATAATCTGGGGAATGGGTTGGGCTTTACAGTCTTGGAAGTTCTTGAAATGGCTCGCCAAATCACGAAGCATCCGATTCCAGCGGTTGCGGGCCCCAGGCGGCCTGGCGACCCAGCTGTGCTTTTGGCTTCCACGGAAGCTATCCGCCGTGACCTTGGTTGGCAACCGCGTTCCCCTGATCTGGCGACCATTGTTGGCACTGCGTGGGCCTGGCATAAGACGCACCCCCACGGCTACGCTGAATAAGCCTTAGATCGGGGAACAGGCTAACCAATGGTCAACATACCACGGCGAATTGGAAATTATGAACTAGAATCTGAAACGGGGCAAGGCGGAACCAGCCAGGTTTGGCTGGCCCGCCACGCCTATTTGGAGCAACGCCAGGTAGCCATCAAAATTTTATTGGCCCAAGATCGGGATACGATTCAGCGCTTTACCCGCGAAGCCAATCTTACCAGTCGTTTACAACACCCCAATATTGTGCAAGTCTATGATCATGGCTTTTATGATCCTTTTTATTGCACAATTTTGGAATATGTCAATGGTGGTTCCTTACAACAAGTCATCCAGAATGAGGGCCAATTAGCGCTTGACGAGGCCCTCAACACCTTCAAACAAATTGCCTCGGCCTTGGATTATGCTCATAGCTTCGATATTGTTCACCGTGATGTTTCGCCTGGCAACATTCTCTTTGAAAGAGCGACTGGGCGGGCCCTCCTGACCGATTTTGGCATTGCCCGCGAGCCAAGTCAATCGATGACTTCGGTCTACACTATTATGGGAACCCCAGGTTACTGGTCGCCCGAACATACCCGTTCGGCTACCGAGGTTACGCCCCTTTCCGACATCTATAGCCTGGGAGTCGTTCTCTACGTCATGCTTTGTGGCGCTTTGCCCTGGGACGAAATCCCTGGCCCGCCTCAAAATAACTTTGGCCCCCCGCTGCCCCTGCGTCAACGGGGCCTCCGCAATTTACCCAAAGAAGTTGATCGCGTCTTTCAAGTTCTGCTCTCTACTGACCCCGCTAAACGCTTCCCCACGGCCCAAGCGGCGGTCAACGAATTAGAGCGCATTTTGCTGCGCCACCAAGCGGTTACGCAACAAAAGTTTCGCCCCCCGCAGCTGCTTGGGGAAGGGAGCCATTCGTGGGTCGAACCGGCTGCTTCGCTTCCGCTTGATCCGCCTCCTGCAACAGAGGATGAGAACGAGCAAAGTATCATTGAAAGCGTCTTAGGGCCGGACTTGATTCGGGCCCCCATTGTCCAAGCGGAAGAGCAAGCCAAGCGGTTGTATCAACCTGGAGTGGTTGCCAAATTGCTGAACCAGTGGGCAAAGCAGAGCTTCTGGCGCAAACAGCTTTTAGGGCGTTTGGCTAAATTGCACATGCTCCGTAGTTACCATCTCTACTTCTATCGCCTCCGGGTGGTCTATGAAATCCGAGAAGCACCGCAGCTGCTTGAGGAGCCAGATCATAAGAAGGAGCTTTTTCCCTTAGAGCCAGAACTTACGCCTTGGGATGTCGAACTTCCCCCCCTTGAAACCTTTGAGGACAACCCTGGCAACCAAGAGTATCTTCCTGGTTCAGCCTATATTTGTACTTGTCCCAGTTGCAATGGGAAGGGGAAAGTAATTTGCCCCGAATGCGAAGGGCAACAACGGGTCTATGTTACGCCTGAAGAATTGGCGGATTCGACTTATGCTTCTTCCCTTCCTGAATGGCTATGGGCCAAAGCCCAGGAGGTTTTCCCAAAGTTGAAGGGGGCCAAGGATGCTGCCCCCGCCCTGGAGCATGAAGGGCCGTTCGAGCAACTAGACCAAAACGACCTGCTCTATGTTTCTTGTCCCGCTTGCGAAGGAAGGGGGGGGCATCCTTGCGAACGGTGTCAAGGAATCGGGCGACTAGTGCAACACAAGGCTTTTTATTGGCAGCGAATCGTAGATAACTTTGAAGTTCACGACGAGCTTTCTCCGCTGGTCAATGAAGCTTGGTTGCGGAAAAATTGTGACCTTCAGCCGATCTATTGTGAGCAAGCCAAGGGGCCCTTTCGTCCTGAATGGTCCCGCATTCGCCAGTTGCGGCGGTTGATTCAGCAAGCTCAAGCTGAGACCGATGATGAAGTGCAAGTTGCCCTCAGCGAAGTAACAATCTTCTTCCTCCCCGTAACGGACATCTTCTTCGACCTGGGAACCACAGAAGAACCCAGCGAAGCTGAACTTTATCGCGTTTCAATCTATGGGTTTGAAAACCTTATCCCTTCGGACTGGCGGTTTCTGAATTGGGAACGAGTGATGCTCCTTTGCTTCAGCTTTTTCCTCCTCGCTCTTTTGGGGGTTTTCGGGTTGGTAAATTGGCTCTTTCCCTGCTAAGGTGGTACAATTTAAGTAGCAGATTGAGAAAATAAGATGCTCCTGGTCATAGATATAGGCAATACAAATATCAAACTTGGGGTTTATCAGGCCGCGCAATTGGTGAATCATTGGCGTTTAGAGACAAGTCGCTTCAGGTTGGCCGATGAATATGCGGTTTTGATCAATAATCTGTTTATGATGGCTGGTTTAGATCGCAAAGCAATCAATGGCTGTGTGATTTCCTGTGTCGTTCCGCCGCTCATTAGTCAATTTTATGAATTGATTCAGCGTTATCTTGCGGTTGAGCCAATTATCGTTAGTGCCAATATCCAAACGGGCCTTCATTATGCCGTCGAAACCCCACAAGAACTCGGTTCAGATCGCATTGCAAATAGCGTAGCCGCGCATAAACAAGCTAATGGCGCTGTGATTGCGATTGCTTTTGGCACGGCTACCGCTTTTGATGTCCTTACTGCTGAAGGAATTTACGTTGGGGGCGCAATTGCGCCTGGAATTGGAATTAGCGCGGAAGCTCTTTTTCGCACGGCGGCCAAGCTTTATCAGGTTGAATTGGTGCGCCCCGCGCAGGTTATCGGCAAAAATACGGTTCATTACATGCAATCGGGCTTAATTTTGGGCTATACGGGTTTAGTTGAGGGTTTAGTAATGCGTATTCAGCAGGAATTGGGGCAGACCTGCACGGTCATCGCTACGGGCGGGTTGGCGGATGTTATTGCCCGCGAAACGAAAGCGATTACGAAGGTAGAACCTTTCTTGACCCTGGAAGGTCTCCGCTTGATCTATGAAATGAACAAGAAGGTTTGAAGTAAGCCTCCTTCAAATCATTCCTTTAGGCAAGCTCAGGGAACGCTATCGACTTCCCTCTTTTTGTGAGGAAAAGATATGCTGCAACTTTCTTTCATCTATCCCGCTGCGCTCTGGCTGTTGCTATTGCTCTTTCTGCTCTGGGCCTTCACCCTAGCTCTACCTCGGCGCGTCCCCCCTGGGCGTTTCTGGAGTAGCTTAGGCCTCCGGACCTTCTTACTCTTAGCCTTAATTTTCAGCTTGGCGGGAACCCAACTTGTGGCCAAAGTCGAGAAGCTCACCACGGTTTTCCTCCTTGATAGTAGTGATTCCATTCCCGCTTCCACGCGCAGCCAAGCCGAGACCTTCATTCAAGAAGCTCTGAAGGGAATGCCGGAAGATGATCAAGCAGCGCTTGTGATCTTTGGGGAAAATGCGCTGGTCGAGCGGATTCCCAGCCCAAATAAAGGGTTAGGGCAACTTACTTCTGTCCCTATCGCTTCCCGTACCAACCTTCAAGCGGCCTTGCAACTTGGGTTGGCCCTTTTTCCCGCCGATGCTCAAAAGCGCTTGATCTTACTGAGCGACGGGGGGGAAAATAGTGGGCACGCGCTGGAAGCTGCGCGGCTCGCGGCAGCACGAAATGTACCGCTTGAGATAGTTGATCTGACCAGCAAAGATGCGAAGACTGAAGCTTTACTTGCCAGTTTGAAAGCTCCCAATCGGGCGCGAGATGGGCAAGAGATAGAGCTTTTGGCGACGGTAGAAAGTACGCTCCCTCAGAAGGCCCGGCTGAAAGTTTTTGCCGACCAAGAGCTTGTTTCAGATCAAGAAGTAGCGCTCGAAAGTGGAAGTAAGACCTTTCGGGTGAAGGTCAAGGCTGAAGGTCAAGGTTTTCAGCGTTATCGGGCCCAAATTGAACCCCAAAATGATAATCGGGTTCAAAACAACGAAGCGGCTGCTTTGGTGCAAGTAGAAGGGCCACCGCGAGTCTTGTTGCTAGAGGGAAAACCAGAAGAAGCCCGTAATTTGCAGGAAGCTCTCAAGGCCACCAACATTCTAGCAGAAGTTTCTCCCGCCGCCAATGCTCCCACCGACCTTACGGGCCTAAGTGCCTACGAAGCTGTGATCTTAGTGAACGTTCCTGCCCGTGACCTTCCCTCCAAATTTTTGACAACTCTTCCCGCTTACGTGCGGGATTTAGGCAAAGGTTTCATCATGATTGGCGGAGGAGATAGCTTTGGGGTCGGAGGGTATGGCCACACGCCGATTGAAGATGCTCTTCCTATCTACATGGATGTCCGCAATCGGCAAGAACGGCCTAACCTTGCGCTAGTTTTTGTCATTGACAAATCGGGAAGTATGGATGCTTGTCATTGTGCAGGCTCGACGGTAGGAACTTCAAGCCTCGCGGGGGTTGTCAAAATTGACCTTGCGAAGGAAGCTGTGATTCAAGCTTCTGCGCTCTTGGGGGAACGGGATACGTTGGGGGTTGTTGCCTTTGATAGTAGTGCCCATTGGGTGCTACCCGCCAAGCGGGGAGCTAAAGCCAACGAGGTAGAGGATGCGATTTCCAATGTCAAGCCGCAGGGCAATACCAACATCCGCGCAGGGCTTTTAGGGGCCGAAGAAGCTTTGCTTAAAACCGATGCACGGGTCAAACACGCGCTTCTGCTCACCGACGGTTGGGGCGGTGGGGGCGATAACCTTGACCTTGCTCAGAAGTTGCGCGATGAAGGGATTACGCTTTCGGTGGTCGCTGCGGGGAGCGGTTCAGCGAAGCAACTTGAAAGTCTTGCTGAGACAGGCGGGGGCCGTTATTATCCCGCCGAAGATATGCGTGAAGTACCAGAGATTTTTCTCCGCGAGACGCTTATGGCCGCAGGAAACTATATCATTGAAAACCCCTTCACACCTCTGCTGGCCTCAAGTAGCCCAATTCTCAATGGGTTTGAAGCAGGTTTCCCTTCCCTCTACGGTTACAATGGAAGTACGCTCAAAGAAACTGCTCAGAAGGTCTTGGCAACGGATGATACTTCGCCTTTGTTAGCGCAATGGAACTATGGTTTGGGGCGTAGTATTGCTTGGACAAGCGACGCTAAAGGGAAGTGGGCTAAAGATTGGGTACGGTGGGCTGGATTTCCCCGTTTCGTCGCGCAGATGGTAGGGTGGGTTTTGCCCACCCAAGGGGAAAAAGGGATTACTTCTGACCTTCAGGTGGAAGGTTCACAGACCGTCATCGCCGCCACGGTGCTAGATGCTGCGGGAAAGCCCCTTGACAATTTGCAACTCAATGCTTCCCTTATAGATAATCGCCAGGGAGATGCTAAGACCTTGCAAGAAGTTTCTCTGACGCAAGTCGCGCCTGGCGAATACCGGACAAGGATCCCCAGCCCAGCCCCAGGGAGCTACTTAGTGCAATTGCAAGGGCAGCAGAAGGGGAAGGTTGTAATTCAAGATCTGGCGGGGTTGGTTGTCCCCTACTCTTCAGAGTACCGCCAAAATCAGAGCAACCCTGCTTTACTTGCCGAACTGGCCCGTTTAACAAAAGGTCGTGTGTTGACCAAACCTGCTGAGGCCTTTGCTCATAACTTGGCCGCAGTTACGCAGGCCCAGGAGATCGGTCTCCCGCTCCTTATTTTGGCCTTACTTCTCTTTCCCTTTGACATTGCCATCAGACGGTTACTCTTTCGCCAACGTGATTTTGCTGAGGCCCAAGCTTGGTTTCAGGCTCATCTCCCGCACCGCCTGGCCACCGTTCCCGCTGCTCCAGACCCGACCTTGGCTCGGTTAGCGCAAGCGAAGCAACGGGCTACTTCTCCCTCAAAGAAGCCTAAGCTTGCTCCCAAAGCTGAGGATGTAGTTACTTCTCCCCAACCTTCTGTTCCTACACCCCAGCCAAAGGTAACTGAGCCTAAAGCAGCCCCTTCGACAACCGACCTTGACCCCTTAGCGCGATTACGGGAAGCTAAGGAACGGGCCCGTCGCCGCGCTCGTGGGGAAGAATGAATTTAATGGAAAGGAAGACCACTATGAATCGCACACCATTAGCTTTGCTTCTTTGCCTTACTTTGGCTCTGGGAGCTTGTGGAGCCAAAGGAGCAAGGGAAGAAGCTTTTGTTCCACAAGCTGTTGATACATCAAACCAAGGATTGACCAAAGGCATAGCAAAACAAGAGCTAATCGGATTTATCAAGGATAATCAATCTCGCCAGTTGCCTGCCAATGCGAAGGTTTTCTTAGCGCAACCTATGGCCCGTCTGATTATCAAAAACGCCAGCCTCTCCCTTCAAGTTGAGAATGTTCACACTGCGGAGGTCAATATCCGCAACTTGGTCAACCAAATGGGAGGGTACATCGTGCAATCTTCAAATAATGGGAGTGACGAAGCAACGGCGACCACGATGATCTCCTTCCGCGTTCCCGCCGATAAGTTTGACGTTGTCTTAGAAGAATTACAGAAGTTAGCGAAGAAGGTCTATTCTCGGAATGTCTCTGGGGAAGATGTGACGGAGGAATTTGTGGATTTGGAAGCGCAGTTGAAAAACTTGGAATCAACCCGTTCCCGCTTACAAACCTTGCTTGATAAGACTGATAAGGTCAGCGATGCTTTGGAAGTAAGCAAAGCTTTGACGGATATTCAGGGGCAAATTGAGCAGAAGCTGGGACGCAAGAAGTTCTTAGAGCAAAGCGCCGCGCTCTCTAAAATTGATGTCAACCTTTCCCCCGTCCCAATCACCCCCGTCATTCCCTCTGAAACCTGGGAACCTTTGCAAATTGTTCGGGGAGCTTTGCGGGATTTACTAGGGTTTGGGCAAGGGTTGATCAATCTAATAATCCTCATCGTCGTCTGGATTCCCGTTTGGTTGCCTTTAGGCTTCCTAATCCGCTGGGGATGGCCAAAGGTGTGGCCCCGCTTGAAAGCTCAAGGCAAGAAGCGTTCATTCTAAGTTCTACCTTTCGCTATTTAGGGGGGGAGGGCAAGATTGGCTTTCGATCTTGCCCTTTCCCTATTTTAATGAGGAAGGTTCATGTTGCAAAAGATTTTGATGATTGCGCCCACAAGTTTTTTTGCTGACTATGGTTGTCATGTCCGCATTTGGGAAGAGATGCGGGCCCTTCAAAGGTTGGGGCATCAACTTGTGCTTACGACTTATCACAACGGTGATGATCTGCCAGGCCTTGAGATTCGCCGTTCTTGGGATTTGCCCTGGCTTAAACGCACAATGGTCGGCTCCTCCCGTCACAAAATCTATTTGGATTTAGCCCTTTCATGGCGGACCTTGCGCGTAGCTTTAGCTTGGCAGCCGACCATCATTCACGCGCATCTGCATGAAGGGGCCTTAATCGGCGCAGTTCTCAAGCGGCTCCTGCGAATCCCTTTGATCTTTGACTATCAGGGAAGTATGACCAGCGAGATGTTGGATCACAGTTTTCTCAAACCGCATAGCCCCTTCTACCTTCCTTTGGTTACTTTAGAGCAGAAGGTCAATCAGCAAGCCGATGCTTTGATAACTTCGACGCATAATGCAGCCTACCTTCTGCGCCAAGCGGGAACGGTAAAGCCCCACCGTTTGCACACGATTCTTGATTGTGTAGATACAGACCGTTTTCGCCCCTTTGACGGTTCAGCAGCTTGGGAAGCCCAACGCCAGAAGTTACGGGCCGCATTAGGCATCCCCGAAGGGCGCAAGATTGTGGTCTATCTTGGGCTACTTGCCCCTTATCAGGGGACAAATATCCTTCTGCAAGCGGCCCAAATCCTTACTTCTCGTCTTCCCGCAGTTCACTTTTTGATTATGGGCTATCCTGACCCCGTCAGTTATCAGAAGTATGCTGCGTCATTGGGAATTAGCGATAAAGTAACCTTACCTGGGCGCATCTTCTACCGTGATGCTCATGCTTACCTTGCTTTAGGGGATGTGGCGGTTGCCCCCAAAATGAGTATGACTGAAGGGAGCGGGAAAATCAGCAATTATATGGCGATGGGGCTTCCCGTCGTGACCTTTGAGACCCCCGTGAGCCGCGAAATTCTTGGCGATCTTGGCCTTTATGCCCCTTTGGGGAATGCTTCGGCGCTCGCCGAGCAGCTGGCCTTGGCGCTAGAAAATCAAAGTTTGGCCCAGCATTTGGGGGAAGGAGGAAGGTCTCGCGCTCGCAGCGCCTTTTCGTGGGAACGGGCCGCCCAGCAGTTTGAGGCTATTTATCAAACCGTTTGAGCAAAGGTCTAGCGGCTAGAGAAATTTGCGCTTTCGCGGTTTTAGTGCTAAGATAAGAATTGTAAATTTGCACCGCACAGGCCTGAGCTATTGAAATAGCGTTACGAGTTTAGTTTTCTCAACAATCGGTTTGCAAATCACACCGCACAGCCTAGGGCTATTGAAATTAACTCTTCGCAAAGACCTTTGCAGTTTTGAAAGCCGCAAAGGTCTTTCTGTTTTCAAAATTGCTGAATTTGTTGCTTTTGGGAATTCAAAAGGTCTTTTTGCGCCTAAAAAGAGGGAAAAATGCGAAGCCCAACTTTAATGCTTCAAGGTACAATGTCTTCCGTAGGAAAAAGTCTGCTTGTAGCAGCATTTTGTCGGCTTTTCAAAGCGGCGGGCTTGCGAGTTGCGCCTTTCAAAGCCCAAAATATGGCGCTCAATTCTTATGCTACGCACGACGGCTTTGAAGTTGGGCGGGCGCAAGCGATGCAAGCGGCGGCAGCGGGAATCGAGGTTACAGCGGCGATGAATCCTGTGCTAATCAAGCCTGAAGCCGATTCTTTTGCCCAAATTATCGTTATGGGCAAGCCTTGGGCTCGTTTACCTGCTCACGCTTACTATCAAAAGCGCAATGAACTTTGGGGAATTGTTACTAATGCCTTAGATTCGCTGCGCGAAACGTATGATTTAGTGGTGATTGAAGGTGCAGGCAGTCCTGTCGAATTGAATTTGCGCCAAAACGACATTGTCAATATGGCCGTAGCCAATTATGCCGATTCGCCTGTGCTTTTGGTCGGCGATATAGATCGGGGCGGGATTTTCGCGCAGCTTTTGGGAACCTTAATGCTTTTGGAAGAAAAAGAGCGCGTGCGGGGCTTTTTAGTCAATAAGTTTCGGGGAGATCGCAATCTTTTTACTGAAGGAATCAACATTTTAGAGGAAAAAGGAAAGATTCCTGTCTTAGGTGTTATTCCTTTTATCCGTAATCTGCGCTTGCCTGATGAGGATTCAGTTGCTTTAGATGATTTGCAACCCCAACCAAACCTAAATAAAGCCAATTTAGAGCTTGCGGTGATTCGTTTACCTCATCTGAGCAATTTTGACGATTTTGATGCGCTGCGGGCTGAATCAAATGTTTTTGTCAGTTTTGTGGAATCTGCTAAAGAGCTTGATTCTGCCGATTTAATCATTTTACCTGGCACAAAAACGACGATTGCTGATTTGAGATTTCTGCGCGAGCGTGGTTTAGCCAGCCGAATCATTGCTTTAGCCCAAGAAGGCAGACCGATTCTGGGGATTTGCGGCGGCTATCAGATCTTAGGTAAAATGATTTTTGATCCCAATGAGGTAGAATCAGCCGAAAAAGAAGTGCAAGGTTTGGGCTTATTACCTGTTAGTACAACTTTTGTAGCAGAAAAGCAAACGTTGCGCTCGCAGGGAAAAGTCTTTGCAAAGCAAGGCTTGTTTGCGAATGCCCAAAATCTGCCTGTGGCGGGCTACGAAATTCATTCAGGCTACACGAATTTTGTTGGCGCGGGCCAACCGCTCCTTCAAGTCACGCGCCGAGGCGAAACTTCTGTCAACGAAAGCGACGGAGCTATAGCTCCAAACGGTTGGATTGCGGGAACTTACTTCCACGGCCTTTTTGAAAACGATGAATTACGTCATCAGCTACTTCAAAATGTTGCTAATCTAAGAGGAAAGGTTTGGGAAAGTAAGTCAACAACTTTTGATCGGGAAGAAAGCTACACTTATCTCGCTGAAACGGTGCGCCAGCACCTTGATTGGGAAAAAGTTTGGCAACTGGTACATGGTTTTTAAGGCAAAGAAGGGAGTATTTCTTTTATGGCCACATGTATCGTAGAGATTGTTGGCGGTGAAACTTATCGCTATTACCCCCTTGGGGAGTATGTCGTGCGAGCCGAAGGGGTTTGTGGAGGTCGCCCTACCTTCAAATACACACGGATTGAAATTACAGGAACATTGGAACGTTTAGCAATGGGCGAAAATCTTGAATCTCTTGTCAAAGGTTATCGAGGACGGGTTTCAGTTGAAGCTATTTCTGAGGCATTTCGGTTGGTAACAACACATTTTCTTAATTCCCTCCCAACACTGGAAGTAGCTAAATGATTGTCTTGGATGAACAACTTACGGGAAGGAATGTTGAGTACGAAATCGCACAGTGGTATAGAGGAAGAGTTTGTTTCATTACAGACTTACGGACTCAAACTGTGATAAAAGATGATGCTATTCCCGAAATCATCTGTCAACATAAGCAATCAACTTTTGTTACGATCAATGAAAGCGATTTCTGGAAGAAAGTGGCAATAGATGCTCGCTTTTGTGTTGTTTGCTTTGTTCTAGCTGACTCTCGCGTTGCTGAAATACCCCAAAAGCTGCGTGATTTGTTCAGTCAGCCCTTTTTTCGGACAAAAGCTCAAAGAATGGGAAAAGTTATTCGGCTCAGTGACCAGGATGTACGTTTCTACAAATTTAATCAAAGAGAGATAAAGGTTATTTGAGAGAAGGAAAGAGGCCCTCTGAATTCCTAAAATTCAAAGGGCTTTAGTCAACAACTTGGCCCCTCAAGCGGGGCAAAAGATGGTATCATGGGTAAAGTTAGAATTCTATATCAAATTTGAAGAGGAGCCTCTTTTTTATGAATCAACCCGCACTTATTCTCATTCTCGGTGGAGCAAGGAGCGGCAAAAGTAGTTTTGCTGAAAAATTAGCTGCTTCCTATCACCAAGATGTCCTTTTTATTGCTACCGCCGAAGCGCGAGATGCTGAAATGGCGGCGCGAATCGCCAAACATCAGGCAGACCGCCCCGTTGCTTGGCAAACTTTGGAAGAACCTTGCGCGATTGCCCAAGCGTTGCAGCAGCTTTCACCTCCGCCAATTATCATTTTGGATTGCGTTAATTTGTGGGTCACCAATTTATTGCTGAAATACGAGACCGAAGAAAAGGCTTTTGCTGAATTAAATGCGCTTTTCGCTTGGTTTCAAACTCACCAAAGCACTTTGATTCTGGTTTCCAATGAAGTTGGCTTAGGAATTGTGCCCGTCGACCAGCTTAGTCGGACTTTTCGAGATTGGCTGGGCACTTTTAATCAACAAATTGCGGCCCAAGCTACGGAAGTCTATTTGATGGTTGCAGGTTTACCATTGGAAATCAAACGACTTGCTACAAAGTGTTAAAAAAGGCCGCCGAGCGCGTTTTCAAGAATAGGCCTGAGATCTTTTCTGATTTTGGGCTTGACCTTGAGCAAAATCTTGAAAAATGGAAAGATGGTATGGCAGAGTTTTATCCTCTATTGCTTGAGCGCGAATTAGTTTATCGGATGTGGGGCGGGCAACGGATTGCGACTTGGCTTCAAAGCCCGCAACCTTACCCCACCCACATCGGCGAAACGTGGGAAGTTTTTGACACCAATCGGATTCGCAACGGAGCTTTGGCGGGGCAGACTTTGGCTGAAGCCACGCGCCATTATGGAGCCCAATTGATCGGCACGCGAGCTTTTGAGCGCTATGGCGCGGATTTTCCCCTGCTGATCAAATTCATTGATGCGAATGAAAAGCTGTCGCTCCAGGTGCATCCCGATGATACTTACGCCCACCAGTACGAAGCGGCGACGGGCTTTCACGGCAAAACGGAAGCCTGGTATCTGCTCGATGCGGCCCCCAATGCGACCATTATTTCGGGGCTGAAAGAGCCAATGGAGCCTTACAGTTTTTTGGCCGCGGTGAATCAACACAGCTTGGAAAACCTTGTCCAGTCGGTGGCGGTCCAAACGGGCGATCTGATTTTCACCCCCCCAGGAACGCTTCATGCGATCAATGAGGGCCTTTTGATCTTCGAAGTTCAGCAAAAATCAGACCTTACTTATCGAGTTTATGATTATGGGCGCAGAGATCCTGCTACAGGCCAGCTTAGAAAATTACATTTGGGCAAAGCCTTAGCGGTTTTGAATTATAAGTCTCCGTTTAACCCGAAAACAACGCCTTTGGCGCTGGAGCCAGATCAGCAACGAATGTTGCTCGTGGCTTGCGAACATTTTGCGCTGGAGCTTTGGGTGCTTTCCCAAAAGCGTGGTTTGTTTACCAACCCGGCCAGTTTGATGATCTTAACCCTGATTGAAGGGGAATTGCAATTGGCTTGGGGCAATGAAAGTCTGACCCTCCAGCATGGCGATTCAGTGGTTTTGCCTGCGATGTTAGGTGTTTATCATCTCGCACCGCTTACAGCAACTTGCCGCTTCTTACGGGTCTATATCCCTGATTTAGAGCGTGGCTTTGTAACGATGCTCCAGCGCCAAGGCGTAAGTCAAGAAGAAATTTCGCGGGTTGTTTTTCATTCAACGCCGCTTGAATCCAGATAATGGGGCAACAAAATCTTTTGCGCCAGCGTAGTATGCAAGGCAGGCGTAGCCAAAACCCTCTTTCACGCTAATGAAAGGAATCGAGAGTATGGTATTTGAAGCATTCCAGCAGATCAAGGAAAAGATTGAGGCGCTCCAGGGACAGGTTGCTCAAAGCCCAACGGCAGCGGCAGGAGATTCAACGGGGCTATCTGAGGAACAAAAGGCTCAGATTCAGCAGACAATCACGACCCTCGGCGATCAATTGACGGCCAAAAACGCAGAAGCCGAGGACTTACGGGCTAAACTTGCTGAAGCAGAGAATGTCCAGGCTGAAATCGCACAGGCCCAAGCTCGAATCGCTGAATTACAGCAGCAAATCGCAAATTTCCGTGGTTAAGGCAACTAGAAAGGAAGACTCAAGATGGCCGATGTAAGCTCTGAAATTCAGCAGATTCGGGAGAATATAGGCGCGATTCAGCAAGCATTAGGAGCGCGAGTTACCGAAGTCGCGGCTTTGCGCCAGCAAGTCGAGGCAACTCAAAATGCACGAGGAGAACTGGAGCAATTGCGGAGTCAAATTGGGCAACTGGAGCAAGAATTGGCCCAGGCCCGCACGCGCTGGGTGCGGCAGGAAGGTGGCCAGGAACTCAATCGGCGCGAGGCCCCAGGGCTTGGCTCGAAAGTTTTGGACACTTTTGCGATTGGAACCCAAGTAACGCTTTGGGAAGGCCCGCGCCCCGCCGATGGCTTCACGTGGTGGCGCGTGCAGGCCAACGATGGCCGCGAAGGTTGGGTGGCCGGCGAGGAATTGGGCCCTACGCCTTCTTAGAATTTTTGTTGCCCTAAAAAAGCCTCCTTTTTCGGCCCCAAGGCCCCAGAGCGCTCCCAAAAGCGTTTTGGGGCTTTGGGGTTTTTAAAGGCTTTTGCCCAAGGCATTTGAACGCCGTGCATGTTTGTGTTACAATGCAAGCCAACCTAGGTTCCAAACGAATGCCTTTTAAGGTTGGCATTACCCTCTCGATATTAGAAAAGGAGTTTTGCGGTATTTTCCTCACCCTTGCTAAAGTGAGTCCTTATCCTTGCCGCATTTTCTATTATGACCACTGAATCTGAACAAGCCGAGAAAGATTATGCGCTCCCTGGGGCTGGAGAGTCGACGGATATTGACCAAGTCCGCAATCTCCTTTTTGGGGGCTATAATCAAGAGTATGATCGCCGTTTTCGGGCCATCGAACGGCGGTTGGAAGAGAATCTTCTTTCCCAGCAGCGCCTCGTTGAACGGGTAAACCAAAATCAGACCGAAGGGGAAGAAAGAGCCTACGAAAACCATCGCCAACTGCAAACGCGCTTGGAGGAAACGCAACGGACTCTTGATGAACGCTTGCGCGACCAGCGCCGGTACTTAGATCAGCAGCTTGAAGTCCTCCAAACCTCGTTGCGAAAAATGATTGATACCCTAGACAATCAGAAACTAGATCAAGAGCAGCTCGCTGATCTTTTAGTTGATTTGGGGATGCGGCTCAAACGCGGACGGATTCATCCCACGGTTCCTTCATCTAACAACCCAACTTCAAATGGCTTATCAAACACTTGAGCGAGATAATAATACGTTATTGGCGTGGCTTTTGGCGCAAGAAATCCCTTTGAATCTCGTCGCGCCGCCCCAGGTCACGCCAACCCCCGATCTTACGGTAGCTCTGTTGACCGAGGCCCTAGATTTTTCAGGGCTGGATGCCTCTTGCCCGCCGTTGAAACCTCAAAGTTCGCCGCAGGCCGAAGGGTTAGCTTCTCTAGGAGAGCCTGAAAGGCCAGCCGCACTTGAAACCTTCCCTTTGAGTTCGGCAGAAATGGAGAAGCTCCGCGAATTAGTCTTAATTGCTGAACGGCAACGAATCGCCAAACTTGAAGCGCAAGTCAGCCAACTTCAGCGCCAACTGGATAGCGACGATAGTGAAGAGATGATTGCGAGCTTTAAACCCGTGATTGCCGAAATCATCGCGGCCCGGGTCCGCGAATCGCAGGATGATGTAGCTGAAGCCCTTTACCCCGTGATTGGGAAGAGCGTGCGCCGGGCCGTAGCCCAAGCGATTCGGGATTTGGCGCGAGGGGTAGATGCCGCGATGCGGCGCAGTCTTTATCCCCAACCTGTGCGGAAACTTATGCAACGGATGCGGGGAATTGACGCGGAAGATGCGGCCTTACGCGATCTCCTACCCTTTCAAGTTCACGAAATCTTCTTAATTCATCAAGAATCTGGCTTATTGATTCATCATCTCTCGGCGGTGGGAACATTAAGCGATGCTGATTTGATTGGGGGAATGCTCTCGGCGATCCGTTCCTACGTGCAAGAATCTTTTGCCCCTGGGACCGAAGGGACGCTCGAAGAAATTAGGTATGGCGATTTGCGGATCATGATGGTCGAGGGAAGTATCGCCTCGCTGGCGGTGGTGCTTCAAGGTACAGAACCTGCGGGCTTCCAAAGCTTACTCCTGGAACAAGTGAGTACCCTCCATAATGCCTGTGGGCGGGACTTACGGGCTTTCGATGGCAATCCCTTGAGCGCCAGCACAATTTTGCCCTTCCTAAAACCGCTGTTGGAGGTATAAGTTGATTCAGCGTAAGGTTTGTCTCGTCGGGGACTTTGCAGTTGGGAAGACGAGTCTCTTCAGTCGCTTTGTCTACAACCGCTTTTCCGAAAGCTATATGACGACCATTGGGGTCCGCCTCCAGCGCAAAGTTATGCTCGTGGAAGGTCAAGAGCTAACCTTGATTCTGTGGGATACTGAAGGGGGCCAAGATAGCACAGCGGTCAAGCGGACCTACTTAGGGGGGGCCGGCGGCGCGATTGTGGTTTGCGACCTAACCCGTGAAAGTAGTATTCGCCATTGGCCGGATTACATTCAGCTTCTGCGGCAGATCAACCCCACCATTCTTCTAACCCTGGCGGCGAACAAAGTCGACCTTCTTTCCCCCACCCATCCTCACCGAACTTTGGCGCAACAGATCGCCCAAGAAGCCAAGATTCCGCTCATCTTCACCAGCGCTAATACGGGGGAGCAGGTTGAAAACCTCTTCCAAACTTTGGCTAAGGAGTTGTTGCGTGCTGAAGTATTCCACTGATAAAACCCTAGTGCCTTTCTTCCCCCCTCCCGAAGAGCTTTCCCTGCTCATTATGGGGTATATCCTCTGTGATGCCGATCTAAAGATTGAAGGGGCCAGTAAGTCAGCGGCCCCCTTACTTGATCTGCCTCCCGAAGCTTTGCAGAAGGGGCAATCCCTCTTCAAAGTCTGCCTCCCTTTGGTGGGTAACGAAGCCCAAATCGAGGCTATTCGGGCTGGGCAGTTGGAGCATCTCTTGCTGGAGCAGGTCAACTTAGAGCGCCAGGGGGCCAAAAGTCGCTACCTCAACTTGTGCCTCCTCCTGCAACCCCCAGGCTTCATTTTGCTGTTGAGCGATGTGAGTCAAGCTAGTTTGCAACAGCAACAGGTCTGTCAACAGCACAACGAGTTGCTTCTCCTGCACGAGAAGTTAGTTCTGCAAAATGATCAATTGCAATCCTTGAATCGAGAGCTAGGGGAATTATCCCAGCGCAAATCGGATATGTTGGCGATTGCGACGCATGATCTGCGCTCCCCCCTAAGCGGGATTATCGCCTACGCTGATTTGCTGCTCGATGAGAGTATCTTTGACCCCCTCACGCCCGACCAGCGGCTGCCCATTGAATCGATTCAGCGCCAGGGCAAGAATATGTTAGACCTTGTTGACACCCTCCTTGACCTGCGCCGTTTGGATTCCTCCGAACCTCAACACCAGAACACCATTAACTTAGATATGTTAGTGCAATGGGTAATCCGCTCCCTCCAAGACCAAGCTAAACTGGCGGAAGTTACCGTTACCTATCAGGGCGCAGAACAGCCCTTCGTGGTTTTAGGGGATAGCGAGGTTTTGCAGCAGGCCGTGGGCAACCTTCTTAGCAATGGGCTGAAGTATACGGGGCGCGGGGGCGAAATAAGACTCCGCCTCTTTGTCCCTCCTGCGCTTCCAGACCTTCTTCCCCCACTCGACCCTACCTTAACTTGGGGTTGCCTGACCGTCACGGATAATGGCCCAGGCATTGCTCCCGATGATATGCCCCATATCTTTGAGCCGTTTTTTCGCACTAAAGAGGTTCGCTTGAGTGGCCTGCCTGGCAGCGGTTTGGGGTTGACGATTGTCCAAAAGGCCATTCACCAGCATGGCGGGCGCGTGATTGCTCAAAGTCAGCTTAAAGAGGGAACCACCTTTACGATCTTTCTGCCCTACGTTAACCAAGAAGCTGAATAGGAAAGCTTGCTTAGGCAAGTACTTAATCTACCCTTTACGGTCTCGCAGGCCGCAAAGGGCTTTTCATTTCTTCCATTCCCAGACCTTAAAGCTTCAATGCGTTTTTGAATAAGCATCATGCTGTGGTTTGCGCTCCTTCACAAAACAGATTCCTTCGTGAGCAGGGAGATTGCCTTTAGAACGCTCTTCCAAAATCACAGCAGCCGCATAGACTTTCAGTGCTGTGTCAAGGTTAAGAGAGTATTTGTAAGCTATTGCAAGTGATTTTCTGAAAGATTGGGATATTCTAAACTTGTGAGATAGGTCATGAAAAAGCTTGAAAATACAGTATAGGGCAATAACAGCACCAAAAGCACCACCAAAATTTTGATTTAGAAGAGAGAAAAGATAGATTGAAAGGGCAATAAAGACAAGGGCAACACCTTTGATAATTTCAAGAATGAGGTTTTTGGTATATTTACGAGCAGAATCCGAGTCCTTTACCTGATTATTAGTGATAAGGCCGACAAAAGTGAGGATGTGATTACTAGAAAAAGCCATTCTGCGAGCATCGTCAAGAGCAATAGCACGAAAATTGCCTAATTCTTCACTACCTATAATTCCGAATCCATACGCACCTATGAATTCGATAGCTTGATTAAAATTCAAAGCGCACGCCTGGGCAAAATCATAGATCTTAGCAAGATCAGGGAATTCTTTTAGCTCGCTGGCGATTCTTTCATGGATTACCTCTGGAATTACTGGCTTTTCAATCCAAATAGGGCAATAATCTTTGCCTGAAATGGCCCAATAACATTTGCCTTCTACAAGACGAATTTGATCGGATTCTTCAATTCGAGGCAGTCGATAATGCCACTTTCTGTCTCTATCGCGTTGCGTGAGCCATGCACAGAAAGCAGCAGCAGAAAATGGATCTAACCCCAAAATTGGCTTTCTGATTAGCTTCTGAGGAACGCCGTCATAAAACACCTTATGCTCAACCAGCACAAAAAGCCGATATTCAACATGGGTAACTAGTGAACTCTTGGCATAAGTATTGTTCCCAATATAATCCATTTCCTTTAACCACTGATCAAGAAGAGTCTCAGCGGCCATGCGATATTCCTCTGGACTGTGGGATTCAATATATTCGGCGAGAGCTTTGTCAACCCGATTACATACTTCCCGTTTCACTTTCATCCGTCTCGCTCCTACAATCCAATGCCAGCCTCATCGCAACTTTGGAAGAGAATTTCCCTTGAGGATTGAAACATGCCTCAACAACAGTGTCGGCATCGCCTTGAGTTGCATACAAAAAGAGGGTTTCGCGCCACCAAGCACTATTCACTCGATTGACTAAATCGTTTTGAATGAGGTTATGTTCCTTCATCTGCACGGATGCTAAGAACTCTTGAAATGTAAGATGAGCGAAATGATAAACTCCACTGCTAAGTTCCAAAAGTAAAGCGCTCCGTTTCTCAATCCAATCCAAGAATTCCTTTGGTTCAACAGGTTTACTAACCTTGCTTAATGGTTGACGAATGATAACTAGAGCATCACCGAGCGCAATTTGACTTTGTTGATGCTCCATCATATGATACGCTAAGTGTTGCAAAACCTGTTGACTCTCTTCTGCGGGCAGGATAGCTGACAAATTACGGCTTTCATCACGCTTACTCAAGAAAACCCTACAAATGTCAGAGTAGAGATCGACACGCCTCTCAGGAAGTTCTTTTTGAAAGCGATGCACCGTGGCAATCATAGTCAAAAGAAGAGGATTACGGGCCATTTCGTCTAAGGCTGGTTTTTTGATTAACCGCTGGAATAAGTCTCCAGCTTTCTGTTGGGCTTCCTGCCGTACACTTTGGTCATCTTTGCCTGCGTCTCTTCGTTCATTGGCCAAATACCAATTTTGGATGAAAGTGCGAACTTGCTCGCTGGTAAACTCTAAAATCTCCAAAACTTTTACCCTGTTGAGGGGATTATCACTGTAGCCATGTTTACGAGAGGTAATTATAAAGTGACTGTTCCCATACGTAGACATTTGCTGATCAACCCAATCCACAACAGCTTTACGTTTCTCTTTATCAGGGATTTCATCTAAGCCATCAAGCATCACGAGGCAATCTCCCTGTTCCAAAGACTTGAGAAAAAAGTTTTCAGGCTGGTCTCCAGGTAGGTTTTTGACACTCTCCTGAATGATTTGAACCAGAGAGATTTTGGGATTATCCTTAATTTCATCGGCACACGAGCGCAAGAAGAGGAATATAGGTAGCCATTTTGCTACAGTTTGTTTTTGTTGTTGATTCTGTACCCTTTCTTGAGCTAATGCAAGAGTCACTTCTTTTATTAAGGTGGTTTTCCCGCTTCCAGGCGCACCAAGAATGACGAAATTATCATGTCGCTTTTTTCCCCTCCCAAAGAATGGTTCTGATGGTGTTGTTAGAAATGTCCAAATGTCGTTGCTCCTTTGTCGGAGTTCTGTTGGTGTCTTATGGATTGGATTTGCTGAAATATCATGGTACGGGGTATTAGACACTTCCAATTGCACAAAGATTTGCTCCAATCCAAGAGGATAGCTAGTCGTAGGAAGTCCTCTTAGATCGATAAACTTATACTGATCAACAAGATATTCTAAATATCGTTTCCGATATTTAGAATCAGGATTCAGGTTTAACTTTGGTTTTTTACCGCTTTCGACTATTTGGTAACCCAAAATACATATTACACATAGTATAGCCCCTATTATCATCACTACCCAGCCATATTTCTCTCCATAGTCAGTGAAATTTAAAAGTCTCACGACATATTCCATTGCCCCTGAAAGCGAAAGGATAGTTCCTACCACTAATTTCAGCCAATTCGGTATCTTCATTGCGCTGTTCCTTCTAAATGGGCAATCACTTCAATTGCCCAAAAGCATAGACGATCTCGTGCAATTCTAACACAAATCCTTCCCAAAAGATCAGGCCCATGATGAGCTTGGCGCTTATTTTGCCCCACCGATACCGTTCAAATTC
>Ga0316611_1000016_pt1 | contig 81423 bp, 83 predicted proteins | sample MIS2016202_MG_FD_207675 | JGI IMG/M metagenome (GOLD analysis project Ga0316611, IMG submission 207675) | Microbial mat bacterial communities from Middle Island sinkhole, Lake Huron, Michigan, United States - MIS.2016.202 | ecosystem: Environmental > Aquatic > Freshwater > Lake > Sediment... | reverse complement strand
CATTGTCCTACAGTGAGGACAAGTGGATAAATCAGAAACCCATGATAGACCTGCTTTTAAGGGCATTTTAAGCTCTGGCTCTTTTGTCAAGTACAATTTATACCAATTTTGATGCGTTTACCCTGGTATTTGAGCCTTGAATGCCATTTTTACGGCAAATATTGAAAAGCTCTGCGGCACGTTCATGATCTTTTGTTTTCACAGAAAAATCTGGAAAAGCGCGTAAATAATCGCGTAACCTAAGAAATTGTTTATCATGACGAATACCAGAGAGAATTTCCTGACGAATTGCGCCAAGCATGACAACTTGGTTATTACGAACAAGTGTTTCTAGTTGATGCTTAATGATTAGGTTGGTCTCACTAGATTGACGACGGAAGGCTAATGACCAAATACAGGTATCAACAATAACATTCATGATATTTTGCGCTGTTGTTTATAGTCATAATCAGGATCGTAGTCAATGGTGTTGAAGAGTTCGATGATTTGGAGTTGGCGGCGGTGTTGGATGTATTCTTGAAGGGCGGTGTTAATTACGTCTTCGGTGGTTTGGTTGTCGCTGAGGGCGAGGGCTTCAGCGAGAAGGGTTTCGTCAATGTTTAGGGTGTTTTGCATGGGGTTTGGAATTAAAAATGTGAGTTTTGGTGGTTAAACAGGACGGCGGAGGATGCGCCAGAGGGTGAGTAGGGCGACCCAAATGAGGGCGAAGGGGAAGGCGATTACGCCGAGAAGACAGAGGAGAATGAATTGGACTGTGCCTTTTTGGGCAAAGGTGAGCAGGCGTTTGAGCCATTGGGGATAGGGGAGGGCGTTGAGGGGAAGGTTGAGGTCTTGGTAGATTTGTTGGGCTGCAAGTCCAGCCGCATAACTTTCTTTAATTCGTCCGGTTTGTTGATATAAAGACGCAAGACTTTGAAGTGAATTTGCTTCACCCCGTTTATCCTTAATTTGCCGTTTGATAGCTAAGGATTGTTCGTGGTAGTCGATGGCTTTTGGATAGTCTCCCAAGGCATTGTAGGCAAGACCCAAATTGCCCAAGGAAGCCCCTTCACCCTGTTTATCCTGGATTTGCCGTTTGATAGCTAACCATTGTTCGTAGTAGTCAATAGCTTTTTCAGAGTCTCCCAAGAAATAGTAGGCATTGCCCAAATTGCCCAAAGAATTCCCTTCGCCCTGTTTATCCTTGATTTGCCGTGTGATAGTTAAGGATTGTTCGTGGTAGTCAATAGCTTTTTCAACCTCTCCCAAGAAATAGTAGGCATTGCCCAGACCACACAAGGAAGCTGCTTCACCGTGTTTGTCCTTGATTTGTTGTGCGATGGTTAAGGATTGTTCGTGGTAGCCAATGGCTTTTTGATAGTTTGCTAAGGAACGGTAAGCATTGCCCAAACCACACAAGGAATTCGCTTCGCGCTGTTTATCCTTGATTTGCCGTGCGATCGCTAATTGTTGTTCGTAGTAGTCAATGGCTTTTTGATAGTTTGCTAAGGAACGATAGGCATCGCCCAAATTGCCCAAGCAAATTGCTTCGCCCTGTTTATTCTTAATTTGTCGTTCAATAATTAAAGATTGTTCGTGATAGTCAATGGCTTTTTCAACCTCTCCCAACGATTGGTAGGCAAGTCCCAAATTTGTCAAGGAAGCCCCTTCGCCCCGTTTGTCCTTTATTTGCCCTGCATTAATTAAAGATTGTTTGTGGTAGTTGATGGCTTTTTCAACCTCTCCCAAGGAATAGTAGGCATTACCCAAACAGGTGAGCGAGGCTCTGTAACGCCAGTGGGACTGATCGCACCACACCTCAATGAATTGTTCATAAAGCGAGAGCCGTTCCTGTTGAAAACCTCGAAAATCAAGAAACTGATCTACTGATTGCTGATAATTGTTATTATTATAAATCATGTCCAAGGCTTGCTCATATTCCCCAAGCTCAAAATGATGATGAAACAACTCCAAATAGTCCTGAACTTCCGCTAATTCACGATCGCGCTCCTCAAAAACATCCCAAGGATAAGGCTTCTTCCGAGCGTCGTAATAGTCAATCGCCCAACGGTGTAACGGGGCAAAATCATCAACTTGGGTCAACAAATACGATCGCACAAACGGCAACACCGTCACCCCCCCATTCGCCTGCTCCGTCAATACCCCACGATTCACCAACCCCCAAAATAACCCCGACTCCTCAGCCATCACCACATCCTCCCCAAAGGGCAAACGCAACACCGCCAACCGCGTCAACACCTCCCGCTCCCGTGCCGACAACCGCCCAAAATTCGCCGCCAACACCGTTCTTAACTGCACCCGTTGATCCCGGTGCTGCCCCTCCAAACGCCCCAACAAATCCCCAAACTGAGGATCATTCAACTCCTCAATCGACTTTTGCCGCCGCCGTGACCCTTGATTATTGAGCAGCCCCGCCGTTAACGTCAGCGTCAACGGATGCCCATCCACCAACCGCGAAAATTCCGCCAACTTGCCCGGTTCCTGCTCCGTAATCCGCAGCGCCGCCAACAACGCCGCCCCCTCCTCCTGTTCCAACCCCGACAACACACACCAAGCCGGACACACTTGATCAATCTCCGGCTCCTGCTGCGACGTAATCAACACCTCACTGCGTCGCTCCCCATTCACCCACCGCTGCAAAAATGTCAGGTATTCCCCCTGATCCAGCACCGATTCAAAATTATCCAACACCACCAAAAACCGCTCATTTTGCAACAGCGCGATCGCCTCATTACACAAGTCTTCAAACTGCATCCGCTCCAAAGTATCGCGGGGAATTTCTGACCAGGATTCTAACAGCGATCGCGCCACTGTCTCAAACCTCGGCGCAAACCCCAAATCAAACCAACCTTTCCCCACAAAATCCGTCCGCTCCTCAAACACCTTCACCGCCAGCGTCGATTTACCCATCCCCGCCATCGCAATAATTCCGGAGAGTTTCGTATTTTCATCCGTCAGCCAAGCGTTGAGCGTGGCCTGTTCCCGTTCTCGGCCTTGCCAGTGGGCAGATTTGGGGCGCGATTGGTTTTGGATGATGTTGGGACGCGATGGGCGTTGGGGTTGTTGGGATGGGAAGCGTTCAGCAATGCGATCGGGTAACGCTTCGATGCTGACTTTGATGTCCACTTGACCCTGTTTGAGTTCGTCCTGAACTTTTTTGATGGTGGCAAGATCGCGCCCAATTTGGTCAGCAATTGCTTGTAAAAAAACCGTCTGATTATCCTGTAACGCCTGATAACGAGCCGTTAACTGATTCACAAAATCCGGCGCAATACTCCCAGACTGTAACCCCTGCACCGTCCGCAAAATTTCCCCTAACATTGAAAGCGTCATCCCCGCGAACGCCTTCCCCCCCGTTTCAAAATCCGCCTTCAACACCTCCCGCAACACAAACGCAAAGTTTTTTTGAAGATGCGCCGCCAAAGCCGTCACGGTTTGCGAATTCAATTCAATCTCAACCCACAGACAAAAATACTTAGAAATCGCCGTTTCCCATTCCGTCACGCTCAAAACCTGCCGCTGGGCTTCTGGATCGGTGAGCCATGCCGTCAGTTGAGCTTCTTGAATTTCTGTCAGTAACCCTTGCTCTTGGGCGATATATTCAACAAAAAACGGCCATTTTTTCGGCAATTCACGGGCTAATGTTTCCAGCGCGGCCTGTTCGAGATGATCTTGGGCAAACCCTGAGATGGATAGGGCGATCGCCTCCCCCACCGCCTTCGTTAAATCATGATTACTCAGATCATCCCCACTCCGACGGAGGCGATCGAGCAAACCCCCCAAATCACTGGCCGCAACCCCGCCCGCAACGCTACTCCCAGCCGCCGCCAAAATCGGCACAACCCCCGGCGCACCCCCACACAACAAACCCGCCACCGTCAACCCGCCAAACACCGCCAACCGCCGTAACGACATCGCTTTTTATCCCAACGCAGCCATCCTTTTATGATAGCCAAGGGACAGAACCTTTCTTCTCTGCAAGATAAGAAACCGGGTTTTTGTGTGAGTCTAGGCAGAAACGAGGGAAGAGACGCAACCCGGTTTCTGGCAGTTGTCAGGGGAAACGAGGGAATAGCGGCAACCCGGTTTTTGGCAGTTTTCAGTTATGCTCAAAACTGCCCCTTGAGGATTTAACAATGGTTGATAATTGGCAAGGAGACCTCTACCGTCACCCCACAGCACAAAACCGCTGGTACTTCTTCGTCTGTAACACCACCGGCGCGATCGCAATTGACGCAACCATAGAACAAAGCGCCTTAAATGCCCCTTGGCTCACCCAACAACTCCAACAGGCAGAAATTACCGGAACCCTCACCCTCTTTCGCCCCGAAGCCCTCGGCCTCCTCACCACCGCTGCCCAACCCCTCGATCTGCAAATTATCCCCACCCGCCACACCCCCGCCATTAAAGCCCTCCTCGCCCAACGTTGGGGGCCAAACCTTTTACAAATCCCCTCCCTACCCCCCCAAGCCCTCCCCGAACAACTTTGGGGGGAACAATGGCGGTTTGCTTCCTTCCCGGCGGGGGATTGGGAACTGTGGCGCGATCGCCCTATCCCCTATCGTCACATCACCCGCGATCCCCTCGCCCAAGGGTTGAGCAGCACCACGCCGATCCCTGGGGTTGTGGTTTATGGGGGGAAGCGATCGCGCTCCCTCGCCCAATGGCTCGATCAGGTTCAACCCTTCGCCCTCCACTACATTCCTACGGAAGTGGGAGAGTCAGGGGGGTTAATTTTAGAAGCAGGATTGAGCGATCGCTTTGTCTTTCTTACCTTTGCCGATGGCGATATGGCCCAAGGAGCCACCCATTATGAACAGCAACGCCAAACCAGCCACGGCCTCCATTTTCTCCTCATCCAGCCCGACGATTCCGCCATCACGTTTACCGGCTTTTGGCTCCTGGCGGATCAATAAAAACCAAAACCCCCCTTTTTTCAAGGGGGGGCAGGGGGGGATCCCTCTTCCCATTGAGGCTCACGATCCCCCCGGCTACGCCGACCCCCTTATTAAGGGGGTTAAATTCAAAACCCCCCCTTTTGCAAGGGGGGGCAGGGGGGAGGATTGTTCTAGTTCATCCCTAAATACTCGGCTTCTGCTTCTAGTTTGCGCACCAAATCGTCATTCCCGGAAGAACGGGCAGCTTCGAGGCGACGCTGTAAGCTCTTGCGGAGATTGTCGCGGTGGTTGGCGGCGGTGTTTTGGAGGATTTCTTTGCGGGATTGGTTTAACATAATAGACTCCTTCGATGCTTTGGGAATGGTTTTATCTCTTTAGCCATGTTTTCAAGATATCACTTCGCCCCATCTCAAAAGCCCATTTGTTACAAAAAAGGTAGCAATTGTTACAGAACTTTCCAAGGCTCCCCACCGCCAAGGGGAGGGCGATCGCCCTAAACTTTAAAAAATATGAATATTTAGGCATGATCTGACGCTGGATAGAGATCGATAGGGAAAGACTGCGTTACGCTAGGGATAAATTTCCCTTATTTTTTCATTTGGAGACTTAGGACTATCGCTATAAAACAACCCATGAACCATCAGATCAGATCCACCCATGTGTTGCTGATCGACCATGAAAACAATAACCGGGGCCTCACGGAAACCAGTGAGGCCCTCCTCCTTGCCAAGCAAGTGGGCCTTGATCTCGTTGTGGTTTCCGACAGCAAAGAAGCCCCCGTCGCCAAGCTTTTGGACTACGGCAAACATCAATACCAACAGAAAAAACGCCAGCGCCAATCCTCAAAACCTACCCTCAAAGAGGTGAAACTGCGCCCCAATGTCGGGGATTCTGACTATACCGTGCGCATTGACCGGGCGATCAAATGGTTAGAGCAGGGCAATCCCGTTAAGTTTCAAGTCCGCCTCCGGGGTCGGGAACACCAACACCGCGATCGCGCCGCGCAACTCCTAGAACGGGTCGTGGCGGATTTAGGCAAAGCCGCCACCGTCCAAACCTTTGACCGCCGCAGCTTGATCCTGCAACTGACCCCCGCTTAACGGCGGGAACGACGACGATGACGGAGCCGGCGCAGCCGATACAGTGCCGGAACCGTCAAGCTGTAGGTGAGCATCGCCACAATACTCCCCACCACAAAACAGCCCAACCCCAACGTCAGGGCAAACTTGCCCCCTAAATAAAACAACTCCGAAGAAGTCCAATCCACATCAGTAAGGTCGATATCTTGGGAGCGGAGCAGGATTTGGCCGACGTGGAAGTTAAAGGCATAGATGGGTACATAGCTGAAGGGATTACTCACCCAAGTTGTGGCCATCGCTACCAAGCGATTGCCCCGTACTAGAGTGGCCGTCATCACCGCTAGCACCATTTGTAACCCGAAAAAGGGGAAGAACCCCCAAAATACACCCACTGCGGCCCCACGGGCGATCGCCTCTGGGCTATCCTGGAGGCGCAACAGTCGATAGTAGTAATAATGAATGTGTCTCGACCACCACCGATGGCGGGAGCGGCCTTCAGGCTGTTTAGGAATCGTTTTGATCACATTTCAGAAGCCTTGGGATTCCCCTTATTTTATCGTGCTTCCAACCAAACCCACGGCCTGAGGGTAGAGGGAGATCAAGATCACCCCTGGTCATGTTGTTGATCTGTCTGCGACAAAATTTTTTGCCCCTACGCCGCTTAACATCAACGTTCCTAGTGGGGACTGGAGTCCGCTCCCCGTGCCGATCATCGGATGCAAGGGTTTGGTGGTTCTTGGGCCAAGCTTTATCATATTATTTTCATTTTTTGTTAGGCTAAGGATGGAATCCCACCTGCCAAGCCATGAGCGATCGCACCCTCTCCATTCAAAACCTTGCCGTTCGTTACCGTACCGTTGAAGCCCTCCGGGATATCAGCCTAGAAATTTTTCCCAACCGCGTCACCGGCATTATTGGCCCCAATGGAGCCGGTAAAAGTAGCCTGATTAAAGCGATGCTCGGCCTCATCCCCCACACCACTGGCCAGATCAACTACAACGGCCGCCCCCTCCAGCAACAACTGGCCCAAGTGGCCTATGTCCCCCAACGGAGCCAAATTGATTGGACTTATCCCGTCACGGTGTGGGATGTGGTGTTAATGGGCCGGGTACGGCAAACGGGTTGGGGGCGGCGGTTTTCCTCCATTTCCCGCCAAGCGGCCCGGGCCGCTTTAGCACGGGTGGGGATGGGGGACTATGGCGATCGCCCCCTAGGGCAACTTTCCGGCGGTCAACAGCAACGGGTCTTTTTAGCCCGCTCCCTCGCCCAAGAGGCCGAAATTTTCTGTTTTGATGAACCCTTTGTCGGTGTAGATCAAAAAACTGAGGCGATTATTTTTGAAATTTTCCAAGAACTGGCCAACACGGGTAAAACGGTGTTAGTCGTGAACCACGATTTAGGGGAATCCATCACCCATTTTCAAGATTTAATTATCCTCAATCGGGAACTCATTGCGGCGGGGCCTCGCCCGATGGTTTTTGAGGAAAACATCCTCAAGCGGGCCTATGGTGGGCCAGTGGCGTTTTTTCAAGGCCAAGAACCCTTGGCTGCCTAAGCTCCCCAGTCCAACCCCAAACGCGATTGATCACTAAATTCATCTTAGTAGTCATCCAGCTTCGAGGTAACAACGAGTGTGTTGCCCTCCTGGGCTAAAACGTAGAGGGTCTGTTGGGGGGAAATTGCCCCACTCCCTGGTTCACAACGCGCTGACCAAGAGACCCCCTCATAGAGCACCCGCCCCAGTTCACCCGGTTGAAATGCCGTTAAACTCACCGCTTCTGTGGCAGCGATTTCTCGATAGCCTCTTCTGCGAAACAACATCGGACGCACCCAAATGACGGACACAGTAGAGAGGGTTATCCAATAGAGAATTTGAAATTGGGGCTGGTCAACAAAAAAGCCATACCGCCAAACGAAAAGGAAAATAATCAGGGCAATCAGGCCAGGAAAGAGGAATGCATAGCGCATTTCTTTCTTGAGGGGGAGGATGAACGCTAGGGCGCAGAGGCTTAAGCCCAGGCTCAACCAAAGCCAAACAGGAACGGTCATCATCAATATCACCATTAAGATTAGGATACTGTTCCCACAAGTTGCTTTGCCGTAATTCCATAAATGTGCTGTTGCGTTTGGTCAAGCTCAAGGTTGAAGAGATCCTAATGAATTGAGGACAATGGGCAATTCCCTTTTAGGCTTAAGTGAGCTACATTTTTGACACACCATGGCTTTATTGCTGATTGGTTATGGCAATACGCTCCGTTGTGATGATGGGGTGGGACAGGCGATCGCCCTGACGGTCGCGGATTGGCGGATCCCTGATCTACAGGTTGAAGCCTGCCACCAACTCACGCCGGAACTGGCCCTAGAGTTGGCCCTCGTTGAGCGGGTTTGGTTTATTGATGCCTATGCTGTACCCCAACCTTCCCCCGGCCATCACTTGATTATTCAACAGATCCAAGGTGATGGCCACCTCGCCCCCCTCGGCCATCACCTCACGCCCCCCCGGTTGTTAAGTCTGACGGCACAGCTTTATGGCCGGATTCCGGAGGCTTACTGGTTGTTGATCCCCGCTGGTGATTTTGGTTTTGGGGAGTGTTTTTCAGTGATGACAGAGCAGGCCATGGCGGAGGCGATCGCCTGGTTGCAAAAGACCCTCATGCCCCAACCCGTCAGCCCATGCACGAACTCAGCTTAATGGCGGAAACCCTGGCCATTGCCCTCCGCAATGCTGAAGCCCAAAATGTCCGGCAGATTCATCGCTTGACGATGGCGATCGGGGCCGCCTCCGGGGTTGTCCCCGATGCTTTGCAGTTTGCCTTTGATGTGGCCACCCAGGGGACAATCGCTGAAAATGCAGAATTGGCGATCGAAACGATCCCCGTCACCTGCCAATGTCCCCAATGCCAGACCCAATTTTCCCCCCCGGATTGGATCTATGAATGCCCCACCTGTCAAACCCTGGTGAGCCAAACCCTCACCGGGCGCGAAATTCAACTCAAATCTTTGGAGGTCTCTTAATCATGTGCGGAACCTGCGGCTGCGTTAACGAAAACGGTGTCACGATCCTCACGCCGGATCACACCCATCGCCATGATCCCCAACAGGATCATGGGCATCGCCATGATCATAAGCATCGCCATGATCATGGCCACCATCAGCACCCTAAACATTCCCATAGCCATCGTCATCACCATGGCCAAAATGGCAATCATTCCCCCAATCCCTCCCGTACCCTCGATCTCACTCAATCCGTTCTCGCCAAAAACGATCGCCTTGCCGAACGGAATCGCGGCTATTTCTTGGCTAAAAACCTGTTGGTGTTGAATGTGATTTCCTCCCCTGGTTCAGGGAAAACCACACTGTTACAAGCCACTGCTCAAAATGTGGGCTTACCCTGTGGCGTGGTGGTGGGGGATCTCGAAACCGATAATGATGCCCAACGGTTTCGCGCTGGCGGCATTCCCAGCATTCAAATCACCACCGGAACCCTCTGCCATTTAGAGGCGGATATGGTGTTAACCGCCGCTCAACATTTGGATTTAGAGGCGATCCAACTGCTGATCATTGAAAATGTCGGTAATCTCGTCTGTCCCGCTGCCTATGATTTGGGGGAAACGCTGCGGGTGGTGCTGCTCTCCACCACCGAAGGGGAAGATAAACCGTTAAAATATCCCACGCTGTTTAAATCGGCGGATGTGGTGCTGCTTACGAAGTTGGACATTGGTGAAGCGGTGGGGTTTGATCAGGCGACGGCTCTCGCCAATGTGCAAGCCATTAACCCGACGGCGACGATTTTCCCGGTATCGGCAAAAACTGGGGTCGGGATGGGGGAATGGTACGCCTATTTGCAAAGCCAGCGGGTGGGGATCGGGGATCTCGCCTAAGGAGAGGGGAAGGGAATTGTTACAATATATTGCAAGTTCCTAATCCGCACCCCAGATCCCATGGCCGAGGCTTCTCTCTCTCCTTTCCAGAAACAATTTACCGTCCCCAGCGATGCTGACCCGATGCAGCGGGAAATTGGCCACTATGATCCCGATGGGATCATGAGCTTCTATGGTCGTCGCCCTTTCCAGGTTTTGGGCCGTTTGTTTGATATCATCATGCCCTTTCTCTGGTTTGGTTGGCGGCTCTGGTGGGATCAATTAACAGGATCGGCGGTGCGGAACCAACAACGGCGGGCGGTGCATCTCCGGGAAATTATTACGCAATTGGGGCCGACCTATATCAAGGTGGGGCAGGCTTTATCCACCCGCCCCGATTTGGTTCCTGCCTACTATATGGAGGAGTTGGCAAAACTTCAGGATCAACTGCCCCCCTTTGATAATGCGATCGCCTTTCGGTTTATTGAAGAGGAATTAGGCGATCGCCCCGAAGCCATCTATGCCGAACTCTCCCCCAACCCCGTTGCTGCCGCCTCCCTCGGGCAAGTCTACAAAGGCAAACTCAAAACCGGCGAAACCGTCGCCGTCAAAGTCCAACGCCCCGACCTGATCCGCCGCATTACCCTCGATGTTTACATCATGCGGCGGATTGCCCTATGGGCCCAGGCCAATATGAAGATTCGCAGTGATTTAATCGCCATTACCGACGAATTTGCCGGGCGGATCTTTGAAGAAATGGACTATAGCCAGGAGGGGCGCAACGCTGAAGAATTCGCCCAACTCTATAGTTATCTTCCCGAAATTTATATTCCCTGCATTTATTGGGACTACACCGGCCGCCGCGTCCTCACCATGGAATGGATCGAAGGCACAAAACTCACCAACCTCCCCGCCGTCCAAGCTCAGGGCATTAACGCCACCCATTTAGTGGAGGTAGGGGTAGCCTGCTCCCTGCGGCAACTGTTAGAACATGGCTTTTTTCACGCCGACCCCCACCCCGGCAACCTCTTAGCAACCCCTGACGGTAAACTCGCCTATCTCGATTTTGGCATGATGAGCCGGATTCAACCCTATCAACGCTATGGATTAATTGAAGCGGTGGTGCATTTGGTGAATCGAGATTTTGAGGCCCTGGCGCAGGATTATATTCATCTCGATTTCCTCACACCGGATACCGATGTCACGCCCATTATTCCCGCTTTAGCCAATGTCTTTGGCAATGCCTTAGGGGCCAGTGTGGCGGAGTTAAATTTTAAAAGCATTACCGATCAAATGTCGGAAATGATGTATGAGTTTCCCTTTCGAGTACCGGCTTATTATGCTTTAATTATTCGCTCTTTGGTAACGTTGGAAGGGTTAGCGATTAGCATTGAACCAGAGTTTAAGGTACTCAGTAAAGCCTATCCCTATATTGCCAAGCGATTACTCACAGATCCGGCTCCCCAACTGCGGGCTTCTCTCAAGGATCTCCTGTTTAAAGATGGTAGTTTTCGCTGGAATCGCTTAGAGAATTTGCTGCGCAATGCTCGCAGTTCCGCTGATTATGATTTTGAAAAGGTGCTGACCCAAACTCTAGATTTTCTCTTTTCGGAACGGGGGGAATTTATTCGGGAACGGTTGGCGGAGGAAATTGTCCAATCGGTGGATCTTTATGGCCGGCGGACGCTGTTTAATTTTTCAGCATTGCTACGGCAACAAATCGGTTTAGAGCCGATCGCCATGCCGCCGGAGCTACAGAATGGCAAAAGTACGGGTAATTTCGACCATTTAAAAAATATTTGGGAAATTCTCCAGGAAACCCAAGGGTTTGATCCGATGGTGGTGTTGCCCCTCCTGCCGGATCTCCTGGCTAAACAGGAGATCCAGGAAATGGGCTATCGCATTGCCAATGGTTTGGTGGAGCGGGTGGCGGCGCGGTTAATTCGCCAGTTGTTATTAGAGGATTTGCCGCAAACGGTGGGGCCAGTGGTGAAGCCCTCCCTCCCCGCCGCTCAATCCTAATCAAGATGGTGCGTCAGCCGTTAGGCTATGGGTTTGCGTCATAGGTTAATCCCTCTGACGCACCCTACGCATTGTAGTTGTAGGGTGCGTCAGATCGGATCAATTATCCTGTTGACGATTAATTTCTGTCTGACGCACTACCGGTTGTAGTTGTAGGGTGCGTCAGATCGGATCAATCATCCTGTTGACGATTAATTTCTGTCTGACGCACCATGCACGCACATCAATAGCGAAAAACCGGGGAGGGCGAAAATTGGGGAGGGCGAAAAATTTTTCGCCCCTACGGGGATTGCTGATTATTCCAGTTTTAAATCCCAACGAATTTGCGCTTTTTCTGCGAGGTGGACGGAAACCTGTTGCGCTCCGTAGCGGTTGAGATGGCTGGGGTCGGAAAAGAACTCATATTCTGTTTCCCACCGCTGGGATAAATTGCGGAATGTGAATCGGGAGCGGCGGGCCATGTCGCGCATATAGCTGACAAATTCCTGTTCATGTTCGCCGCGAATCGGGTCTAAATAATCCTGGGTAAGGGGGAGATTAATAAAGACGAGATCCACCCGTTGACGGTTGAGATAGCGCAATAACTGTTGCAGGGCTTCGTCCTGTTGGCCGGTGAGGTCGAAATTAAAATAGTCGTTATCGTAGGCTCCGCTCACCCGGGGATGACGACGGTAGTAGGTATCGGGGTCGAAGCGGAGATCAAGGGCAAGGAAGCCATCGGCATCAATGGGTTCTTGGCTGTTGATCAGGATGCTATCGGGATCGTCGGGGTTAATGCCCTCCATGAGGCTGACGGGTTCGGTGAATTGGGCGCGGAGCCAGGCTTGGAGGCGATCGCGCTCTCCATGGAGCAAGAGCCGTGATCCCACTAGATCTTGCAGGTCTTGATTTAAACCCTGATAACCAGCCCCTAGGGATTTTTGGAGGTTAGCCCAGGAAAGATTCGGGCGAATTTCCGCCGGTTCTGAACTGCTTTGTTGGGCTTGGGGGGGGAATTGCCCCTGCTCAATTTGTTGATAACCTTCGGAAGAGGCGATCGCCTCAAAGGTACTATCCGGGCGACCGCTATTAAAGGCCCGCGCTCCATCGGCCCAAAGAATAATCTTCGGCAACTGCTCCGGCGTGAGAATCTGCCGCAATAGCACATCCACCACCTGCACCGTTGCGCCATTAATGCCAAAGTTGAAAATATCCGGCGATCGCTCTGCTCCGTAGCGACTGCCCAGTAATTCACTTAAAACACTGGGATCAATGCCCCGCATGGCCCGTGAACTGCCCACAATGAGAATATCCGGCGGCCCGGAACGCTTCACCCGCTCCTGATAGAGGGCCAGTTTTTCATTGAGCAAACGATTGTTAAAATCGGGGTTTTTGGCCCGGGCGGCGGCGAGAATGGCCGCACTCACCGCACTTTTACCCGTACCCCTGGTGAGATCTGTTTCCAAAGAAAGGGAGACTTCTGCCTCCTCCTCATCCAAGACTTGCCAGGTTTGTAACTGTCGCCCTAACCAAGCGTCGATCTGCATCATCAACACAAACCCCACTAAACTCCAGGCGATCGCCCCCCGCCAACCCTGTTGCCCCTGCCATCGGGAGGGAGTAGTGGGTTGCCAGGCCGCATCGGGGCGCGTCCCAAAAATCCCCGTTTGGCAAAAAGCCTGTTGGAGGCGCGACTCACTACAGCGTGCCCATCGCCACAGATCCCAACGGGGAGAGCACACCGCCAAGGGAGCCGTCGGCAAGGGTTCCAATGCCGTGAGCACCGTCACCACTGGCTCCAGGGCTGATTCCCCCAATAACGGCGGTTCAAAATTAACCGCCACCGTCCAGAGGGGGGAAGATTGCCCCGCCCGCCGTCCATAAATGCGCACACTGGTGACATCCTGAATTTGCAATGCAGCGAGAAAAGGCTCCACCTTCCCCACCACCAAGGTTTGACGGGGGCAAACCAGCGCTTCCGTCATCACATGGAGTACATGGTTACGAAAACAGAGTTTAACGCGAATCCCCCCAGTGGCGAGAAAGCCATCAATATCGGGGTTGAGGAGCCGTTGCAACAGGAAGGTTAAGGCGGTGGGGTGTTTTTGTTGGGCTAAGGTGTGGGGGGAGAGGGCGAGATCCGGCTGATGGGATGCCGGGAGGGGCAGCCAATTCACCCAAGCGGGATCGGCTTGGAGATCCGTCAGATCCGGCGTTGGATCGGTGGTGAGGAGGGTCAGCTTATGCTGTTGAATGCCGTAAATGGCGGCGGCTTTCAGGCCTTGGGGGCGCATTGTGCTTAGGCATTGGCTAATGCCTTTAATCGCAATATTGGCCGGCGGTGCGTCGGTGGCGAGGTGATCGCTGGGGTGGAGGATGCAGAAAATATGCAGTGTGGTTTCTTGGACGATCGCCCGCACCTGCAAGCCATCCCGGGCCACGGCTTGATTGAGCAGGCGGTTGATCGCCAGTTCATCCCCCCATTTTGACCATTGATCGAGGAGTTCTTTCGGATGGGTGAGATCCACTTGTAGCACCCAATCCGGGGCGGCTTCGCCACTCACTTGGGAGCGGATCACCGCTTCCCGGAAGCCTTCGAGTTCTAATTCCCGCAGTTGTTGGGCAATGGGTTCAGCAATCAGGGAGGCATCGGGGCTATAGTCGCAACTACAGATCACCCAAAGCCGCCGTTGGGGAGATTCTTCTTCCGCTTCTTCCTCCAGTTGGGGCAATTTTTGCACCAAGACTTTCACACTCACGCCTAAATGGGAGAGGGATTCACTGAGATAGCGGGCGATCGCATCCGGCGCACCACTGCGGGCTAAACTTTCATTGGAAACCAGCGCTACCCCTGGGGCCGTTGCTCCCCCTGCGGTGGAGGGGAGGCTAGACTGCAAATCTGCCAAGATAATCGATTCAATCCAAGCAGGCCGGTCTTGGCCCATTTTCCGCCCGTAGAGAATCAGCTTATAGAGGGGATCTTCTGTATTCCGAAAAAAGTGATAAAAGCTCTCGGTTTCTGTTTCTAAAGCCTGAACTAAAGGGGGCAGAACAGCATCCAAACTGGGGGCAGTATTGCCTTCGAGGAGTACATGGAGATTATTGCCCCGCAGGCGAATGCGGAGCCGGAAGTCGGGGGCTTGAATGGCGTGATAAAGCCATTGGGACAGGGAAGGTGGATTTTGTTTAACGGCAGGTGTTTGCAAATCCCACATGCGATCGCCATTGGTAAAGGAAAAAGATTGAAAACGCGAGGTATGGCTATCTTAACTGTTTAGTAGAACATAATGCGACGCAAAAGAAAGGCCAAAACACTCACGGCACAAATCAAGGCCCCCTGCGGCGGGAGTAGGATCACGGAGTAACGGAAAATGCCTTGCAGGAGCGTTGCGCCCATTTCTAGGAGTTGGACTTGTTGGCTGAAGAGTTGCATCATCTGTAGGCCGATTTGATAAACAATGCCACAGAGATGGATCACTCCCAAACCCGCTAAGGCACTGAGGGCTAAACTTTCAAGCTGTACGGGCCGCCACCGAAACGCCAGCCGCCCACAGAGCCAACCCCCAGGAATAAACCCCAAGATATACCCAAAGGCCGGTTCTTGGAGGTAATACAGGCCGCCCCCATCGGTGAAAATCGCCAATCCTGACAGTCCTAAAAGCACATAGCTGATTTGGGAGAGCAGTGAAGCCTGCGCCCCCCCGAGGCAACCAATCAGCAGCACCGCCCCCACCTGCCAATTGACCTGAAGCGATCGCACCGTCCAATCCTGCCAACCTTGGGGCCAAAGGGTATGGGCTTTTATCAATGTCCCCCCCACCATTAAACCCAAGCCAATCAACCCCCACAACAACCGCTGAAGGGGAGAAATCGAGGGGGAGCGCCGCCGCTTCCGTTTGACCTTACCCTTGGGGGGGCTGGGCGGGCGTTTACGCTTGGGAGGGGGTTGGGTACTCACCGGGAATCGGGGCTTCGCCGCCATTGCGGCCGAGGGCAGTTAACATCGCATGGTCTTGTTCAGGGGGTTGGCCGAGGGTGGTGAGGTAATGGCCGATCAGCATGGCGTTAATGCCGGCCTTTAACCCTAGGGCTTGCAATTCCCCCATCACGGTTTCCCGACCCCCTGCGTAGCGGAGGATCTGTTGGGGCAGGATCAGGCGGATGATGGCGATCGCCTTCACCGCTTCGTAGGGATTGAGGGGGTTTTGCGTTTCCAGGGGTGTGCCGCTGCGGGGATTGAGCAGGTTTAGCGGCACAGATTCCACTTCCAAATCCCGTAAAGCCAAGGCAAGATCCACCCGATCCGCCCAACTTTCCCCCAAGCCTAAAATCCCCCCAGAACAGGCTTGAATCCCGGCGGCTTTGAGGTTTTGGATCGTTTCGAGGCGATCGCGCCAACTGTGGGTCGTGACGATTGCCGGGAAAAAGGCCTCGGAGGCTTCGAGGTTGTGGTTATAGCGGGTTACGCCTGCTGCTCGCAATTGTTGGGCCTGTTCCGACGTGACTTCCCCCAAGGCGCAACAGGGTTTAATCGCCGTCGTCTTAATAATTTCCTGCACCGTGGCGAGGATTTCGGCAAAATCATTGGATTTGCTGTATTTGGGGCCGCGGCCTTGACTGACCAAGCAAAACCGTTTCGCCCCTGCTGCTGCCGCTGCTTGGGCTTGGGCGATAATTTCCGCCTGGGATTTCAGGCCATAAATGGGGGAATCTTCGCCGGGATGGTGGGCAGATTGGGCGCAAAAGCCGCAATTTTCGGAGCAGCCCCCGGATTTAACATTAACGATGCTACAGAGATCTACCGTATCCCCACAACAGGCTTGGCGCACCCGATCCGCCGCCGCCGCTAGGGTGAGAATATCCGCCTCTCCGGTGATCGTGGTGAGGGCGATCGCCTCCTCTCGGCTCAAAAATTCTCCGGCAATAATCCGCTCCGTTAACTGAGCCAGATGGGTTTCCAGGGCTGTGCCGGTGAGGGGGGCATGGGTGGGGCTGGATTCTAGGACTTGAACCACGGTGTCTCTCTCAAATGAAGTAAGCATCAAGATCAGACTGCAATTCTATCACCCCCCGGCCAAGCCCAAGGCCCCCCCGCAATCCACCGCAACATTTCCCCAACCCGACATCGCTCTGATCCGCCAGTTGCAACGTTTGCGCCCAAATCATCTGCATAAAGGACTATCTTCGGAAAAAAGGTCACGATCTATCAACGGATCATCGTTGCCTTCACAGGATAGGGGCTGTTACCATGGCAAAGATAACTGTACTTAATCAATAGCTGGGTTGTGTACAATTTATGAAAAATTTAATATGAGTGGCTACCTCATTTATCATCCGCGCCGTGCTGTCACCCAATTTGATACTGTTTTTGTGTACCATGACAATATTCATGGTAATCAAGATCCATACATTTGGAATCAGCAATTTTTACACACCTATTGTCATATTACGCAAATGAGAGCAAATGTGGCAGATATAAACTTTTGGGTAAGTGGTGATTCCTTTCCAAATTTTTCTCATCTTTATTGTGATCTTGTGTTTGTTGTCAAAGAAAAATCATATTGGCATTGTGCCAACGACATTGATCACAATGACAACATTGTTGATAATCATGAAGCCTACAATGATCACTATCGTTGGGCGCATCAGCATCCTTTTAAACGTCGGCGTAGATATACGCTCAAGGCAGATTCAACGCTCAGTTTTCAACCACAAAACCTTGACAAAGAATTAATTAATGTTGTTCCTTTTTTGATCAATCAAGGGATGACCATTGAAGGTCTTCGTAAAGGTCTACGTTCAGGTTTTAATTCCAAGCCATTACCATTAGAGCCTGTTGCCTCCAGTCTTTATCACTGGCTTGAACAGTCTGCCGAAATTAAACTCAAAGGGATGCAGTTACAAAATTTCCGACACAGCAACCCACAGCTTGCTAGCCCATAACATCATTGAAGAGTCCAGTATTTTTTAGCACGGCAAATAATACTTCTAAAATAGAATTTCTCAGGTGCGATTAAACATTTCATCAAAATACTCAACATTTTTTAAACAATTATGCCCCTCACTGAATTATTGCCCATTGTCAATCAGCTTTCTGCTCAAGATAAGCTGCGTTTGATTCATTTCCTCCTCCTCGCAGTTGCGAAAGAAGAAGGCTATGAATTACAAACACCTGAAACCCAAGCCCAAGAAAACCTATTATTAAACCAGTTAGAAACCACTGATGCGGTTGTCTGGTCGCCCTATGATGCTCATGGAGCCGCCCAAACACTCTCGGAACTATTAATAGCAGCAAGACAAGAGGACAATGCTTAACGGTCAACGATTTCCTTTCATTGAACGCACTAATAATGTAGGGCTTTCCAGCACAATGCCCTATTTACCGATAACGCTGAGTTACCAAGATCGCGATTTAGAGGCGATGGCTTTGCTGGACACGGGCGCAAGTGTCAACGTACTGCCCTATGAAGTCGGTTTACAGTTAGGAGCAACCTGGGAAAATCAAACAGTACCGATCCAGTTGAGTGGCAACTTGGCTCAGATGGAAGCACGAGGGCTAGTTTTATCGGCAACTGTTGGTGAGTTTCCCTCATTGTTGCTGGCATTTGCTTGGACACGCTCTAAAAATGTACCCTTGATTTTGGGTCATATGAATTTTTTTGTAGAGTTTGATGTCTGTTTTTATCGTGCCGATCTTGCTTTCGAGTTGCATCCCAGAACAAAATAGGAGGATCTCAACCCTCCAAGCGTTTTAACAATGCCCTCCCCCTTTAACCTCACTACCCTGAAGCGCAAATTTCGCCGCAGCCTCACCCGCCCTTGGGGCCAAAACCTGATGATTACCGGCGGTGTGGCGGGGATCATTTTGCTGTTGCGGGGCGTGGGTTTGCTGCAATTGGGGGAATTAGTCACCTATGATTGGTTGATGAGATCGCGCCCCCCCCTGCCCCCCGACGATCGCATTGTCATCGTCACCTTCGATGAAGCCGAAATTCGCGCCCTCAATTGGCCCTTTTCCGATACTGAAGTGGCCCAATTGCTGACGGTGATTAAAAATCAAAACCCTCAGGTGATTGGTCTGGATATCTATCGAGATGTGCCGGTTAAAGAAGGATATGATCAACTCAAGACTATTTTTGCATCCACCCCCCATTTAATCGGCATTCGTAAAGCTGTCCCCAAACTCGCCACACTGGAAGAATTTGGCTCAGGGCGCACCATTGATCCGCCGCCGGATCTACCCCCTGAACAGGTAGGATTTAATGATTTTCCAGACGATATTGATGGTTTAGTGCGGCGGCTGTTATTAACGGTTTATTTAGAAGAAACCGATGAAAGTCTGCTCTCCTTTAGCTTTCTTGTGGCTTGGCAATATCTCAAAAATACCGCCGCTTTAGAGCCTCAAAATGGCCCCAATGACAGCATTCAATGGGGAGAAACGCTATTTGCGCCCGTGGAATCTTTTGATGGCGGTTATTACAACGCCGATACCCAAGGTTATAGTATCTTTTTGAACTATCGTGGCCCCGATCAAGGGGGAAGACCTGCGGAAGAATACGAATTTCAACGGGTTTCTTGGCAGGCGGTGGTCAAGGGTGAAATTGCTCCGGATTTGTTCACCGATCGCATTGTCTTAATCGGCTCCGTTGCCCCCAGTTTGCAGGATTTTGTCCCCACCCCCTACCAAAATCCCCAACGAATGTCGGGGGTGGTGGCCCATGCCAATGCCATCAGTTTTTTAATCGATGCGGTTTTGGGAAAAAGGCAACCGATCCGCACCATTCCCGATCCTTTGGAATGGTTACTAATCCTCCTAGGGGCGGGGGTGGGGACGGTGGCCATTACCCATTGGCGGACGGTGGACGGCCTGACGCGGCCAGCCATGGTGCGAACAGTGGTGCAATTTGGGGGGGCGATCGCCCTCCTCATTTTCGGCAGTTATGGGGCGTTTTTGCTCAGTTGGTGGTTGCCGTTGTTGCCGGTGTTGTTAGCCCTGGTGAATGGGGCAGCCCTCAAGTTTGCGATTACGATGCTGATTTATTTATTAAAATCCTATCGCCAAATTGAAGACTATGCCCGCACGTTGGAGTTAAAAGTAGCGGCCCGCACGGAGGAATTAAGTGAAGCTAATCAATCCCTTGATGAAAAAAATCACCAGTTAGAAACAACCTTAGAAAAGCTGCAAACCGCCCAAGCCCAAATCATTGCCCAAGAACGGTTAGCCTCCCTCGGTTCCCTCACCGCTGGTGTAGCCCATGAAATCCGCAATCCCCTCAATTTTGTGATTAATTTTACGCGCATTTCCCAGGAGTTAACCACGGAATTATGGGACGAGTTGGGCGATCTACCCTTAGAGGGGGAAAGTCAAGAGGTGATTTGCGAGCTTGTGGATGAATTCACCGATAATCTCAAAACCATTCGCGACAATGGCCAGCGCATTGAGCAAATTGTCGATAGTATGCTAGAGCATACCCGTGAAGGCGGCGGCCAGGCGGAAATGACGGATTTAAATCAATTAATCGTCAATGCGCTGGAGTTGGTGGAGCATAATTTACAGGTAAAAATGCCGGATTTAAAGTTAGATAAAATAATTAGTTTCGATGCTAATGCTCCCACGTTGCCCTTAGTCGCTAAAGATTTCACCAAAGCGATGATTAATCTTTTTACCAATGCTTTAGAAGCGATGGAAAGGCGGCGTAAAGCAGCGCTAGATCCCGATTATCAGCCGCAATTATCGGTGAGTACCTGGCAAGAGGGGGGCCGGATTGGGATCACGGTGCGGGATAATGGCGATGGAATTTTACCGGAACAGCAGCCGAAGATTTTTGATCCTTTTTTCACGACGAAACCGACAGGAGAAGGAACGGGTTTAGGCTTATCATTAGCCCATCAAACCCTTGTTTCTGTCCATCAGGGCAATATTGTTGTGGAATCTGTGCCAGGAGAATTTACGGAGTTTCGCATTGATCTCGATCCCGCTGGCGGTGCGTCGCTGTTGGCTGGGCCGCCAATTTCGCCGTCAGTTCGTCTTTAATGCGGTGCAAAATTGATTGCTCATCCAGGGAAGTTAAAATATTTTGAATCACCGTTTTCGGCCCCTCTGGCCCCCAAGTTGCACCATTAGCCAAATAGGTTTGGGTGATGCGGGCGATCGCCGTTGTCATCACCCCCGCCACCGCCCCCTGCGTCACCGCCACGGATACATAGGGCAACAAACTCGCCCCCCCCGTCAGGGGAGCCGTCACGCCTAACAGCGTTTTTACGCCACTTAACCCTAAGGTCGTGAGCAGATCCGTTAAAGTGATTCCCCCCATCCCCCAAGCAATTTGCCGCAGGAGGGCGATCGCCCCCCCTTGGGTCATGGCTAAACCGTAGAGTTTCCCCATGGCAAGAATTAGGGCTACATCAATGGTGGCTCCGGTGAGGAGGTCGAGAACTGTAACGGGGTTAAGGGCGATCGCCACAGCCTTAGCCATCACCGCCCGCTGCGTCAAGGTTTCCGCCGCCTCCCGCCGAATCGCCAGCTTCCGCTGCACCACCTGCTCATTAATTTCTGTGGCGTAGAGCATGGTATTCAGGGCCAGGAGCGATTTTCCTTCCCGATGGAGCAGATCGAGAATTTTCAACTTCAGGGGGATGATCTGCGCTGCCCCCCGTTGTCGTTCCAGGGTAAACTTGCCCCCCCGCTCCACCTGCACCGCCACCAAAGGAGCCGCCGCCACCATCACCACCTCATCAGGGGAAATCAATTCCCGCACCCGCTGGTTACAAATGGTGTGATAAATGGCGAGGCGATCGGCTTCGGGGTATTGGTCAATTTTGTTAAACACCAAGAGCATCGGCTTACCCACGTCCCGCAGTTGGGCGAGGGCGTTGTATTCGACTTGGGTCATATCGCCGGAAACGACAAAGAGGATCAAATCTGCCTGTTTCGCCACCTGTTGGGCCAGTTGTTCGCGGGTTTTGCCGTCGATTTCATCAATGCCGGGGGTGTCGATCAGTTGGATTTGGGCATTTTGGGCCGCTGGGAGGGCAAGGCGTTGGACTTGCAGATCATCGGTTTGAACTTGCCATTGGGCATTACCGATGGTGCGGGTTACGCCATGGAGGGGGCCAACGGCAAAGGCATTTTCCCCCAAAAGGGCATTGAGGACGGAGGATTTCCCCCGGCCCACCATACCAAAGGCGGCAATTTGCACGACGGAATGATCGAGTTTATCAAGGGTTTGGCTGAGGTGAGTGAGTTGGGTTTCTAAACCTTGTTGTTCTTGGGGGGTGAGGTCAAGGTGTTGAACGAGGTTACGGAGGGCATCTTGGGCTTGTTTGTAGTGGAGTTCTCCTTGGATGGCGGCGATATCGAGGAGGGTGGTATCAAAGTCATCGATGGAGGTCATGGTCGGGCAGGGTGTGGCGTGGCTTCATTTTAGCCTGTGGGTTGGGGGATGGGGAACAGGGAACAGGGAACAGGGAATGGAGAATAGGGAATAGGGAGTGGTGTTTTGGGGATTGCGCTCTCTTGGAATGGGTACAGTTCAGGAGGAATTAGGGCGATCGCCTGGCCTTTCCTATAATGATAATGATATGGAGCTGTCGGATGATCATTTTTAGAGCGAGGAGATCCTGATGATTGCAGCGAGAGAACAGGAACGGTATTTTACGCCTGAGGAGTATTTTGCTTGGGAAGAGCAGCAGCTAGAAAAGCATGAACTGATTGATGGTCGGGTTTATGCGATGAGTGGTGGAAGTAATAATCACAGCGAGATCGCAGGAAATTTTTTAGCGATTATTAAGCCTCATCTCCGGGGGAGTGGTTGTAAAACATACAATTCTGACTGTCGCTTAAATATTCTCAATACTCGCAATTATACTTATCCGGATCTGAGTGTTACTTGCGATCCGCGAGATAGTTCTAGCACTCAATACATTACCTATCCTTGTTTGATTGTGGAGGTTTTATCCCCTAGCACTGAGGCTTATGATCGTGGCAAAAAGTTTGCAAAATATCGTCGCAATCCCCATTTAGTGGATTATGTGTTGGTGAGTTCTGATGAGATGGCGATTGATGTTTACCATAAAAACGAGGCGGGGGATTGGTTGATTTTGAGTTATCGAGCGGGGGATGTTGTGAAGTTGGCCAGTATTGGCTTGACTGTGGCGATCGCCCAGATTTATGAGGAAGTGGTTTTTGATGATTTACAGATTACCAAGACAACTGACTAACGATAGATCTAGGATGATGGAGCAAAACTCAAAAATTATGCCAATCTAGGGAGAGAGAGCTTGATGTGGGGTGAAAATTTGATGCAGTCCTATACAGTGCGTTTGGCAACCGCTGATCATCTCCCTGGCATTTTGGCAATTCATAATCAAAATGCGCGGGTTGCTTGTACAAGTTTTGATCAGGGGTTTTTGTTGGAACCGACGGCGATCGCCCATCTTGAGGAAGCCCTAGCCCAAAATACGCAGTTTTTTATAGCAGTGGATAGGGAGGAAAGACTAGCGGGGTTTGTGCGGATTGCGCAACCCCGAATCTATGGGGGATTATTGGCAAAAATTGATTGGGTTGACCCCCAATTTGCCCAATTAGTCCAGCAGGAAAATCACCGTTATATTCAGATTTTGGCGGTGGATCGGGGTTGTATGGGGCAAGGGGTAGCGCGGTTGTTGTATGAGTCGATTTATCCCCAGTTTCCGGGGGTATTTTTTTCGGCGTTGATTGTCTGGCAACCGATTCAAAATCAAAGGTCACTCCGATTTCACCAGTCCCAAGGGTTTAAGGAAATTGGCCGGTTGCGGGCAGAGCGGTTTTTAGATTTAGAAAATTATGAGGCGATCGTACTGGGTAAGGGGGGGGATGGAGAGGACAACGAACCCGGCTATAATACGGCTAAGGCAGAGTCGGCGCAACTCTCTAATACATCATTCCAAGAGACGTTAGACATGGCCTAGCGGTTACAGGAGGTGGTGCAGCAGTTTAAGGTGGATTAGTTGGGGGGCATCCGGATCACAATGCAAGATGGCGCGTCGGCTGTTGATACAAAAAATTTAATCATTAGTTAACTTGTCTAGCAAACACCACTACATGAATTATGAATAATTCTGAAGACTACATTTTGGCAAAAGAGGGAAATCCAAAAGCTATTGAGAAGTTAGTGAATAAAAGTTTGAACCCTAAAGGTGTAAATGTAAAAACAGTATTGAGTTATGATTGCTTAACACTCACTGTTGAATCTGAATCTGTACCGAATCAAAAAGCGGTTGTCGATTTTTTAAAAAAAGGTCTCATAAAACTTGCTCCCAACAATATCACTCGTGTTGTCATTAAAGGTAAAGTTGCAAATCACGCATCAAACTCATGGGAGGATTCATTTTCTTTCCCAAATAAAAATATTGAAACTGATAAAAATGTAAGCAATCTATCGCAAAATAAATCATCACAAAAAGCTTACAAAAAATCAACCAAAATTGGTAATTCTTCCAAAAAAAATAGCAAAAATTCTTCAACAAAAAATAAGAAAAAAGATTTTTCCGAATTAAAGATAAACGAAATACCCAGCTTCGTTATAGAGATTATTAAAAAAGATCCTAAGAAAAGTCTGATTTTATTTTTCGGAGTATTAATTTTATTTGGTTTGCCGAGAATACTATCATCAAATAGAACAACTGCAAATCGAGCTATAGATTCAGATACAACTTTAGATCAAAGCATAAATTCAGACGAAAGCATAAATTTAGACGAAAGCGAAGTCTCTAGTGAATCTGTGGAGCTTTGGAATGATACTAAATATGGCATAAGTGAATCAGAGTTCTTAAGTAAATTTAGCGAATTTAATATAGTCAAGATTCCAGATCAACTACGGATGTGCGCATATTTCTATGGAGATACTTGCTTTGAGTATAGGATAGAGAACTTTCTGGTTGAAACTCAGCCAGTAGTTAGACAAGTTTACTTTGATGTTTATTTTTTATTTTCTAACATAGGTTTAGAAGAAATTATCTTAGTTAAGGAACCCACTCGATTGAGAAATAAAAACTCCTTGAGTTCTACCGATAATGCAACTCCTGAAGAAACAGGTCAACACATTTTAGACAGAATGGCAGTTTCCTTAATGCTATCGGGTATCTATGGTGAGCCAAAGGAGGAAGAAGTTGATCGCTTAATTGAAAAACTCACTATTTGGGAGTTTCCAGAACAAAATAAATCGGTTACATTTTCTGATCAGGAAAGTTTTGCGAAAATGTCTATCCGCTATGAAACATATGAAGGAAGACAGAGAAGAAATAGTATGCGTCAAAGACCTAACATAAATAGTCACCAACTTTAACATCTTGTGCCATGGCTTTGCCGTGGCTCGGCTGCTGGGTGGCTTTTCCGCTTGATGGAGGCAGATCTAAATTAATAAGTTTTGGAATGGATGGGTATTTTTCCAGCGATAGATGCCAAAGTCTCTTTGATCTGTTGATAGAATGCGACCATGACCTAAATTTTCAGCTAAAATTACGAGGGATGCGTCGGCTAAATCCATTGGGAGATCCGCATATTGTTCTAGAAGGGTGGTAATTCTAGGTAAGTGAGTTGAGTCTAAGAGAAAGATCTTGATCTGATCCGGGTTAATACTATTAATAAATTGAGTTTGGGATTGAACTCCTTGACGATTGAGTAATAAATGACAAGTTTCGGTGAGAATACACCAAGTTGTAATCAACGGTTCATCGAGGCTTGCTAACACAGTTTTTGCTTTCTCATAATATTTGTCTTTACGACTCATAAGTACATAGAAGAAGCCCGTGTCAGCGATAACCATATTTTTTCTCCAATGACTCAGTTAAGAGGGCTTTGTAATCGGTTGAAACGTTTTCATCATCGTCAAAGCAACCAATTAAGCCTTGCTGTTCAAATTTTTCATAAAGCGATGGTTTGGGAGATGGATTAGGGGCGGTAGGTTCTGGTTTTTGTTTGAGAATATAAATGATTGCCAAGAGACGTTCTTGGTCTATGGGGGAAAGGGTTTCGATTTCTTGGCGGAGGGTTTCTAGCATGGCTCAATTCATCAATCATGAAAGGTTTGGACGCTAAACCATGATTTTTTAAAAAAGTCAACACAAACAAGTACAGCTTGTTCGATCTTTATCTAGTACAGTCCCTCTCCCTAAATCCCTCTCCCAAAAAGGGAGAGGGACTTTGATCAGGTTTTTGGGATTTATGAGCAAGCTGTAAGGTCGGTATAGCACTAGACAGAATTATTAGGACTGAGTTTGTATTACGGACTTTAGTCCGCTTCCCCTTGGTTTCAAAAATTGCATTAACCCCCTTGCCTATTGCTATAGTACCCACCTTACCCTATTTCCGAATTGATCGCAAACCTCTAGTCTGCTAAATCAGAAATTACCTTTTCCAAACCAGAGACAACCCTTGCTAATTTATCAAAATTGATTTTGTCAATGGTATCATCGATGGTGTGGTAGTAAGGGTAACGATAGGGTGCGGTATCTGTCACCATAATTCCCGGATATCCCTGTTGCCAAAAAGACCATTGATCAGACCAACCCACCCCAGGAACCCAGGCGGGTAGTGAGGCTCCTTCTGAGGGGAACTGAGCATGACGGCGAAATGAAGTAATGGCACGACGCACTAAATTTCCAGATTTAAGGTTGCCAACAAAAACAATGAAATTGCCTTGATTAGGATAAAACAAATGGAGTGGAGATGGATATTGTTGGCTCCCGATTGTGTCGGAAAAATAGCCCATGGTTTCTAAACTGAGCATGGCAACTATTTTTTCTTGCTGCGGATCAATACTTTTTGCATAAACTAAGCTCCCCATATTTTCTGTCCAAAAGAAAGGAGGCTCTTCGTTAACAAACTCCACAAATCGAACTGTTGATTTAGGAGATTTTTGAGCAAACATTCTTGCCAAGGCAAGGGTAGCAGCTACGCCTGTGGCATTATCATTGGCTCCAATACTGGCAAAAACGCTATCATAATGAGCACCAATGACAATCACTTGATTAGGATTTTCACTGCCTACTTTTTCAACGGCTAAGTTGTAGTAGGTTTTGTCTTCGATGGTGTAGGCTTGCGGTTTGACGGTGTAGCCTGCATCGGTGAGGGATTTTTCGAGAAAAACTTTGGTGGGATTGAGTTGATCATACTGGTTGGCATTTCTTGCGCCAATTTCAACGGCAATTTTTTGAATGTCTGCTTGAAGTTGATTGCGCAATAAGATTTCTTCTGGCTGCAACGGGAGTATTTCTCCTTTGTAGCTTTGTCCAGGCATCCAGGCAATTTTCAGCCATGCTGAGATGCCTAAAATGATCAAGACAGTGAACAATAGGGCAAGGCGAAGGAGGGCAGCTTTGCTGGCAAACTGCACCTTAAATCCATGTTGATGAGTCGGGTGGCGCATGACAGATTTTTGGGTAAGGGAGCCATGAAAGCCTGATGGGAAATGGCTTAGATCGCGGCTATACTGATTCCCTTGCCTAAATCACAATCATTCCGGCAATCAGGGAAACCCCAATCCCCAAAATTAATCCCATCAGGACTTGAAAGGGGGTGTGGCCTAACAACTCCTTCAGACGCTCCTCATTGAATTCCTTACCTTCTTGGAAAAGTTCATCGAGGATTTGATTGAGAATCCGCGCCTGCTTGCCTGCGGCTTGGCGTACCCCCGCCGCGTCGTACATGACAATCACGGCAAAGAGGGCGGCGATCGCAAACTCTGCACTATTCCACCCCTTCACCTGGCCGACCCCCGTCGCCAACGCCGCCACTAAGGCGGAATGGGCGCTGGGCATCCCCCCCGTACTAAATAAATGGCGTATATCAATGCGCCGCTTTTGGAACAGACTGGTGATCAACTTAATCCCCTGGGCTAAGAGGCAGGCAATGATCGCCACCAGCAAAATTTGATTTCCCAAGATACTGTCCATGTCTTGCATCGTTTAATTTTTCCGTGCCGTAATGAACTGAGCGATCGCCACTAAAGGCGTAGCAGCTACACCATAGGGTTCCAATTGGGCAATGGCTTCATCAACCAACTGATCCGCCCGTTGCCGCGACCCCTCCAAACCCAATAACTTTGGATAAGTCGCCTTCTCCGCCGCCAGATCCTTCCCGGCGGTTTTCCCTAACTCCTCCTGCGTCGCCGTAATATCTAAGATGTCATCAATAATTTGAAACGCCAAGCCAATATTTTGGGCGTACCGCGTCAACCGCTCCAAATCCACTGCCTCAGCCCCTGCCAAAATTGCCCCAGAGGTGACGCACACTTCCAACAATGCCCCCGTCTTATGGGTGTGGATAAAACTCAACTGCTCCACCGTAATATCTGTTTTCCCCTCCGATTCCAAATCCACCACCTGGCCCCCCACCAGGCCCGCCGCCCCCACCGCCCGCCCCAACCGGGCGATCACCTGTAGCACTTGGGCCGGGGGTACGTTCTCGGTGCGATCGGCAATCAATTCAAAGGCATAGGCCAGCAAGGCATCCCCCGCCAAAATCGCAATATCTTCCCCATAAACCTTATGGTTCGTGAGCTTGCCCCGCCGATAATCGTCGTTATCCATGGCCGGGAGGTCATCATGGATTAACGACATCGTGTGGATGATCTCCAAAGCGCAGGCCGTCGGCATAGCCATGGCCGTCGTTCCCCCCATCAGTTCACAGGTGGCCAAGCAAAGAATCGGCCGCAACCGCTTCCCCCCCGCCAACAGGGAGTAGCGCATCGCCTCGTAAATTTTCGGCGGTTCGGTGACGGCGATCGCCTCATCAAGGGCTGCCTCAATGATCGCCTGTTGGGTTTGCAGATAGGCCTTGAGGTCAAAATCTTGGCCCAGAGATTGGGGGTTATCCGTAGTCACCATGGAGGAAAGAAAACTGCTCAACAAAATTGCTCCCCCATTCTACCGTTAGGGGGAACAGGGAGTGAGGAGTAAGAAGTGAGGAGTGAGAAGTGAGGAGTAAGAAGTGAGGAGTGAGAAGTGAGGAGTAAGAAGTGAGGAGTGAGAAACATCACTTTCTTCTCTTTCCTCCCTTCTCCATTAGCCCAATTGTCGCAGCCGTTTCTGGGCCACTTCCTCAGAGAGCCGATCAAGCACAAACCAATCATCCTCATCCCGACCTAAGCCCATCGTACTTTCTGGGTCAGAATAGTAGTAATGAGCATCTTCAAAATAAGTGCTACAGATGGGGCATTGCAGGAGCTTAAACTCGGTTAATTGCCCCGATCCACGATAGTAGCTACTGTTCCCTGGCAGCGAGGTCAGCTTGTTTTTAAACCGCTCAATCTGCTCTGCTTGGTTGGGGAGATGGCTTGATAGGGAATCGGAGATTTCCCCACAGGTGGGGCAGGGTGTATTTTTCATGGCGTGCTCCAATCAAAACATCAGCCATTAAAACGTGGGGATGCGCCGCTCTGGGGGGGGGAGGGGGCGATTATTGGGGGGGGCGGGTTGGGGAACAGGGGGCGGCAGGGGATTGGTGCGGGGGGCAGGGGGTAGGGGTTCGCTGCGAGGCGGCAGGGGCGTGATGATGATTTCCCGATCTGGAGCTGGGAGGGCGGTGGGTTGATTAATCCCCATGGGGCCACCTTCGGGAACTGCGACCATTTGGGGATTGCCCCGGAGATAAACATGGCCGAGGGGACGATTTTGGTAGGTGCGGCGGGTCAGTTCCCAACCCTCATCAAGATAAATTTTTAAATGGCCTTCGGCAAAACCACGGGTGCGGCCGATGGGCATTTGCACGTTGCGCTCACGGGGAGAGGTGGCCATTAACACCAGTTCATCCCCTTGGGGCACAATGCTGAAAATAAACCGCCAGCCTAAATCTTCCTCGCCAATGCGCAGGGAGTAACCGTTACTGTCGGTCATGCGGTTACAGATGTTGGTGAAGTCGAAGGTGAGGAGGAGGGGATCAACGCGGGTGGGTGTGCCGCTATATTCCTGCCAACAGGGGCGTTGGTTCGTGAGTTGTTCAAGAATCAACAGTTGATAACTGCGCCGCTCGATGCCAAAGGGGGCGGCGAGGAGTACAAACCGCCGTTCATCCAATTGTTGGCTGCCAAATTGGACGGTTTGGCTAACACCAGGGAGGGCAAGGGCAGAACTACCGAGACAAATACCGATCGCGGTGAACGTCGTGAGCCAGCGTTGCAGGTTGAGCATGGGAGTACCTCAATTTCTGTGAGCAAAGGCAAGGGAGATGACGGCCTTTAGGGGGTTTGGGTTCGCTGTTGCCAGGTTTCCCAAAGGTCAGGACGACGATCGCGGGTGCGTTGGCATTGCTGCTCAAATCGCCATTGGGCGATCGCCCCATGGTTCCCCGACCGCAGCACCTCCGGCACATCCCAACCCCGAAAGGAAGCGGGGCGGGTGTATTGGGGATAGTCTAGCAGTCCATTGGCAAAGCTTTCCGCCTTGAGGGATTCCGTTTTCCCCACGGTACCGGGGAGCAGGCGCGTCACCCCATTGATAATCGTTAAAGCAGGGATTTCGCCACAGGTCAGGACAAAATCCCCTAAGGAAATTTCCCGCGTCAGTAAATGACAGACCCGCTCATCCACCCCTTCGTAGTGGCCACAGATCAAGACCAGTTGAGCCGCCGTCCTACTTAGTTCCACCAAAAGCTGATGATTGAGGGGTTGCCCTTGGGGGGACATGAGGATAATTTCCCGGCGGGGTAAAACCGGCAGGGATTCCACAGCGGCAAAAATCGGGTCAGGCTTGAGGAGCATTCCCACCCCCCCACCGTAGGGTTCATCATCAACGCGGTGGTGCTTATCGGTGGTGAAATCGCGGGGATTCGTGCAATGCACCTCAGCAATGCCCTGGGCGATCGCCTTCCCTAACAGACCCGATCCGAGGGGGGAGGTGAAAAAATCGGGAAATAATGTGATGAGATCAAAACGCATCGGAGCTTAGGGGTATTTATTAACCGGCAGGGGTTCGATAGACTGTATAGTCATGCGTTCCGCTTAAATTCGATACTATACAGAATGCTACAAATTGAATCGTACTCGTCAGAAGCTCAAATGCCAAAACCAACTAAAACCGCGATCCTCGTAATTGGAGGTGCGGAAGACAAGGTACATGGACGCGAAATTTTACATACCTTCTTTAACCGCTCCGGGGGGAGTAACGCGGTGATTGGCATTGTGCCCTCGGCTTCACGGGAACCCCTGCTGGTGGGTGAACGCTACCACCAGATCTTTACCGATATGGGAGCAAAGCAGGCAGAATTGATCGATATCCGCGATCGCGCCCAGGGGGAAGACTCCCAATATTTGGAATATCTCGAAACCTGCACCGGCATTTTTTTGACCGGCGGCGATCAATTGCGCCTCTGTGGCCTGTTGGCAGAAACCCCCTTTATGGAGCGGATTCGGGAACGGGTGCAAAAGCAGGAATTGAGCCTCGCCGGAACCAGTGCCGGGGCGGCGGTGATGGGCCACCACATGATCGGCGGCGGCGGCAGTGGTGAATCCCCCAACCGCGCCCTCGTGGATATGACGATGGGTTTGGGGATGATTCCGGAGGTGATTGTTGATCAGCATTTTAACAACCGCAACCGGATGTCCCGGCTGATGACGGCGATCGCCATCCACCCCGATCGCCTCGGCATTGGCATTGATGAAGACACCTGTGCCATGTTTGAGCATGATGGTTGGATGGAGGTAATCGGCAAAGGCAACGTCACCATCGTTGACCCCCAAACCCTCTCCCATACCAATCAACTGGATGTCAGCGTCACCGACCCCTTGAGCCTTCACAGCTTGCGGGTGCATATCCTCTGTCATGGCGATCGCTACCACATCCACCAACGTCGCCCCCTCACCCCGATGAGCGACGAAAAATCCGCCTAACGACTCCAAGGTCAAGCCGTGAGGGAGAACTGTTCCCAATGGACAGTTTCGGAACTTTTCGACAAGAGACACTAAGCCATGGCGAATCCCGTGCGTCTTCACTAAAATATAGATAAGCACCTATGAAAATTCTCAAAACCCTGACTCTGCGTGGCCCCAACTACTGGAGCATCCGCTATCCCAAGTTGATCGTCATGCGCCTTGACCTGGAAGACCTTGATGAGGTCTATTCCAACCAAATTGATGGGTTTTACGATGGATTGTGTCGGCTCCTCCCCAGTTTGGTGGAGCATTACTGTTCGCCGGGCTATCGAGGCGGCTTTCTGGAGCGGGTGCAAAATGGCACATTGATGGGCCACATCATCGAACACATTGCCCTCGAACTTCAGGAACTGGTGGGGATGCGTGTCGGCTTTGGCCGCACCCGCGAAACCGCTGATCGCGGCGTGTATAACGTCGTCTTTGAATACGTCGATGAACAGGCAGGCCGCTACGCCGGCCGGGCAGCGGTGCGCCTCTGCCAAAGTTTGGTAGAAACCGGCACTTATCCTGAAAGTGAATTTGAGCAGGATTTAGCCGATCTGCGGGAACTGATGGCCAATGCCTCCCTCGGCCCCAGCACCGAAACGATCATCGCTGAAGCCGATGCCCGCAAAATCCCCTGGATGCACCTCAGCGCCCGCTCGATGATTCAACTGGGCTACGGAGCCAAATCAAAACGAATTCAAGCCACCCTTTCCGACTACTCCAGCATCCTCGGTGTCGAACTGGCCTGCGATAAAGAAGGCACAAAAACCATCCTCCGCGATGCCGGGATTCCCGTCCCCAGTGGCACGGTGATTCGCTATTTGGATGAATTGGAAGATGCGATCGACGATGTGGGCGGCTATCCCATCGTCTTAAAACCCCTCGATGGCAACCATGGCCGGGGCATCACCATTGATATTAATAGCTGGGATGTCGCTGAAGGAGCCTACGACCTGGCGAACGAAGCCTCGAAAACCAACTCCGTCATTGTCGAGCGCTACTACCAAGGCAGCGATCACCGCATTTTAGTCGTCAATGGCAAAGTGATCGCCGTAGCCGAGCGGGTTCCCGCCCATGTGATCGGCAACGGTCACAACACGATCAACGAACTGATCGATCGCACCAACGAAGACCCCCGCCGAGGCGAAGGCCACGACAACGTTTTAACCAAAATCAAACTGGATAAAACTGCCACCGATGTCCTTGCCCGCCAAGGCTACAACCTCGACAGCATCCCCCCCGAAGGTGAGCGGGTTTATCTGCGAGCCACGGCTAACCTCAGTACCGGCGGCATTGCCATCGATCGCACTGATGCCATCCACCCCGAAAATATTTGGATTGCCCAACGGGTGGTCAAAACCATCGGCCTCGATATTGCGGGCATTGATGTGGTGACATCGGACATTAGTAAACCCCTGCGGGAAACCAACGGCGTAATTGTGGAAGTCAACGCCGCCCCCGGGTTCCGGATGCACGCTGCCCCTAGCGATGGTCTGCCCCGCAATGTCGGGGCCGCCGTCCTCGATATGCTCTTCCCGGAACACAGTTCCCCCCGCATCCCGATCATCGCCATCACCGGCACCAACGGCAAAACCACCACCACGCGCCTCACCGCCCATATTTTCCGCCAAACCGGCCAAACCGTCGGCTACACCACCACCGACGGCATCTATGTGGGGGAATATTTGGTGGAAAAGGGCGACACCACAGGCCCCCAAAGTGCCCAGGTGATTCTCAAAGATCCCACCGTTGAGGTGGCGGTGCTGGAAACCGCACGGGGGGGCATTTTACGCTCTGGTTTAGCCTTTGATCAATGTGATGTGGGGGTGGTGTTGAATGTGGCCGCTGACCATTTGGGCATTGGTGACATTAACACCGTGGAGCAGATGGCCCATGTGAAAAGTGTGGTGGCTGAGGTCGCTGCTGCTAGTGGTTATGTGGTGCTCAATGCGGATGATCCCCGTGTGGCGGCCATGGCGGAGCGGGCAAAGGCCAAAATTGCCTATTTTTCCATGAACCCCGATAACCCGGTGTTGCAGGATCACCTGCGGCGGGGCCGGTTGGCGGCGGTTTATGAAGATGGCTATCTCGCCATTAAAGAAGGAACGTTAACGCTGCGCATTGAAGAGGCGAAGCATATCCCTGTCACCCTCGCGGGGATGGCTCCCTTTATGATTGCCAATGCTTTGGCGGCCTGTTTGGCGGCCTTTGCCCAAGGGGTGGGGATTGAGCAGATTCGTCAAGGGGTGCGGACGTTTGAACTGTCGGTGGAGCAAACCCCCGGCCGGATGAATTTGTTTAAGCTGCCTCGCCACCATGTCTTGCTTGACTATGCCCATAACCCGGCGGGCTATGAGGCTTTGGGGGGGTTTGTCAAGAATTGGCAGGGGCAGCGGATTGGGGTGGTGGGTGCGCCGGGCGATCGCCGCGATGAGGATCTGATTGAATTGGGAGCCTTGGCCGCCGGGATGTTTGACCGGGTGATTGTCAAAGAAGATGAAGACCGCCGGGGCCGCGATAGTGGTGAAGTGGCGGATCTGATTGTTAAAGGCATTACCCAAGCCTGCCCAGAGCGGGACTATCAAATTATCCTCAATGAGGTTGAGGCCATTGAATTTGCTCTCAAAGCCGTTGAAGATCAAGGGTTAGTGGTGATCACGCCGGAAAGTGTTGCTCCGGCGATCGCCCAAATTAAAGCCCACCAAACGCTCTAGAAGGAGTGAGGGGAGAGGAGTGAGGCATGAGCGAGAAAGCGAATTCTTCTCTCTTCTCTCTTCTCTTTCCTCTTTCCTCCTCCAAGGGCTAAATCATTACGCCTCCCTACCTCCTACCATGTTCCGCCAAACGCTCCGACTCCTCACTGATCTCCGTTTTGCCATTCTCCTGCTTCTCGCCATTGCCCTGTTTAGCATCAGCGGCACGGTGATCGAGCAGGGCCAAAGCATCAACTATTACCAAACCAACTACCCTGAAAACCCCGCCCTGTTTGGCTTCCTCTCCTGGCGGGTGATTGGGTTCTTGGGGTTAGACCATGTTTATCGCACCGGCTGGTTCCTGACGCTCCTCGTCCTCCTCGCCGCCAGCCTCACCACCTGTAGCTTTTTGCGCCAATGGCCCGCCCTCAAGCTGGCCCGCCGTTGGCAGTTTTACAGCCAACCGAAACAGTTTGAAAAGCTGGCCCTCAGTGCCGAATTGGGTAGCGGCTCCCTTTCTCGTCTCGCTCCCCTGTTGACCGCCAAGGGCTATGCCCTGTTTACCGAAGATGACCAACTCTATGCCCGTAAGGGTTTAATGGGCAAAATTGGCCCCATCGTTGTGCATATCAGTTTGCTGTTGATCCTCGCTGGGGGCGTGTGGGGGGCGTTATCGGGCTTTTTTGCCCAGGAAATTATCCCCAGTGGCTCGCAGCGGGCGATTACTAACCTGATCGACGCGGGGCCGTTGTCTGCGACCCAAGTCCCCAAGGATTGGGAAATTAAAGTCAATCGCTTTTGGATTGACTACACCCCCCAAGGGGCGATCGATCAGTTTTATTCGGATTTATCGGTGGTGGATCAAGCCGGGGTGGAGCGCGATCGCCAAACCATTTCCGTCAACCATCCCCTCCGCTACCATGGCGTGACGCTCTATCAAACCAATTGGGGCATTGATGCCGTCCAAGTCCGGGTCAACAACAGCCCGATTTTTCAAATCCCCATGGCTCCCCTCGAAACGAGTAGCAGTAGCCGCCTGTGGGCGACTTGGGTTCCCACCAATCCGGAAATGACCAGCGGCGTTTCCCTCGTAGCGCGGGATCTTCAGGGCTTGTTATTGGTCTATGGGGAAGATGGCAAACCCTTGGGGGCTGTGCGGGAAGGGATGGCCATTGATTTACAGGAAGGGCTACGGCTGACGGTGGTGCAGTTAATCGGCAGTACCGGGTTACAAATTAAAGCCGATCCCGGAGTGCCCCTCGTTTATGCCGGGTTTGGGTTGCTGATGGTGGGCGTGGTGATGAGCTATGTTTCCCATTCCCAGATTTGGGCTTTACAATCGGGCGATCGCTTCTTCATCGGCGGCAAAACCAACCGCGCCCACCTCCTCTTTGAGCGAGAATTAGTGGAAATGATCGAGCAATTAACCCCAGAAACAGCCCCCCCAGAAGGGGCGATCGCCACCTAATCCCCCCCAAAAACATCAAATTTGGAGTGAGGTTATGCATATTCATGCCCTTGAAAACTGGCAACATGGTCATGACTTCTCAGAAGATCACCATGATGCCGAAAAAAAAACCAAAGTTGTGATGGCCTTCACCGCCATCACCATGATTGTCGAAATTATCGCAGGCACAATTTTCGGTTCAATGGCCTTACTCGCCGACGGCTGGCATATGGCAACCCACGTCGCCGCCTTTGGCATCACCATCTTTGCCTATCAATATGCTCGCAAACACGCCACTAACCCTAAATACACCTTTGGAACCGGAAAAGTGAGTGTTTTAGGTGGGTTTGCCAGTGCCGTTGCCCTAAGTGTAATTGCCTTTCTTATGGCCTTTGAATCCATTGAACGCATCTTTCAACCCCAACAGATTCAGTTCAAGGAAGCCATGGCTGTGGCGATTATCGGCCTAGTGATCAACTTAGCCAGTGCTTGGCTCTTACAAGATCATGATCATCACCACGATCATGAACATCATCATGATCAAGACCACCATCATCACGCCGATCAAAACCTTCGTGCTGCCTATATTCATGTCTTAGCCGATGCTCTAACTTCCGTTTTTGCCATTTTTGCCCTATTTTGTGGCAAATTTTTAGGCTGGATTTGGATGGATGCCTTCATGGGTTTAGTCGGTGCAGTAGTCATTACCCGATGGGCCTATGGTTTAGTCCGCGATACCAGTGCCATTCTTCTGGATGGTTCTACGGACAAAAAAATCAGTTTACAAATCATGAAAACCATTGAAGAAGATGCCGATAATCGCATCACTGATTTACACCTTTGGTATCTCAGCCCTGATCACGTTGCCGCCACTATTTCCCTCGTTACCCATTACCCGCAGCCTCCAGAATATTATAAAAATCTGCTCAAGCACATTGCTGTACTATCTCATCTCTTAATTGAAGTCAACCCTTGCGATGGTGAATCTTGCTTAAGTCCAAAGGCATCGGTTTAATTCTGTATCAACCAACATTAATGGGGAATCTAGTGATAAAACGGATCGCTGTAGGGGCGAAAAAATTCTCGCCCCTACGAGTCAAAATCATGAGGACAAGTTATACCAATTCCCTAAATAAAAAATACATATGAATTTACATTCCGCAAATTAAGACTAATTATGCTAGTGAACGGTGCGTCAGACACCATCCATCAACATCATCGTTGATCTGTGCTGACGCACCATTGATTGAGCAACCTGCGGAATGTTGGATAAAGTGATGCAAGGGGCTTAAGTCCCTTGTTCTGTCGCTTGACTTTGGAGAATTAGTATTATTGGTTATTTTTACTACAATCCCTAGGCTTATCACTGGCAGTTATCCCCCTATGGTTTATTTGTCAAGCAAAAAATCTAAGTTATCGAAAATCTCAAGTTATAGCGGATTTCAAAAATGTGAAGTATGCCTAAATACTTGAAACCATTTCACAGCAAGCTTCCTAGCGCTCTCACCTTGATGAAATCTGCTATAACATTTTTAAAAATACTCCCAAAACTCAAACTAACGGCCCTTTAACACCCAATGGCGCACCCCAATTCCTAAAATCATCCCCACAATTAACACGAACCAAAACGCCAACCCTGGTACAGTTTCCCAACCACTGATTAAATTCATGCCAAAGATGGATGCTAAGGCAGTGACAGGGAGAAATAGAGCCGCGATAATGTTGAGGCGATCGCTTGCCACCAAAGCCGCCAAACTTAACTCCGTCTGCTCCTCCGCTCGACGAGCAATATTATAATCCATCGCGTTTTTCGTACTTTCATAAAGCAGCGTTAAACTGCGATTAATTTCATAGGCCCAATCCCGCAGATCAATCAAATCCCCATCATCAGGAATTCCCTCCCGCGCCACCTGTAATGTGCCGTAGAGATTCTCACAAGCACGACGGAGGGGAGCGATCGCCTCCAACAGTTGGAAAAAGTCCGTAGCAGTCCGAGCTTCGCCATAGGCATCACTTAAAACATTTTCCGCATCGCTATAAGCTTGCAAATGCTTAATCAAGGGCTTCAAACCATATTGACCGCCACTACTTTGCCATTGGCCAGAAGGCGATCGCCAAAAAAATACCGCCCGCCGCTCCGACTCCTGGGCTTGGGGGGCAGCATGAAGGACTAACAGCAAATGCCCCTCCGCTACCATCGCCCGCTGTTTCCCCGCACTGCGCTGGCCTAAGCGGTTTTTGATCGTTGTGGGCAATGCCCAAGAACTAGGAAATTTACTCATGGTGATTTAACACAAAGTTTTGAATCCCGCTTGACTAAAATGTCGATCAAAAGTCAAGGCCATGTTAATGTTTCTCTCCTGCATTACTATAAATGAGATACAATCTACCAGACCCCAGGTTTGATCGCGTCTATTTTTATACAGATCAAATCCTCGATCAAAAAGTTCTGGAGTTAAACGGATCTTTTTTCTCCATTTAGATATAAATCAACATTGGTCGCAAAATCAATAGGCCCTTCAATTTTTACTTTTTTTAATTTTGTGAATATACTGTTTTTTTTGATCGAGGGAGATTGTGAAAAGTTTTTGATGATTTCATAAAGTTCTGTCAGTTTATCCTCTTCTATATTGGCAATTTCTTGATAAATCAATTGTTTGATATTCATGGCTTTTTAAGTAAAAATTAGAACTACGTTGAATTTGTACGATTGTACTGAAGCAGAAACTCACTGTCGGGTTACAAGCTGACCCATCAAAAACATAGGCCGAGGGGCGATCGCAAACTCCCCCCCCATTTTAGGCCAACCCCCAGAAAAGCCACCCCAAGAGGGCAGGATTGGGCAGAGCCAAGAACACAAGGGCGCATTAGACTAGATAGGGCCCTATTTTGCAAAATCCCATGAGCGAACCGAAAAACTACAAAGAGACCGTTAACCTACCTCAGACCGCCTTTAATATGCGGGCCAATGCCGTCGCCCGTGAGCCGGAACTGCAAGGCTTTTGGCGGGAAACCCAGATTTATGAACAGCTAGCGGCGGCAAATCCGGGCGATCGCTTCGTCCTCCACGATGGCCCCCCCTACGCCAACGGCACGCTCCACATGGGCCACGCCCTCAACAAAATTCTCAAAGATATTATTAATAAATATAAACTCCTCCAAGGCTACAAAGTCCGCTACGTCCCCGGTTGGGACTGCCACGGCCTGCCCATTGAATTAAAAGTTATTCAAACCCTCAGCCGTGAAGAACGCCAAAGCCTTAGCCCCCTAGAACTGCGCCAAAAAGCCAAAGAGTTTGCCCTCGCGATCATCGACAACCAACGGGAAGGCTTTAAACGGTTTGGCATTTGGGGGGATTGGGAGAATCCCTATCTCACGCTCAATCCCGAATACGAAGCGGCGCAAATTGGCGTATTTGGGCAAATGGCCCTCAATGGCTACATCTATCGCGGCTTAAAGGCTGTTCACTGGAGTCCTAGCTCTAAAACCGCCCTCGCTGAAGCCGAACTCGAATATCCCGATAATCACGTTTCCCAAAGTATCTATGCCGCCTTTGGGATCACCACCCTCGCCCCCGCTGCGGCGGATTCCCTGAAGGAATTTCTCCCGGATCTAGGGGTGGCGATCTGGACAACGACCCCCTGGACAATCCCCGGCAACCTGGCTGTTGCCGTCAATGGCCAGCTTACCTATGCCGTTGTCGAGGCGGCTGAACCCCTTTGCGGTTGTCGTTATTTGATTGTGGCGGCGGATTTAGTCCCCACGTTGGCAGCTAAATTTAAAACGGAACTGACGGTGAAAACCACGGTACTAGGGGCAGCATTGGAGCATTGCACCTATCGCCATCCCCTCTTTGACCGGGAAAGTCCCGTCGTGATTGGCGGCGATTATATCACCACGGAATCCGGGACGGGGTTGGTGCATACTGCCCCCGGCCATGGTCAGGAGGACTTTATCACCGGGCAAAAATATGGCTTGCCGATTCTTTCCCCCGTGGATGGGGATGGCAATTTTACCGCTGAGGCGGGGCCGTTTGTGGGGTTGAATGTGTTGAAAGATGCCAATGGTGCAATTATTGCCGCTTTAACAGAGGCAAAGGCTCTCATTCTTGAAGAAGCCTATAACCATAAATATCCCTACGATTGGCGTACGAAAAAGCCGACGATTTTCCGGGCAACGGAACAATGGTTTGCTTCTGTTGCGGGTTTTCGGGAGCAGGCTTTAGCGGCGATCGCCGCCGTCCAATGGATTCCCCCCCAAGGGCAAAACCGGATCACGCCGATGGTGAGCGATCGCGCTGATTGGTGTATTTCTCGCCAACGCAGTTGGGGGCTACCGATTCCGGTGTTCTACGATGAAGCCACGAACGAACCCCTCTTAAATGCCGAAACCATCGCCCATATTCAGGGGATCATTGCCGAGCGGGGTTCCGATGCTTGGTGGGAGCTATCGGTGGAGGAATTGCTACCGCCTAGCTATCGCAACAATGGCAAAACCTACCGTAAAGGCATGGATACAATGGATGTGTGGTTTGATTCCGGTTCCTCTTGGGCGGCGGTGGCCCAGCAACGGCCGGAATTAAAATATCCCGTTGATTTGTATTTAGAAGGCTCCGATCAACATCGCGGTTGGTTTCAATCTAGCCTGCTCACCAGCGTTGCCACCCATGGCCATGCCCCCTATAAAACCGTTCTTACCCATGGCTTTGCCCTCGATGAAAAGGGCCACAAAATGAGTAAATCCCTGGGTAATATTGTCGATCCCCTGGTGATTATCAATGGTGGTAAAAATCAGAAACAAGATCCCCCCTATGGGGCGGATGTGTTGCGCCTTTGGGTTTCTTCCGTGGATTATTCCTCCGATGTCCCCATTGGTAACACGATCCTTAAACAACTCTCGGATATTTATCGCAAAATCCGCAACACCGCCCGCTTTTTATTGGGGAATTTACACGATTTTAACCCTGTTACCGATGCCGTTCCCTATAGTGAATTGCCGGAGTTAGATCGCTATATGCTCCATTGTATTGATGGCGTATTTAATGAGGTGACGGCGGCTTTTGAAAGTTATCAATTCTTTAAATTTTTCCAAACGGTGCAGAATTTCTGTGTGGTAGATTTGTCGAATTTTTACCTTGATATTGCCAAAGACCGCCTTTATATTTCCGCCCCCACGGCGGCCCGGCGGCGCAGTTGCCAAACGGTGCTGGCCATTGCCTTGGAAAATTTAGCGAAGGCGATCGCCCCCGTCCTTTCCCACATGGCCGAGGATATTTGGCAATTCCTCCCCTACCCCACCCCCCATGATTCCGTGTTTCAAGCCGGTTGGGTACAGACCGATGCCCAATGGCAACAGCCGCAACTGGCGGGCAAATGGGAGCAGTTGCGGGCGTTGCGGGATGAGGTCAATCAGGTGATGGAGCAGGCCCGCAGTGCCAAGGCGATCGGCGCTTCCTTGGAGGCCAAGGTGTTGCTCTCTGTTGCCGATGTTGCCTTGGGGGAACAGTTGGCGGCCTTTAATCCCAGCGATGCCTTAACCGGCAATGGCGTAGATGAGTTGCGCTATCTCTTCCTCGCCTCCCAGGTGGAACTGTTGCCCAATAGTGAGGCGATCGCCCCCCTGGATTACCACAGCATCACGGAAAACCTAGCGGTGGGAATTGTTGCCGCCACGGGGCAAAAGTGCGATCGCTGTTGGAACTATGCCGAAACCGTGGGGCAGTTGGCAGAGGATCCGACCCTGTGCGATCGCTGCGGAGCGGCCCTAGCCGGTCAATTCTAGCTGTCGCATTGATCACCGTTGCCCTTGGGCTAAACCGCTAAAATCGGTTATGCTCCTGGGCATCCTTGCTCATTCTCTCCCTGTAACCATGACCGCATCCCCCGCCCTTCCCCCCCCCGCCATTCGCCCCACCCCCATCAACTGGGTGAAGCAAAACCTGTTTAGCCCTTGGTATAACACCCTGATCACGATTTTGGTCGGCGGGGGATTCCTGTTCGGGGCCTATGGATTCCTGACTTGGGTATTTACCCAAGCCCAATGGCAGGTGATTCCGGCAAACCTCCATCTCTTCGCCACGGGTCGCTATCCCAATACAGAATATTGGCGGCTCTGGGTGGCGTTGGGGGTGGTGATGACCCTATCGGGAATTTCCTGGGGCGTGGTGACTCGTAATGTGAAATTATTTAGCCGCAATGTGTTGGTGGGGTTGGCGATCGCCGCCACCCTCTGCTTTTTAATTCCCACCCCAATTGTACCTTGGCGATTGCTAATTGTCGGAATGTTATTAATTCTCGTGGCAGCGGCTTGGGTGGGGCAAAAAATCGGTCAAAAAGTGCCACAAATGGGGCAATATACCTCCTTAGCCTGGATTGGTTCGTTCCTGGTTTATTTTTGGTTAATTAGTGGCAATTTAGGCTTAACCCCCGTGAAAACCAATGAGTGGGGCGGGCTAATGCTGACAGTGTTAATGGCGGTAATTAGTATTGCCCTTTGTTTTCCCATTGGTGTAATTGTGGCGTTAGGGCGGCAAAGTGATCTGCCCGTAGTGCGGTTTTTTTCAGTGATCTATATTGAAGTGATCCGGGGGATTCCTTTAATTGCCATCTTGTTTATGGGTCAGGTGATGATCCCTTTATTTTTACCGGAAGGAATGCGACCCGATCGCATTTTACGGGCGATTATTGGCTTGACGCTGTTTAGTTCCGCCTACTTAGCGGAGAATGTGCGCGGCGGTTTACAATCTATTCCCAGAGGTCAGGAGGAAGCATCTAAGGCATTAGGCTTAAATCCCCCCTTAACGGTTGCTTTAATTATTTTACCCCAGGCAATTAAGGCAGTAATTCCAACCATTGTCGGGCAATTTATCAGTTTATTCCAAGATACAACCCTGCTGGCGATCGTTGGGTTGGAGGAATTGTTAGGGATGAGTCGCTCCATTTTAGCTAACCCCAATTTTATCGGTCGGTTTGCAGAGGTTTACCTCGCCGTGGGGGTAATGTATTGGGCGGTGTGTTATGCCATGTCATTAGGGAGTCGTTATGTGGAGAAAAAGCTGAACACCAGCCATTAAAATATTTTGCAGTTTGTAGTGCGGATTTTAGTCCGCCGGGTCTTCAAAAAATATGGTAAAGTTAGCACGATTAGATCCCGAATGGGCATAGGGGCGAAAAATCTTTCGCCCCGACAGTAAAGGGTTTTAATTTTGAATAAATTTAGCTTATAACCTTAAACTTTGAAGACCCAAGTAGATGGTAAAATATTCCAAAAATACACCAAGAAACATCTTGACTATCTTGACTCAATCCAGTTTTTGGGTCATTGTGGGAGATGGGAGTTTTTGGGGTTTTGTTTAGTGACTCTGTTTCCGGAGGTTAATTTCCCACTTTTGTTCTGGATTACTGCATTCTACATTTTGCAAACTCTTGTAGCAAACTTCAGATGTCTTGATTTTTTCAGGAACCGTATTTACTCCAAGTCATCATCAATCATTCGTGTATCGTATAACAATTCATGCCAATTTTAGATACTATTACCTTTCATAAGTTCAAAAGACTCCACAATCTAGAATTGCGCGATCTGGGTAAAATCAATTTATTGGTTGGGAACAATAACTCTGGTAAAACCAGTATTCTCGAAGGCTTATCATTGTATGCTAATCCTTTAGATATTCGAGAGTGGTGGCTTATATCCCGCAACAGAGAGCAAGAGGATCGATTGACGAGGACTTCTGTGATTGATGCAATTCGTTGGTTATTTCCTCAAAATAGCAGACAAGACTTGGATTTTTCTATTAATGCTGCAATAGAATATGGTAAATTTTCCATTTCTAGTCAAAGTAATTCTCGGTTTCCAATACTAAGCCTTGAAGCTTCCTATGAGGTTGTAGAAGAACTCCGTCTTCCTAGAAAATGGAAAGGAAGAGCTGAAGAAGCGAACGAACCAGAAGATATGGAGTTAGTGCAAGGGCTTGATATTAGGGTCAAGATAAAACCTACTACGGTTCAGCAAACTTTGTTTGAAGATGAAGAAAAACTAGATTTTCAAATTTGGGAAAATGAACCATCAATCCGATTTCCTAGAAAATCGGAGTATCAGACACCTTTTGTTCTGATCACAACTATATCACATCGCTCTGAATCAAATTTCAGATTATTATCAGAAGCTAAGTATCAAGATTTTAAAGATGAAGTCATTAAACTTCTCCAAGAAGTAGATCCTGATATCTTAGATGTTCAAATTCTAACGGAGCAAGGCTCCAGATTTTCCAATCGTTTTGCGATCCAGATCGAACATAAAAAACTCGGTTTTGCTCCTTTGTCATCATTTGGAGACGGCATTCGTCGCCTATTTCATATTGCATTAAATCTTCCACGAATACAAGGGGGAATATTACTCATTGATGAAATTGAATCCGCGATTCATACAGAAGCACTACAGTCATCCTATCGATGGCTTGTGAAATGGTGTACAGAGAAAGATATTCAAGTTTTTGCCACAACTCACAGTCTTGAAGCTGTTGATGCGTTACTAGCTGTTACTGAATCTGATGATCAATTGGTTTTATACCGTCTTGAATCAGAGGAAGATCAAACCCATGTTATTAGACATGGTTGGGAACGACTCAAAATTTTACGAGAAGAGTTAGGCCAGGAGGTTCGATGGTAGAGCGTCGCTATATTTTAATTGGGACGGAAGGCAATCATGATCAAGCTTTCATTAGCAAAATTCTAACAACATGGTTTGGATTCAAGAAATTTGATGGTAAAAAGGAAGACTTAGATCAGTTTTGGCATAAGTTTATTCCTGTGTATCCACCAAAATTTGACAATCTTTACAAACGTCTAGATATGCCAACAATCTTGAATAGAAATAATAGCTCAGTAGCGATTTATGTGGGAGAAGGAAGTAATTTAGGAAGAAATTTAAATGTCAAGCTTTCTGATTTTAGAACAACAAAATTATTTGCCTTTGCAATTATTGCTGATTGTGATCAAAGTTCTCCTGATCAAGTTGCCCAAAGCTATCAGCAAGCCTTACAAGAAAACTTCACGGATTTTCCTGGCAAACCTGGAATTGTGTCTGGTGAGACAACTCGGCTGGGGATTTATATTTTCCCCGACAATAATCGTACAGGTGCACTTGAAAGTTTACTCTGTCAATGTGGTGAGGTTGCTTATCCAGATTGTATGAAAAAGGCTACTGAATACATTGATTCTTTCTCTTTAGAAGAACGTAAAGCAATGAAAGTTAAGTGGAAGCCATTTGATTATGAAAAAGCAAGGATTGCAACAGTTGTTAGTGTTTTAAAACCCGGAAAAACAAATACAGCCAGTATTGCTGATAATCATTGGATATCTGAAGAAACATTGGAAAAACTTCCTGAATTACAAAAATTGAAGGAATTTTTAAGGAATCTTTTGTATTAATATGTGATTATGATAGAGACAATCAAGAAATAATCATGGCATCTCAAGAACAAACTTTGCATTATTTAGGCACAGCCCCCAATGGTTGGGCTGTGAATGAGACGATCGCTGATATCACGCGATCGCCCCTCCCCCCCCAAATCATCACCCTGCCCACCCACTCTAAAACACTGCGGTTAGATCTTGCCAAAACTGCGTTGTTGGTGATTGATATGCAAAACGATTTTTGCCATCCTGATGGTTGGTTGGCTCACATTGGCGTGGATATTGCGCCGGCCCGCGCCCCCATTGCGCCGCTACAACGGTTGTTGCCAAAGGTGCGATCGCACCCCATTCCCATTCTTTGGGTCAACTGGGGGAACCGTCCCGACCTCCTCAATGTGGGAGCGGCAAGCCGCCATGTTTACAATCCGACGGGGGTTGGTGTGGGGTTGGGGGATCCCTTGCCAACGAATCAGGCGCGGGTTTTGGAAGCGGGAAGTTGGGCGGCGGCGGTGGTGGATGAGTTGCCCATTGAGCCGGGGGATATCTGCGTTAATAAATACCGAATGAGCGGGTTTTGGGATACACCCTTACAGAGTATTTTGCAGAATTTGGGGCGAACCACGTTATTATTTGCGGGGGTGAATCTCGATCAATGTGTATTGGTGACGCTTCAGGATGCCAGTTTTCTTAATTATGACTGTATTTTATTAGAGGACTGTGCTGCTACAACCTCTCCCGATTTTTGTCGGCAAAGTACAATCTATAATGTGAATCAATGTTTTGGATTTGTGGCAGATTCGCCTGCCCTATTGGCAGCGATAAGCCAGGGTTAAGGGGTAGGACGGTTGAGGGTAGGTAGGAGTTGAGTGGGGCCGAGGTCTTGGATTTGATAGCCTTGGGGGTAACTGCGTTGGGGTTCTTCGCTGTAGAAATGGGGATGGCGGCGGGGGGGTAAGTGGCGCAGCATTGCACCGTGCGATCGCAGTACTATGGCCACCAGTTGACGCTGCCAAAATTGGGGTTGGGGAAATCCGAAAGCTCGTAACATACTATCATCCATAATGGCATAAACAAAGGGCTGAATCATCGTTCTAAAGGGTGAAGGAAACCAACTTAGAAATAATTTGATGGTGGATTCGCCTACTCTTTGATTGGCAGGATTATAGTGATAATGTTGCTGCTCATAGTCGAGGTTATATTGCTCAAACGTGCCATAGCTTGGGGGAATATTCTTGATCTGCATTTGTTCTCCGATGGCTCGCCAAAAGTAATAGATTGCTTCTTTTTCAAGGGTGCTTAAGGGTCGCCAACCAAACCGGTCTAACCATCGTATCGGTTCATAAATAAAGGTTGAAAGGACATAGAGAAAATCAGCATTACTGATCGAAAAATGGCCATGGATTTGATTCATACGCTCAATAATTTCCTGACCCTGGGGGGTATCATAGCCCCATTGTAAAATGAGGGAAATCATGATCCCGGTGTCGTCATAGCGTTTTTGGCCGTGGTGGTGGAATTCAGCGGTGCGATCGAGGAGGGTGGCAATGGTGGGGATACAAAAGGTGCGAAATAGGGCAATTTCTAGGGCGCGGGTCATGTCCCAAGGAAATTCATAGCCGCTGAGTTGGCGGCAAATTTCGCAGTGATCGACTACGGGATCGAGGTTTTGTAGGCTGTGGAAACGGTTGAGTTTTTGGGTCATGGGTTGGGCGATCGCTCACAATTTTAACTCTTTTAACTCAATTAAACCCCAAGATGAGCGAAAAGGGGACTTGCTTTAATCATGGGCAACAGGACGATAATTGCGAATAAAGAGTTCACGACCTTTAACCGCGATATTCTGTTTATAATTATTCATGCCATATTGCAATTGCCATTCTTCAATAAAACTCTGCTTAAAAAGCTCGCGAATTTTTTCACAATCATCGTAAGTAATGAGCCAATCATGGGGACAATTTTGGATAGATATGGCAAACCGTTGATGATCAAAGCTAGTATGAAAGCTGCCTTTGTTGCCATAGAGTTTTGATTTTGTGGCACTATAATAGGGAGGATCAAGAAAAATAAATGGGTTTTCTCCTGGTTCTTTGATCACGTCGTTAAAATCAAGGTTGGTGATTTTAATGCCGGGTAAAACTAAGTTTAATTTGGCGAGGCGATCGATGGAGGAATCCGTAAAGCGTTTTTGAAATGCTCCCTCGGAGTAGCCCCCGGCTTCAATGGTTCCGGAAAAGGTAATCCGATTCAATACGAAAAACCGCACTGCCCTTTCAAGTTCTGATAGGGTTGCAACATTACAGGTGGTCAGTTCTTTAAATAAATCACGACCATTACTCCATTGAGCTTTAATTTTTTTAACCTGATCCACTAATTCATGAATATGGGATTGGCTAATTTTCCAAAATAAAAAAACATCAGGATTGAGATCATTAATCCAAAATTTTACCTCTGGATATTTCTGCCGAAAATAAATAAATACGGAACCACCCCCCACAAAAGGCTCCCGAAATTCTTGGAAATCCTGAATTATTTGTGCTTCAATTTGCATCAAAGCACGGGATTTTCCACCTGGATAACGCAACGGACTTTTAATCATTAATCATTTGGGGAACAGGGACATTGATCGATTTTCTTAATGCGATGATCTCTTCAATGCTGAAGGGAGGAGAACGTCGATGGATCATCGCATGACAATTGGGGCAAACAGGGCGCAAGTCTTCAACGGGATCAACTTCGTACTCTTCGGCAATTTCTGAAATTGGGCAAAGATGATGGACATGAATAAACCCCTCGCCCAACTCTCCAAAACATTCCCCAAAATTGAACCCACAAACACAGCAGCTTGTGCCGTAATGCTTAATGCACTGTTGGCGAGTATGGGGATTGCGTTCATAAGCATTCACTGAAACTTTACAGACTGCACCCTCACGAAAAACTTGGTTTTCTTCAACTTCATCAGGAAAAGTGGGCAATGTTGATTCTCTAAAAGTAACCCATCCCAAAATCTCAAGGGCTTCAGCAACTTCTGGATGCATCTCCCACAGGAAACCTGTATGGGTTGAATAGCCAATAGACCAAACAGTCCACCATTTAGCCACTTTTAGTTCAGCTTCATTGCCAATGGGTTTTTCCAGCCCAGTTTCCTGCCAAAATAAATGCCCAAGCTTACCATAATTTAAATTAACGACTGAGTAGCTACTGACACCCGCCAATTTTGCCAGTTCTGGTGCGCTCACTGAGCGATCAGGAGCAAAATACTGTTCTTGAAGGAGTCGCATTTGTATTTCATTAATGCGACTCTGTATTTTTGCCAATCCTGCAACATATTCAGCCGCAGAGGGGACTTTACTTAATCGACAACTACTGAGTTTTTTATCAGAATGAACCATTTCACCATCTCAACAAATTGGCTAAACTTTATCATTCGATGCGTTCAAGTTCCTCCCGCACTACCTTGCGTAGAGTTTCCTCCAGCGGTTGACGAACAGACTGAATATGTTGACGCAAAGCCTCATTGATTAAGGTTTGATAGTTTCCTCCACCAGCACCATCAACCTGTTCACGGAACCACGCCAGAACCTCATCATCTAGCCGGATCGTAATCCGTGTTTTGCCTGATGGTGTTGGGTCAATTGCACCGCGCTGACCTTGACTGAAATCATATTCGGTTTCCATTTTTATGCTTCCTCGTATTGTTGCCGTTCTTGTCTTGTTGCTTTGCGTGCTGAAATGATCCGAATTGCCTTGCCTCGCAGGGTATAAACCACCACCAAAACCCGACCTAATCCATCCAGCCCGATTGTGACAAATCGTTCTTCGTCAAATCGCTCATCTGGGATGGTTATAGCCAGATCATCTGAAAAAACAGCCACAGCATCAGCAAAGCGGATACCATGTTTGCGAAAATTGACTATGGCTTTATCTCGGTTCCATTGATAGACCATCTCAATTATAGTATGCACTTTTGTACATACTACCAGCAATCAGGGAGGTGAGGGGCGAAAGATTTTGCGCCCCTACGGGGGATTATTCTGCGCCTTCGATGGGGGCGAAGCCTTGGCGTTGGATATTTTCCGTCACTACGCGGGGTTTTAAAACTCTTAACTCCTGCCAACTCCATCAATAAACTGGTTAGATATTTAGTCATTCTATGTAAAAAAACTACCCCATGCCCATCTGGCCTGTACAGGATGCTAAAGCCCGCTTCAGTGCGTTGTTAAATGCTTGTCTGAACGAAGGCCCCCAAGTTGTCACCCGGCGAGGCACTGAAACAGCCGTATTGGTGGCTATTGATGAGTGGCATCGGCTTAAAGCTGCGACACGCCCTTCCCTGAAGCAATTACTCCTTGCTGATTCAGCCCGCACTGAAAGGTTAGTGCATGAACGTGGCAAGGCCATGCGCCGCGAGGCAGTGGCTTTTGAGTAATACTTGCATACTTGTTGGCTGTTGCGTGGAGGATAAGCACTGCTTAACTCATGAGGAAAAACCATTCAGCCAAGAGATTTGAGCAATTGAAGTAACTTGGATTTTTCGACGACATACACTTTTTGCAGTCGAGAAGATGGAACTACAACTTTTGCATTAGAGAAGGCTAAAATTGGTGTGACAAAACCCAGTCCTTTTTGCTCTTTAACTTGTACAGCTTGTTTTTTGACCTGGTTCAGAAAGTTTTTTTCAAATGAAGAATTTTGATGACCTAACCGTCGATATAACTGTGTTCCATCGGTCGTCACTTCACCACGATGGGATTTAACATCAATGACGTAAGCCTTACCCTGGGGAGAAATACAAATAATGTCAACATCTGCTCGGCTCTTACCTAATCGCGCTCCATACTCAATCTGCCAACCCTCTCGTTCCAATGAAGTGATCGCTTCAGCAGTATCTTCTTCACTATGAGCACCTTGATCGGCATGATTGGCGCGTTTCCATAAGAAAACACCATTGGCAATTGAAGCCAAGGCAAGAATAATAAAGGGGGCATAAAAAATTATGGGCAAATTTAGTGAAGGTTGTGACTGAGAGGAGCCGAGAGGAGGCATCTGTTTCAAAAAGTCATTGATGATTTTGACTAACAAGAGTGGAAAGAAAAGAGCTACCCCTCCTGAAGCAAAGCAAATTATTGCTTTTGTGCGTCTTTTGATCGCCAATTGGCGGATATTTTTCCCGGCTTGCCGATTTGATTTCATCATTTTCATATTGCTGTTGTTCTTGTTTCAATAAGGCGTTACTTGGCAGAGCCAAGTAACGCCGTTAAAGAGAGGATTATTCTGCGCCTTCGATGGGGGCGAAACCTTGGCGTTGGATGTTTTCCGTCACCACGCGGGGTTCTAAGAATTGCAATAAATAATCGGGGCCGCCGGCCTTGGAGCCAACCCCCGATAACTTAAAGCCCCCAAAGGGTTGCCGCGCCACGATCGCCCCCGTAATATTGCGATTGATATAGAGGTTGCCTACCTCAAACGCTTTACGGGCCGCCTCAATATGGGAGGGGGTGCGGGAATATAACCCCCCCGTTAAGGCGAAATTCGTATGGTTGGCAATTTCCAAAGCTTGGGAGAAATTCTCCGCTTTGATCACCGCCAACACCGGGCCGAAAATTTCCTCCTGAGCAATAATTGCATCGGGGGAAACCCCTGCGAAAATTGTCGGTGGCACAAAATAACCTGGCTCCGGTTTGGGGCCTTGAAATGCCAAAGTTGCCCCCTGTTTGCCCGTTTCAATATACTCTAAAATCCGCGCCTGAGCCTTGGCATCCACCACCGGCCCCACCGTCGTACTGGGTAGATCCGCTGGCCCCACATTGAGGGATTTTGTCGCCTCAATTAAGCGCTCCAAAAAGGCATCATAAACAGGAGCCAAAACGATCGCCCGCGAACAAGCAGAACACTTCTGCCCCGTATAACCAAAGGCCGAGGAAACAACCCCCGCCACCGCTTGATCGAGGTCGGCACTTTCATCGATGATGATGCCATTTTTGCCCCCCATTTCCGCAATCACCCGCTTCAAATGCTTTTGACCGGGGCGCAACTTCGCCGCCTCTGCATAGATGTGGGAGCCGACTTCCTGGGAGCCAGTGAAGGCGATCAAATGAACATCGGGATGCTCCACCATGTGGTTGCCGACGGTAGAGCCGGGGCCGGGGACGTATTGGAAGACCCCCGCCGGAACCCCCGCCTCGATCAGAACTTCGGTAATTTTGGCGGCAATCACAGAAGAGGGGGCCGCCGGTTTTAACAGCGTGCAATTGCCCGCAACGAGGGCAGCCACCGCCATGCCGGTGGCGATCGCCATCGGGAAATTCCAGGGCGAAATCACTAAGGCAATCCCACGGGGTTGATAGTGGTAGCGGTTCGTTTCTCCCGCGAGATCGTAGGCAAACCCTTGAGCAAGCCGCTCCATTTCATCGGCATAGTAGCGACAAAAATCGATCGCCTCCGATACTTCTGCATCGGCTTGGGGTAGGATTTTCCCCACTTCAAAACAGATCCAAGCCGAAAGCTCAGGGCGACGACGCTCCATAATTTCCCCGGCTTTACGCAACACAGCAGCCCGCTCATTGGGGGGCGTATCCCGCCATTGGGGGAAGGCAGCTTTAGCGGCGGCGATCGCCTCGTCGGCCTGTTTTACCGAAATTTGCCCCACTTTCCCCACCAGTTGCACCGGGTTGGAGGGGTTCACCGAATCGAGATGGCTTTCCGTTTGCACATATGCGCCATTGATATAGGGCTGAATCCGTTGCCCCAATTGTTCCCGTACTTGATTAAGGGCAGATTGGGCGGCATCCCGTAGCGCGGTTTGAGCGTAGTCGGTGTTGGGGGCGTTGGCGTAGGCAGCTTTGGCGATCAGGGGGCGATCGCCTTCCACCTGGGGCGGTGCGATCAGGGCATCAATGGGATAATCTTCGGCATTTAAACGGATAAACGACGTGTTAGCCGTGTTTTCTAAGAGGCGACGAATCAGGTAGGACATCCCTGGTAATAGATCACCATAGGGAGCATAAACCCGCACCCGATAACCCCGTTTAACCATCGCTTTTGCGAGTTGATCACCCATGCCATAAAGCACCTGTAATTCAATGCGACGGCGGGGAATTTCCAGGGTTTCAGCAATGGCCATAGCCCGCGCTTGGGTGCGGACATTGTGGGAACCAATGGCGGCGTAAAGATGGACATGATTTTCGAGCAAAATCTGCATTAAGCTCTCATAGTTACGATCTGTTTCCGCTTTTTGGTTAAATACCGGCTGGGGCCAATCATTTTGAATGGCGATAATCGTTTCCTGATCCCAATAGGCTCCTTTAACGAGGCGGATTGTAATCGGATTACCTCGCGTTTTGGCCCATTCCACCAATCCTTTTAAATCCCGCTCTGAATCCCGCAAATAACCTTGAATCGTCATACCAATATCGGTACGGTTGCGAAACTCATCCTCTAACAGCAGGTCTTTTAAAATCGCTAAGGTAATATCTTTATAGCGGTATTGCTCCATATCAAAATGAATCGCTGCCCCGACTTCCTGCGCCTTGCGCAAGAGGGTACGGATGCGATCGCACACCTTTTCGCGACTCCCGGCGGGATCGAGGGGATCAAATTGGGAATAGAAGGCCGTCAGCTTCACGGATACCTGTACCTTGGGTAAAGCTTCGCCGTCGGCTTCATCAATTTGGGGAACGGTCGGCCACTTTTGGGCGGCTTGGCCCAATTCGGTAATCAATGCTAAATATTGATCAAGGTAGGAGGCTGCTTCCGTTTCAGTGATCACGGCTTCACCGAGTAAATCGAGGGTAAAGGCTTGCTTTTCTTTACGCAGTTTCTCGATAGTTTTGATCGTTTTCGGGATCGTTTCCCCGGCAATATATTTATAGGCCAAGGTTTTCACCGTTTGCTCGACTGTGGTAGCCGCTAATTGGGCGGCGGGGGAATCCGCATCGGCAAAGTTAATTAACTTCTTGAGCATATCCGGAAGTTCAACGTCCTCCTGGCTCATATATTCTTGAAAATGCCGGGCAATTTCCCCCTTACTTTTCAACGCAGGCAAGCAATCAATGAAGCTAAACAATTGGTAACGAAGGGCAGGATTAGCCATCGTCCAATCCAGCATTTTGTCATCAAGACGCATTTGATCCCGCATTTGGTCAAAGAGCGATCGCTTCTCACGGGTGGCGGCGATCAGTTCGCGGGCGATTTCGAGGGTTTTTGGTTCGTACTGAGTTTGAGGAATGTTGACAACCACGATCTATGAACTCCTGTGGGGGTGCATGATCTATTGTCTATCGGGAGGGAGTTTTTTGGGTTCAAGGGTGACAATCTTGGCGGGGTGTGGATGAAATTCTAGTAGGTTTGTGCTAGATTGGGGGCGATCGCGCTACCCTTGAGGCGAATATGGTCACGACACCCGTAAAATCCCCCATTGAATACCCTAGTGAGGACGGTCAACCCTTGGCAGAAACTGCAATTCACATCAATGCAATCGCCAGCCTTGTGGTTTCCCTCCAGCAAAATCTTCAGGAGCGGGAGGCGATCGTTCTCAGCAATCAGTTTGTCTATTATGTGGAAAATTTCCCCCGGTTGCGGTTTGCGCCGGATGTGGCGGTGGTGTTTGATGTGCCACCGGGCGATCGCGATAACTACAAAATTTGGGAGGAGGGACAAGTTCCGGCGGTAATTTTTGAAATCACGTCCAAATCAACCCAACGACAGGATCAGGTGGAGAAAAAGCTGATCTATGAAGGGTTGGGCGTACAGGAATATTGGCTCTTTGACCCCCACGGGGAATGGATTGAGGAGCAGTTGCGGGGCTACCGTTGGGGAGAGGATGGGTATATCTCGATTACCGATGCTTGTTCCCAGGTGTTGGGCTTAAGGCTGGCGATCGAGGGGCGGCTGTTGGGTTTATATCGCTTGGATACAGGTGAGCGGTTGCTGTTGCCTGACGAGTTAAAAGCGGCGTTAGCGATCGCCGAGGAGCAGGCTAAAGCTGAACGGCAACGGGCCGAGGCTGAACGGCAACGGGCTGAAGTAGCGGAGGCTGAGTTAGCGCAACTGCGGGAGCGATTAGCGGCGTTGGGGATTGATTCAGAAGATTGAGAAATGACCCAAGGCTAACGGGCTACCGACATTCCGCAGGTTGCTCAATCAATGGTGCGTCAGTCGTTAAGCGATTCTTCTGCATCCTAGGTGATCAATCTGACGCACCCTACAATCAATGCGTAGGGTGCGTCAGACGGGATCAGTAATGCTGTTGGTGGTTGAATTGTATCTGACGCACCGTTCACTTGCATCATTGGTCTTAAGCTCCGAAATGTGAGGCTATGCTCACTCACCAGCCATTTAGCGATGATGGGTGGGGCATGGCGATGGGCAAAAAAAGATTGAAAACGTCCGGAAATAGCGGATTGGCGGAAAACCCAACCCTTTGAGGGGGGAAGACCCGCTATAGATGGAATTGAGCCTCAGGGATGGGCTTTTAGGGTGATCAATTTATCCTGATCATTCTGAAGAAACTCCGTATCAGGAAATAGAAACCTGATACGGATATTTGCTATGTACAAGTCCATTGTAGCCGTAGTTTTGACGGCGATCACCCTGCCAATGGCGGGATTTTCTAGCTTGGCTAACTTGCCCGCTCCCCAAGGTGAGCAAGTGCCGCCGGTCGTTGAACCGGAAACCTGTAGCGATGCCTGTAGCGATCGCGGTAGTGGGCGGCGCGATCGCCCCCATAGCCAGTCTAGCTCAAAGGAGCGGGGCAGCGGTCGCATTGACCCCGATGGCAAAGATGCCAAATAAACGCCAATTCTCTCATCGCAATTAAACCAATCATCAGGGACACAACGGTGTGTCCCTTTTTGCTGCGGAACAGGATCAAAGCAGGAATCTGATGATCAAGATTGATCGGCATCGGGGCGAAAAATTTTTCGCCCTTACCAAAATTTAAAACGTTAATTCTCCTTGGGCAATGGGAATCACCCGGCCCCCAACATAAATTTCAAAGGTTTCTGCCTGTTGATTGCCCTTGAGTAATAGTAACGAGGGGCGTTTAATGGCATAGCCTTGTTCAACCCGGACATCCAGATCAGACTGGCCAAAATACTGATGTTGGCTTAAATAGGCGGCGAGGCAACCGTTAGCGCTGCCGGTGGCGGGATCTTCCACCACGCCGATCGCCTCAGCAAAGACCCGGACACTGAGATCATTTTCCGGTGCTGTGGTTTCTGGGCAGAAAATCAGTACGGCTTTGGCTTCGAGGTGTTGGATCAGTTGGAAATAGTGCGATCGCTCCCATTGAATCCCCTCTAATGCCGCCAAGTTCCGCACCGGCACAATCAAAAAGGGCACACCGGTCGAAACTTCTTGAATCGGGAACCGGGGATCAAACTCCGCCACCGACAAGCCCAAAACCGGCGCTAAATCCTCAGGGGTGAGGGTTGTGCCAAACTGGGGTTGATTGTGGCGCATCCACACCAGAGGATCATCGCCTGTGCCAAAGGTGACGGGGATTTGCCCCACCTGGAGATTGAGGAGGAGGCGCTCGCTTTTTACGTCTTGGAGATGCTCCCGAATCACCGCCGCCGTCCCTAGGGTGGGATGGCCCGCAAAGGGGAGTTCTTGGGCAGGGGTGAAAATTCGCACCGGATAGCCCCCATTGATGGGCGTGGTGGCGGTGATAAACGTCGTCTCGGAATAGTTCATTTCCTGGGCAATGGCCTGGAGCGTGGCATCGGGGAGCGATCGCCCCGCTGTAATCACCACCGCCAAAGGGTTTCCTGTGCAAGGGCCAACGGCAAACACATCAACAATATAAAAAGGAATCATTTCAGCCCAGGGAAAAACAACGCAATCCTGATCATGGCCTAGGGTGATCCCCAAAGGCAAGACCCCAAAGCTTGGCACGGTGCAGGGTCTGATCCCTAGTCGCTAGAAATATACTTAAAACTTATCACCCTGATTAGCAATTTAAATCTAAAAAATGCAATTCCCCACCAGTCTTAGGTTTGAGGGACTGTGCTAGCGCGGCTAGCCCCTGAAGACCGAGGGAAGTCTCATATACTGAGAGGCAATATTCAAGATTCTTAACAATTCCCTTTCTGTGCAAAACTTGTTCATCATAAAATACCACCGATGTTTAAACGAACTTGGTTAACGGCATCATTGAGTCTTTTCCTGGTTTGGTTGCCCAGTTTGTTCACCACTGCCCTCAGTCAGAATTTCGCTACATCTTTCTGGCGGACTAGCCCCCAACGGGGATCTAGCATTAAATCCGAGCCGATCTCCCTCGCGATGCATGGCTTCCTGGCCAATGTTTTTCAAGAAAAAGAGGCAACCTTAGAGCATCGGGTGATCACCCCTCAACGGGATGAGCAACATACCACCTGCCCCGCTCCCAGTCAAAAAAGTTGGTCTGAACGCCCAGACCCTCCCGCCCTCCCGAAGGACTCTCTTCTTCAGAACAATGGCGGTATCCGGAAACAGGTGGCCACGGTGCTCACAGGGTTGATGGAATGGCAACCCCCAGAGCCGGTGGCGGTGACGGTGGCCACAGTGGAACCAGAACGCCCCTCGGTGCAAGGGTTGTGGCAAGCCTGGCGGCATCCGGTGACGCTGCTGCGGGATTGGCAGACACCGCCAGCGAGTCAACCGGTACAAATTTGGGTCAATCATCGGGTGATTGCGACCGTGCAAGACCTCCAATTTGCCCAAGACTTTGCCCAGCAAATTGAGTATTTCCTCGCTCAACCGGGCTGGGATGCGGAGCAACTGGTTCCCGCCCGTGTGGGGGATAAGCTTGCCGTCCGGATCGGCGATCGCCTCCTGATCGTCCTTGATGAAACCATCCTCCCCGCTGACGAATATCACCCCGAATTATTGGTGATTGACTGGACAAATAACCTCCGCCAAGCCCTAGGCCATGAACCCTTAGAGTTAGTGGTAGCGCAGCAACTGATGTATGGCATTACCGAAACCCCCGAAGATTTTGAAGGGTTAGCCTCCTGGTATGGCCCCACATTCCACGGTCGCTTAACCGCCAATGGCGAAACCTATGATCAAGAAGCCTTTACCGCCGCCCATCCCTCCCTCCCCTTTAACACCTATCTCAAAGTGATTAGCCTCGAAAGTGACGAAGCCGTGATTGTGCGGATTAACGATCGCGGCCCCTACATCCAACCCCGCACCCTTGATCTTTCCCGTGGCGTAGCCCGCTGTATCGAGAGTAAAGAATCCGGCGTGGTTCGCTATCGAGCAATAGTTATGACCTCATCCTAGTAGGGGCGAAAAATCTTTCGCCCCATTCCCCATTCCCCATTCCCCATTCCCCTAAAATAGACAAAATGTGATGAGGCCAAAAACTATGCAGGTGTGGGTGGCGATTGTCGTTTTACTCTTTATAGGTGTTCAGTTTGTCGATTGGTTGATGACGTTGACGCTCCCTTGGCCACTGTACGCGGTGGCGGGGGTGCTATTGGCGATCGCCTCTAACCGCCGTTTCTCCCCCTCCCTCCCCCCCATGGAACCGGAGGAGGCACAAACACCGCCCCCCCCGCAACCCTCCATTTCCTTTCGGATCAACCCCTAAATTCCCAAATCCTTACGCATCTGCTGCAATTCATCTTCTAATTCCCACTCCCGGAACTGGCTATCTACCACATCAAAACTATCGGGGGTGCGGCGATAACGTTCCGCATTTTGCCAGCCGGAGGGGGGAGGTGTGGGGGTTTGGGTGGCTTTGGCGGTGGCGATTTTTTGCGCCAACTCTTGACGCTTACTCAAGGTTTTTTGCAACAACGCCTCACTTTGTTTGCGGTTTTCCTGGGTGCTTTGCAATTGTCCCCACCGTTGATTACCCTGGCGCAATAAAGCCGCCTCCCGCTCCCGGGCAGGGATGACTAAATCCTGACGGCCCGCCGCTTCTGCCTTGACAATGCGCTGATGCCAAAGGCGGATATCTTCGGCGATCGCCAAAATATCCCCTTGCAACTGCTCCTCCTGCTGTTGCAATTTCAAAATCAAGCGGCGGGTTTCCGCCTCCTGCTCCCGCAGTTGATCCTCCAAAACCTGGAGGGCCAATTGAGGATTTTGTTGCAAAAAAACATCGAGTTGGGCTTCTAAAAAGGCGCTGACATCATCAAAAACGCTCATAGTGCGAGTCTTAAAAAGGTTGACCAATATAGACGGAGCGGACTTCACCATTGCGGCGTACCGTGGCTTGTCGCCCTTCGGTATCCACTAACACCCAACCACTCTCACCAATGGGTTCACCCGGGCTGACCCGATGGTTAATTTCCCCAATCGTAAACAGGGCGGTGGAGCGCGTGCCATCCTCCAGAATCCCCACCAATTTATGATCTCCTGGGGGTAAAGGAGCCACAGGCGCGGCGGCGGGTTCTTGATCCAGGGGGGGTACTGTCGGTAACATCTCCCGCCAGGCGAGGGAGGGCTGTTGAGGGGGTGGGGGGATGGTGGCTTGGGTGCTGGGAGTTGGGGGGGGTTGGACGGCGCTGGGGCTAGGGGCAGGACGTGGGGCTACCGTGGGAGCGGGGGCAGGACGTGGGGCTACCGTGGGAGCGGGCGCTGGGGGGGAAGGTGCAGGAGCAGCGGCGGCAGTCTCGCGGGGGGGTGCATTGGGGGGATAAACCGGGAGATAGATCCGCTCAATCACTTGGGGATTGCTCTGCTCACCGCGAGGGGCAGCGGCGGCTAATTCCTCCACGTCACGCTCCTGATTGTTGGGATTGAGGGCGTAGCTTTGGGGGGGACGGCGGCTAATGGCTCGCATTGAGCGGAGCATATATTGGCCAAAGGCGGCATCTTCTGGGGGGAGGGTGGCGATCGCCCCTTCTGGAACCCCCTGGCTGGACGGGCTAGGTTGGAAGCGTAGCCCGTTAAACTTGCCTTGGCTCACGAGCCAAGCGAAGACTCCGAGGAAAGATAAACAGGCGATCGCAAACAACAGCCAATCGAGATGACTCCACAACCGTTGCTGAAGTTTGGGGGGCGTGGCAGCAGGCGGCGGAGCCGGTTGAGATTGCCGCTGCGGTTGCAGGGATGGAGAGGGCTGCAAACCCGGAGCCAGGGGTTGAGTCTCAACCTGGAGCGGAGCAGGCACCACCGTTTGTAACGCAATAAAATCCGCTTGCGCCGGTTTCGTCGGCAATTGACTGCCCCCATCCAGCATCAGATCCACATCCGTAAACAAATGCTCCATCAAATGGTCAGCCTCTGACTCAATCGACCACGGCTCGGCAACTCTGGGTTCTGAATAGGTAAGGGAGGGAGAATGGGGGGGGGTGCTAACCTCTTCAGGCATGGGTGTTTTTTCTCAACAGGCTCGATGCAGCTATATCTTATCCTGTTAGCCTAAGAACGGCTATGGATAGGATTGATTTTTTTGCGCTGGAGCCGCGATCGAGATCAGGCCGAGAGCCGTTCAGTTTGAGGGTCATTGAGGATCAAATCTAAGGCTGTCACCAGCAGCATAATTTGAAACTCAGTGCCTTCTCCCCGTTGGGATTGACATTGGAGATGGCCGCGATGTTTATCCACAATGATTTGATAGCTAATCGAGAGGCCCAACCCTGTGCCTTTGCCCACGGGTTTCGTGGTGTAGAAGGGGTCAAAAAGTTTTGCTAAGGTTTGGGGGGTCATGCCCAGACCATTATCGCGGATGGCAATGGCAATCCATTGGCGATTCTCCAGAGGCGAGGCTTCACCCACGCATCGGGTGGTAATTTCAATTCTTGGCTCTGCCGGTTGGGCCTCTTCAATGGCATCAATGGCATTGGCCAGCAGATTCATAAACACCTGATTCAACTGACCCGGATAGCACTCTAAGGGCGGGAGTGTGTTGTAGTTCTTGATAATTTTAATTTCCGGCCGATGGCCTGAGGCCTTGAGGCGATTGGTGAGGATCATCAACGTTGAATCAATCCCCTCATGGAGGTCGGCCTTTTTCATTTCCGCTTCATCCAAGCGGGAAAAATTGCGAAGCGATCGCACGATTTCCCGAATCCGCCCTGTGCCCACATCCATGGAAGCCAAGATTTGCACAAAATCCTGCTGGATAAACCCGAATTCCTCCGGGTCAATAATCTCCGCAATTTGCTGTTCAGCATCGGGAACTTCAGCCTGATATTGAGCCACCACCGCCAGCATCGTGTGGGCATAATCCCGTAAATGGCTTAAATTACCGTAGATAAAGTTAATCGGATTATTAATTTCATGGGCAATCCCCGCCACCATTTGCCCCAAACTAGACATTTTTTCACTTTGGACTAATTGCGATTGAGCGAGGCGCAATTCATTGAGGGTTGCTGCTAATTTTTGGTTCTGATCAATCAATTGGGCTTCAGATGCTCGCAGGGCTTGCTCTGCTTCTAACCGCTCGGCCATCTCCCCTTGGAGTTGGAGCAATGCACTTTGGAGGGCAATGGTACGCTGCTCCACCCGCATCTCTAATTCTTCATTGAGTTGCTTTAACGTGGCTTCAGCCTGTTTGCGTTCATTAATTTCCCGTTGCATCACTTGATTGACTAAAATCAACTGGTTCGCACTGGGGAGGGAAAAAATTTGATGGAGGCGGGGCAAAAGATGGAGGGTGAGGGTAATCCCAAAGGTGACAGTGGGCAAATGGGCAAACACCACCCAAGCGGCATCGGGATGGAGGAGTTGCCAGCTTTGACCCACCCAACTCACACTCAGCATCAAGGCAAAACCAACGATCAGGAGCGTGAAGCGATTACAAGGGACATGACGACGGCGGAGAACGCTATACACCACTGAAGCCGGGACTAAGGCAAACACCAGGGCTAAGAGCAAGATGCTCACCTCTTGAAGGGTGGTAATGGAAAAATCTAACTTTAAACCCTCCATGGGGAGACTGGCGATCGCTCCTTTAATCCAAATGACAGGTTTCATTACTCTACCTCAATCACAACTCAGGAATCTAGCTGACGGTTTAACATAATCAAATTATTGTGAAAAACTTGTGAAGTTATTGTCAAATAGCCAACATCTTATTGAGGGCACCTCGATTAATTCCATTTTATTGAGACTGATATCACTTTATTGAGAACTAGGTACGAGTCTTCAAGGGTTTCAGCCACCAATAAATCTATTTTTCGAGGTGCCCTTGAGTTTTACTTCGATTTGTTAAACAACTATGATATTTCTGTGATCTTGCCGCCATAAATGGGCTGATCCGATTCATAAACTAATTTTCTTAACATTTATAAACCCAACGATAAAAGTAAAGATCCTGTCAATACCCAATGGGGATCCAGAAATTATTCATTCATTTTCACGGGTTATCCGTATTGATTCGGGGAACTTTCTTAAATTATCAGGGATTCTTGGCAATTTTTCGTCAAGACCGCTTGCACAAAACTCATAAAATTCATAAAAATTAACTTTTTGACCAATGGATCTCAGGCAACCCCCAAAGCCGGGGAAGGGGTATGTGGTGGCTTAAGGCTCCGGTGGGGCAATTTCCCGGAGGGGGACTAAGCCAGCCTGCTGGAGGAGTAATTGCCCCTCATCGGTGCGCAGGACATCGGCGAAGGCTTCCCCAATGGGGGCGCGGCGGTTATCGCGGGGGTAGATCAGTGTGATCGGGTAGGCGAGGGGATAACGACCGCTGCGGATGGCGGCGATATTCGTGCGATAGCTGCCTTTGTTATTGCAGAGATCGGTTTCGGGGGAAATGGGTCGGCCATTCTCTTCAATCAGGGGGGCAACGGGGGCGTTGAGACCCGCTTGGAGGGCGAGGGGATAGACGGAACATTGGCCAAAAATACGGCTGAGGCTGCCAAAGGCGATCGCCCCCACATTGCGATCTTCAAAATCCTGAATCACCGCATTGAGGGTGCGGAACGTGGAGAGCCGGGTGATTTCGGTACTGACGGCACTGGCGCGGGTGCGTTGGGTGGCAAGGCGGCGGAAGGTGGCGATCGCCTCTGGATCCCGTAACACCCGCGTTTCAAAAATCTGCACCGCCTCTTGATCAGCGGGAATATACAACTTCACCGGCAGATCCGGCCCCCCCAATTCCTGCCAATTGACAATTTCTCCGGTGTAAAGTTGGCGCAATTGGGAGAGGGTGATCGTACCCTGAAGTTGGTTGGGGAGGTTGCGATCGCGGGTCGCATAGCTAAAGGCCACATACACCGCAATGCCATCATAGGCCACCCGCGAAAACCATAAATCCGCCGGGAGATTCTCAATTAAACTACTGAGGGCAAATTCCGCCTGTTGCTCCTGTACCTGAGCAATGGCCGCTGTGGCAGAGGGTTGGGGGCGATAATCCAGTAAAAACTGATTGACCTCCACCAGTTCATCACTCAAGCCATCCGTCGCCGTTGCCTCCGGTGTTTCTGCCGTCGGTGTTGTCACCGGCACAACGGGTTCTGCCGGAGCCGGTGGCTCCGCATCGGGATTCATCCGTGCTTCGACAATGGCCGCGAGGGTTTCATCTTTCAGGATTAAATTCGCCTGCTGCCAAATGTATGTCCAAATCCCCTCCTGTTCACCAGTAAACACAAATTCACCCTTGGGGAAGCCCTCAATTTGCTCAATGCAACAGGAAACGGGCCGATCCGGCGCTTCAGAACGGGGGCGACGGTTCAACCACCCAATCAACAGCGCAATGAGGATTAGCCCCAACAATCCCCCAAAGATCAACAGCCAGGGCCGCTGTTTTTTCAAGGGTTTGACCACCGTTTCCCCTTCCGGTTTCACCGCCTGGGGAATGTCCTCCGGCAGTTGCAGTTTGAGCAACGTTTGACGGGCAATGCTGGCATGGGCAAAGGGCAGGGCATTTAACCCCAGGAGCGATTCAATGAACTGGCGGAAGGGGAGGGGAAGATCGGCGGGCCAATTATCCCCAAAGGCGGGATCTAAGGGGGCGCGGGTAGCGGGGTCAAATTGTCGCCCCGCCAGCAGGTAAAAGGCGACTTTCCCCAAGGCTTCCAAATCCCCTAAGGCTGAGGGTTGGGCGGGTTCGAGTAAGGGGGGGGTGAACAGATGTTGCCAGAGGGCGGGATCGGCGAGGTAGACGTAAAACCCTTGGAATGTGGGGACAATGATCACGCTCTGAATCGAAAGGTTGCCGTGGTAAATGCCCAGTTGAATCACGCCGGAGGGGAGGCGATATTTTTGACCGTGGAGACCTTCGAGGGTTTGGAGGAGTTGGAGGAGGACGGTGCGCACTTGAAAGGGGGACATGGCCCCGGTGGCGGTGAGGTATTCGGCGAGGGTGGGGAACGTGTCGAGGGTGGATTGGGTGATCAGATAGGCCCGTCGTTCCCCCAAGGGGGCGATCGCATCATCGGGAGCCACCACCCGCAATTCTTGCTCCCGACCATCGGCGAGGTGAATGCCGGTGACTTGGTTGTAGAGATCCCGGCGTTTTTGGACTTCATCGGGGCTGAAGTAGCGATCGGGAAGGAGAAATTCTGTAATCACAACGGGGGTGCGATCACTCAGATCAATCCCATGGTAGAGTCGCCCCCAATTGCGCACTTTAAAAAATTGATTAATTTGATACTGGCCTTTGCGTCCTTGGAGGCGGGTTTCAGGGGGGATCAGCGTCGGAAATGTGCAGCGGAGGCAAGCCGTTGCGGTGGGATCTTCTACTAACGTTTGGCCGGGCCATTCACAGGCGAAGGGATTGCCCCGTACACAACGATAGGCGGGATAGAGCAATGTGGGCGGCGCGACAATTTCCGCCTCCACTGCCACAGCATCCTCGCCTTGACCCGTCAGCGTCGCCAAAATTTCCGCTTTCACCTGGGAAAATTCGGGAATGGGGAGGGAGACACTTTCGATCAAGCTGGGGACAATCCAGCGGTAGCGGGCGGGCAAAAAACTAAAGGCACGGTAGGAGCCTTGGGCCACCAACATATTGAGGCGATCGCTTACCCCCGTGACTTCACGGCTTTTAATCTCATCGAGAATCTTGGTCATACCCGCTTGCCTTTTCCTACCACAGCCAATCTTTCCCTCTATGGAGGGGATAGCCACTCATTCTAAACTGGATATTCATGGCCCATCACAAACATTAACGGAGGGTTACAGTCAGCGTCAGGTTGCTCATGCCCCAAACATCAAAAAACTGATCAAACAGGACTTGACTGGCTTCGGTGAGGTTGCCATCGGAGCCAACGAGACCCCCCTGAACTTGGCGGCCGCCATCGGTTTCTAAATCCAATCGCCAAGCGCCGCCCTCAGTTTCCCGCAGCACTAACGCCCCCCTGGCCAGGACTTGACCGGCTCGACTCATAATCGCACAACGCATAACCACGAATTTTTTTAAAAGTCTTCCCCATCATGGCAGCGATCGCCCCTCTGCCGTCAAGGATTCCCCCATCGGGGCGAAAATTTTGGGGGTGAAAGATGGAGAGCGAAACATCTTTCGCCCCTAGGTTATGTTGGGGAAAAGGGGAAGGTGGCCAGGATGGAGCTTAATCAGGGTTGGATTTATCGCGATCGGATTACGGCCCGTTATCAGGGTTGGACGGTGTTGGATTATTACAGTGCTTGTTATCGGCATTCGAGTCGGGAAGTGTGGGGCGATCGCCTCCTCCAAGGGCAAATCTACCTCGACGACGAACCCACGACAGGGACGAGGGTTTTAGCCTCGGGGCAAACCCTCACCTATCACCGTCCCCCTTGGTGTGAACCGGTTGCGCCTCTAGATTTTACGGTGCTGTACGGTGATCCGGATTTCCTGTTAGTGGCGAAACCCAGCGGTTTGCCGGTGTTGCCGGGGGGCGGTTTTTTGGAGCATACGCTTTTATTTCAACTCAAACAGCAATATCCCGACATTGCCCCGATCCATCGTCTCGGTCGCGGTACATCGGGGATCATGCTCTGGGCGCGGACTCCCTCGGCGCGGCAGGAGTTGAGCCGCCAAATCCGGGAACGGGAGATGGTGAAAATTTACCGCGCTCTGGTGGAAGATTGGAGTCATGGGGAGCGGTTGACGATTACCCAACCCATCAGCAAGTTGCCCCATCCGACGCTGGGAACGGTGTATGGGGCAACTCCGGCGGGGATGGCCGCTGAAAGTCGGGTGGAGGTGGTGGGGGAAAAGGACGGCGTGATTTTGGCGGTGACGATTCCGACGGGTCGGCCCCATCAAATCCGCATCCATTTGGCGGCGGCGGGTCATCCCCTTTTGGGAGATCCCCTTTATGTTGTGGGGGGTGGGGTGAATTTATCCCTCAATCCTGAAACGGGAACCTATGCGGTTCCGGGGGATTGTGGCTATTGGCTCCATGCCCACCGTTTAACATTTGCCCATCCCCGCACGGGGGAGCCATTAACGTTTGAATGTCTGCCGCCCCCACCCCTAGCCGGTTCGTCGTGCGAATTTTAGGCGGTGTGTAGGGGCGTTGGCGTAAGCCTGCCGGAGGCACAAAAATTTTTCGCCCCTACGCCGATCAACGCTACAAACCTGGCGCTTAGGCATGGCGGTTGGCTTCGGCTTGGAGCCATTCATCGACGGGTTGGCCGTCTTTGCGTTTGAGTTCGATGGCGATCGCAATGATTTGATCGGAGCCAGGAGGGGCGGGGTATTTATGGAAGATGATCTCGTATGCATCGGGGTCTTCGTTGCGTTCCCGGAGCCAATCTTGCACTTTGGTTTCGACGAAGAAAGTTTGATTTTGCTCAAACATTCGGGTGATCTGCATTTGGAGGGTGTAGGGGTTGATCCGTGGCATGATGGGGAGAAGATCAGGATAGTTGTGATTTTAACGTGATGTTAACTCGTACTGTGGATGCCCTGACGGTGACGATTTATCCGGATGCGGATGCGGTGGCGGCGGCGGCGGCGGCGCGGATCAAGGGGGTGATTTTGGGGGCGGTGGCGGCGCGGGGGGAGGCGCGGATTATTTGGGCAACGGGGAATTCACAGTTGGCTTGTTTGGGGTTATTGGTGGCGGATGGGGGGATTCCTTGGGAGCGGGTGGTGTGTTTTCATTTGGATGAGTATTTAGGGATTGCTGCGGATCATCCGGGGAGTTTTCGCCATTATTTAAAAACGCGGTTGGCGGATTTGGTGCATCCCCAAGTTTTTCATTTTTTGGCGGGGGATTGTTGGGAGCCGTTGGGGGAGTGCGATCGCTATCGTCAATTGTTAGAAGCCGCCCCCATTGATTTGTGTTGTTTGGGGGTGGGGAATAATGGGCATTTGGGGTTTAATGAGCCGACGGTGGCGAATTTTAATGATCCCTATGCTGTTAAGTTGGTGCGGTTGGATGATCGGAATCGGGCGCAGCAGTATGGTCAGGGGCATTTTGGGAGTTTAGCGGCTGTGCCGGATTATGCGTTTACGTTGACGTTACCGGCAATTTTTCGCAGTGGGGAGTTGTTGTGTTTGGTGCAGGGGGGGCATAAGGGGGCGATCGTGGCGGAGTTATTGGGGGGGGCGATCGCTCCGAGTTGTCCGGCCAGTTTTTTGCGTTGTCATCCCCGAAGCCATTTGTATTTGGATGAGGCGGCGGCGGGGGTTTGGCAGGATCCTATTGAGTAAGGTCTTAATCCACTGTCAGGGTATCGGTTAGAAATTGCATGGGTCTGTTATCTTAGAATTTAGATTGCAATGGCTTTAGAACGATGAAATTAGATCTAATGTATTATCATCAAAATAAAGATCTACCCCGTGATTGGTGTTTAGAAGGTTGTCAATTGGGCAACATCAATCTGATTGTGGGCAAGAATGCATCGGGAAAGTCAAAGATTTTGAAATCGATCAAGATTATTGCTGGATTGTTATCGGGTGAAATCGATTTAAAAACAGGTCGTGATTCAAGAGAGTGGACTCTTTTTTTTGATTCTGATCATGATCAGGACAAAAAAAAAGTTTATTTTTTAAAAGTTAATCGTGGTCAGGTAATTGAAGAGCGGTTTACAGTTGGTGAAAAAAACTATCTTGACCGCAATGAAACTGGAGAGGGTAAGGTTTGGGCTGAACAGTTAAATCAATATATTGATTTTCAAACGCCGATTGATGAGGTGGCTGCGGTTAAAAGGAGAGATTCTATTCAGCATCCTTTTTTTGAAGAAATTTACGATTGGGCAAATTCTTTAAGATATTATGAGTTTGGTACGGATTTAGGTAGAAATAGTTTAATGATGGTGAACGAGAAAAACATTGATGTCATTAAAAAAAATACTGATTTTAAGAAGGGAAATCAGGTGATTGGCATTTTTAAACTGGGTAAAGAGGAATTAGGTGAGTCTTTTATTAATGCAATCAAAGCTGATATGGCGCAAATTGGTTATGAAATTTCTGATATTGGCACTAAAACACCATCACCATTTTTATCAGATGAAGGCGATGAGATATTATTGCAGGGACAACCTCAGTATTTATATGTTCAAGAGCGCAATTTGATCAATGAAACTGAGCAGGCTTTTATGTCTCAAGGAATGTTCAGAGCTTTATCGCTGATCATTCAAATCAATTACTCGCTTTTGGCAGGAAAACCCAGTTGTATTTTAATTGATGATATTGGCGAAGGTTTAGATTTTGAGCGTTCTTCTGCAATGATTCAGGTACTCATTAGCAAGGCACAAGCGGGTTTAGTTCAATTAATTATGGCTACGAATGATCGCTTTATTATGAATGGTGTTCCTTTGGAATACTGGTCAGTGATTGAGCGTAAGCCGGGATTCGCTAAGTTGCATAATATTCATAATTCAAAAGCTGTGTTTGAACAGTTTCAATTCACGGGATTAAATAATTTTGATTTTTTCTCTACTCAATTTTATATTGAGGGTTTTGGTGAAGAGGAGTGTGTCAGTTTGTGAAAAAGTTAGCAATTTTTATGGAGGGTCAAACGGAAAAGATTTTCGTCCGCAAGCTTCTTGAAGAGATTGCGGGGAAGCATAAGATTGCGATTGTTGAAAATAGGATTACTGGCAAAAAAGATAGTAGAATAACGACTTTAGAAATGAGTGATTCCATCACGAATGAAACCAAGTATTATGTTTTGCTTTATGATTCTGGTGGAGAGGGTAGTGTGGTGTCAGATATGCGTGATCAATATGGGGGTCTTGTTCGCTCTGGCTATGATAAAGTGATCGGATTAAGGGATGTTTATCCGCTTTCTTTTGCGCAAAAAGGTAGTTTGGAAAATGGTTTGAATGCTGTCTTACCGAAAGGAGCATTACCGGCTTATGTGGTTCTGGCGGTGATGGAGATAGAGGCTTGGTTTTTGGCGGAGTGGCATCATTTTTCAAGGGTCAGTCAAGATTTAACCATTGCTTTGATTGAAGAATCTTTAGGGTTCAATCCTAAGGTGGATGATATGGAGGTGAGGCATCATCCTGCTGAGGATTTGGATCAAATTTATAAGCTCATTGGTAAATCCTATAAGAAAAATAAAAAACAAGTTAATGCGATTGTTTCAAGTTTAGATTATGAATTTTTGTATTTAGAGCTTGTTGATCGTGTTTCTAGTTTTGGAAAGTTAGTAAACTACATTAATGGTTTTTTGGTTATTTAAATAGTTCACAAGTGCTTTCTAGTCAAAATCGACCTAAAACTATACAATATAGTAGCTGGGCATTGGCCGCCCTACTGCTAATTTTACTTACTACTAGAAGAGTTATTTAAATGATTAAAATTCCTGAAAACTGGCAACTTATGAAATTGGGAGATTGTTGTGAAATTATCTTAGGATCAACTCCACAGCGAAATAAAAAAGAGTATTGGGATGGTGATATACCTTGGGTAACGCCAAAGGATTTGAGCCATCTTAATCAACCTGTTTTAGAAGATACTCCAGAGAAAATCACTGAAGCTGGTTATAAAAGTTGCTCAACTTCTTTGTTACCTCAGGGTTCAATATTATTTAGCTCAAGAGCACCTATTGGATATGTTGCAATTGTTGGCAAGCCAATGTGTACTAATCAAGGTTTTAAAAGCCTAATACCAGGCAAAAATGTTTATTCACCATATTTATATTGGTGCATGAAAAAATATACGCCTAATATTCAAGCATTAGGTACAGGAACAACCTTTAAAGAAGTATCTAAGGGGGTGATAGAAAAATTTGAAATTCCTATTCCGCCGATTGAGGAGCAGCGGCGGATTGCGGAAATATTGGATCAGGCGGATGGGTTGCGGCGTAAGCGGCAAGAGGCCATTCGCCTCACCGAGGAACTCCTCCGCGCCACCTTCCTCGATATGTTCGGCGATCCCGTCACCAACCCCAAAGGCTGGGAAATTAGTCCATTGGGTGAAATAGCTCAATTTATAGGTGGTGGAACACCAAGCCGTAAAAATCCAAATTATTTTGAAGGGAATATATGTTGGGCAACATCTAAAGACATGAAACCTGATATATTAATGGACACGGAAGAACACATTACTGAAGAAGCAATCAAAAATAGTGCAACAAAGTTAGTTTCACCTGAATGCTTATTGATTGTTGTAAAAAGTAAAATATTGTTGCGACGACTTCCCGTAGCTCGTGCGGTTGTTCCTATCTGCTTTGGACAAGATCTAAAGGCAATTATTCCGTTTGAAAAATCGATGAATAGGTACTTGCATAGACATCTTATTTTTGGTGAAAAATTTTTATTAAGGCAAGCTAGAGGTGTAAATACAGAAGGTCTTACATTGGAACATCTCCGGAGCTACCCAGTTATGATTCCACCCCAATCTGCTATTCACCGTTTCGTTGAATTAGATATTAATTGTGAAAAGAGATTTCAATTACTAGAATCTTTTAATAAAGCGGCAGAAAACCTCTTTAATTCCCTTCTACAACGTGCATTTCGTGGCGAACTCTAATCAACCCCATGAAGCCCAAGCCAGCGGGCGAAAACCGGAGGGCGCAAGCGTTGCGCCCCTACAGATTTTATTCGTAGGGGCGCAACGCTTGCGCCCCAAAAACCCATAACCCCCCCACCAACAGCCCCAATATTATCTATTGTTCGAGCGATCGCACCAACAATAACAATATTTCACGCGGCGGCAGAGCCGCCTAAAACACGCGCCACGGCAGAGCCATGGCACGAGAAAATGATTATTAACCTCCAGCAGAAAGAAATCACATGATTTCGCATTGCCTCTGAATCAATTCAAGAAACTTTAAAACCTGCTTATAATACTGCTCCACCTTTGCCAAAGTAACACCCTGCTCACCACCATGAGCAACACTATGACGAATCGTCACAATACTGTCAACTGCATCACGAACTTCCATATCAATCCATTCCAGTTCCGCCGCCCAACCTTCATTAAAATCTCTCGCTAACTCAATAACATCCTTAACCCTTGGATTTTGAAACCGCTTCAACTTCCTTGTAACATATCGATGCACATCAGGAGCCGCCTTCCCACTCGTATATTCATCATAACATTCACGAACCGTCACCTCAATTAAACCTGAAATTCGTACCGTAATATAGCGAGCAAAATCATTATTAATTTCAATATTATCAATACTTTTGGCCTTATTAATTAGAGAATCAATCTTAGTTTTCCTTTGATGAAAGCTCTGAAGAGACATATTATGCTAAGGAATAGACTGGAATTTTTTAGTAGCGAGATCAATTCTTGCTTGAACATTTTTGAGATTAGTCATCTGCCGAGAATTAATACTATAATCTAAAAAATCTTGACTTACCAGCAACTGATCATAGGCATTCTTGAGATCAGAGGCTTCCTTAATTTCTCCATTCTTCAGACGATGGGCAACCCCAACCATAACCGCATCAAATACCGCCGCGTGAAGGCCAACATGAGGACGAAAAGCCCGCTCGCCAATTGCTCCATAGATCGCGTCAACCGTACCTTGAAAAACCTGTGTAATTTCAACTGCCGAATATCGTTGTAAACTGCGATTACTTTTCATGAAATCATTCAAAAATTCCTTCATTGAGGTTTCATATAAATCCATGGCAAAATACAATGCCACAAATCGCAGAATGAGTTCACGATCCTTCATCCTCTTAATAGGATTAGGTTTGCGGGAATGTTTATCACCTTGAAATATCTTTTGCCAAACTTCATACTCATTTAATTCATTTAAAAGCTCGTTGAACTTCCCATGATAAATAGATGCCCTAATTTCCTGCGATGAAAGTTGCGTTCCGCCAGCATTAAGACGCTCAAAAATGGAATATAAACTGGTGCTAAACTCCTCTTGCGTTTCTTCTTGCCGCACAATCGTTGCGGGCAAAATAGAATCATCAAGTTGCCTTTGATCATTAGCCGATAAAGTGCCATAACTTTTGCCCTCAAACTGTTCAGCAACCTTTGATAAGCAAAAATCTTGATATTGATCTTCATCACTTTTAATCGGAAATTTCCCTTCATAAAAATACTGAAGCGTCTTCAGTCTTTGCTGACCATCAATGACAATTAATCGATTGGTTTGGGGTTCTTTCGCTAAAAAAATACCCGGAACAGGCAGACCCAACAACAATGATTCAATAAACCAGGAAGCCTGTTCCTGATTCCACACATAGGAACGTTGAAAATCTGGGATGTAAATATCTTGATTTTGGATTCTTTTAACTAACCCATCCACCGGATAATCAGCATTGTAACTGGTAATAGCATAGGAGCTTGGTGATACAGCTTCCTCAATATCTTCCACGATGTCCTGAGCCGAGGACTGATCATGGGCGGAATGATGAACTGTTGACATCTTGAAGCCTCGTAACTTTTAAGCGAATCCTGCTGAATCTTTGTTATCGCGTTAAATCTAACCTGCCCTGATCTCCATGGGCAAGATTAAAAATCCTTGCTTGGTTCGCCATTATATCACAATCTACTGAATGGGATTTAACACAGAATCATTGCCCCCCATCGCCCCCATAATTCCCCCCAAAATGAGCGGCGTTTGCCCCGAAATTGTGAAAATCATTAACTCTCGATAAAGCCGTTGGGCGGGATGAGCCGGATTAATCGCCCCACCCCGCGCCAAAGCGATCGCTCCCAACGTACAACGACCCGCCAAAGCGATCGCCTCCCCCCGTAACCGATGGGGATCATCAACATCACCCCCGCGAATCGCCGCCCAACAATCCCGCCATTGCGCCGCTAAAGCCTCCACCCCCGGACAATCCCCCAGCAAATCCAACGCCCCCCGCGCTATTCCCAAGGGAAACGCCGAACCCTTCAAAACATTTTCCCGATCCTTTTGCGCCATCCATTGGGGGGGATGGATGGTTAAGAGGCGATCGCCCCCCAAAAGATAACCCTCAAACCTCGCGCTCACCGTTTGGGTACTGGCCATTGCCACCATCGCCAGCGGCTCACTCAGCGTTAAACCCCCGCCAGCCTCAAAGGGAATCAACCCAAACAACAGCCGACCATCGGGCAACGTCGCCCCAATCACCACCGCCTCAAAAATCCCCCAACCTGTCAACCAAGGAATCTCCCCCGTTAAACAATAGCCTTCAGGGGTAGGCAACGCTTTGAGGGCCGGTTCAGACCGTCGCAAATGGGAATAGCCCACCCCTACCCCGATTTTTCCCGTTGCCATCATTGGGAGGTAAGCCACCTTGAGGGCCTCATTCTCCCCTTGGGCAATCAAAGCCGCCGCCGTTTGGTGCTGGGTTTGCAAAAAAGCCAGGGTTCCCGAATGACGGGCCAACGCCATTTGATAATCAAAAAAAGCCCCCTGACTCAACCCCTGGCCGCCCCATGGGGGGGGAAGGCGCAACGTTAGGAGACGGCGATCGCCCAACCCCCGAAAACCCGCAAGGAGGGAGGAGCGATCGCCCTCCATCGCCTCCGGGCTAGGGGTAAACTCAGCAAAAGTCGGGGGGAAATCCACAGCAGCAACAACCACGAGCAACACCGCAAAACCAACCCCTTTTGTATAGCAAAATCAGGATTCAGCCGGTGGCCATTGCCCCCAAGATCCTCAAAACCCCTACTTTTTAAGGGGGGCAGGGGGGGGGATCCTCCAGAATTCGCCAAAAGATTTGCCAATTTTAAAAACCCTATGCTATGGTGGATAAGCACAATAACGGGGCGTAGCGCAGCTTGGTAGCGCACCACTTTGGGGTAGTGGGGGTCGTGGGTTCGAATCCCGCCGCTCCGATTGACCAAACAACCAACCAACATAACCCCAAAAAACCCCAGGTTTTCCTGGGGTTTTTTCTGTCTTGATATTGCCCTCATGCTGTCGGGGCTAGATGTTTGTCCACCAACGCCGGGATTTCATGGTGCTTCACCTTGCTATATTTCGCCCGTTCCGGCAAAAACACCAGATTCGGCCCCTGTTTGCACTGTTTTAAGCAACCTGTGGGCTTGATTGTGATGTGCTCCAGTTGGCGATCGCGCATTTCCGCCGCCAACACTTGGCACACCTGATCCGCCCCCCGTTTCCGGCAACTGGATTTTTGGCACACCAGAATTGTCGCCGGTTTCGTTTTAGCCGTAGTTTTAGCCGCCGTTGGGGCCGGCTGGGTTGTGGCATTCGCCCCCGCAAGGGTGACGGTTTCCGCCTTCAGTTTGAGAATGCCCGTTTTAGGCGATCGCCCTTGCTGGCCCGTAATCAACACCGTTGCCCCTGGCTGAACTTGGGGATCAAGGATCTTGCGGAGATCTTTGGCCACTTTGAACCAATATTCTCGGCCCTCCACCGTCACCCGTAAATATTTTAGTTTTGTCCCTGCTTGATAAATGAAGCCCAATAACGTGCCGGTGCATTGAATCGGGGTTTTTGTGGTTTGCGACATCGGTTTTAAATGAGAAAAAAATAACGACAGACTAAAAAGGGCAGTAATCCTAGGACAACTGCCAACAGATTTTGAGGTAATCAATCAAGGCTTGGCGGGAAGCCGTGAACTGTTGAAGAACGCTCCAGCATTGCATTGCAGCCCCCGGATTACTGATGGCAACCTGCAAAGGATGGTGATGGCTACACCAACAGTCGATTTCCAGTTCTCGGAGGCGGGCGTACACTTGCCAGCGATCGCTCGGATTGATGGCCAGGGTCAGAACCGTGGTGGGATGGGTAGTAAGACGATGACGGGGAGGCATAGGGCGATCGTAAAAGTAAGGTCAATGGACAGGGCCAACGCCCTGAACAATTGCAAGGAACTTCAAAGTCAGTATAGCCATAAACCTAGACAAATGAGAACTATTAGCAATAAAATTTAGGCGAATTTCTGATCGAAGTCTAAGCTATAATCCCTTAAGTGCTGATACGCCTAGGCTTTCACTGATTTTTATCGTGAAATTCCAATGCTGATCCGGCTCTCATTGGATTTTATTCTGGGAGAATACTTTGAAAATAACTACTAACAATCTCATCCAGTCCTTCGGCACCGTGGGGGAAAATCCTATCCTCCTCGATCCCAGCGTTACAACGCCGGTCTGTGAAGGGCTGAATATCCTCTTAGCCAGCTTCCAAGGGCTATATCTGCAATACCAAAAGCATCATTTCGTCGTTAATGGTGCGGAATTCTACTCGCTCCATGGCTTTTTCAATGAGAGCTATGAGGCAGTACAGGGCCATATCCATACCTTGGGGGAACGACTTAATGGTTTAGGCGGAATCCCCGCCGCCAGTTTTGGTAAGTTGGCGGAACTCTGCTGCTTTACCCCCGAAGCCGATGGCGTGTTTAACTGTCGCACCATGGTGGAGCATGACCTCGCCGCTGAACAGGCGATCATTCAAGTGCTACGCCGCCAAGCGGCTCAAGCCGAAAGTTTAGGCGATCGCGCCACCCGCTATCTCTATGAACAAATCTTGCTCGATACAGAAGAAAGAGCCTACCACCTCGATCATTTCTTGGCAGCAGATAGTTTAACCCTGGGGTTTGTGGCGCAGTAACGCCGTAGCTCTTGGGGTAGGGGCGAAAAATTTTTCGCCCCGACATCAACGCCTACACCAACCGCGTTAACTGCACCCGATAGCGTTCCTTTTTCGTAATCGCCACCTCCCCCACCTCTAGCCGGCCCTTGCCCCGCATCGCAATCAGATCCCCAGCTTGGACGGTGTGGCTCGGTTGGCTAATATCTTTCCAATTCACCCGCACATCTCCCCCCGCAATGGCATCGGCCATCTTACTGCGGGACATCCCGAACCCGGCAGAGGCGATCGCATCTAACCGTAAAGAAGCCTCCACTGTGGTTAATTCTTTCCGTTTCGGAGGGCGAATTTTTAACTCACTCAACGCCATCAGTTGCGTTTTCACCGGCACCGATCGCACCTGTACCAAACTGGCACAGAAAAAATCCACCAACTCCGGCACAACAATGATCTGCGCCCCCCGTTCCCCCAACACAACAATATCCCCCACCTTTTCCCGCGTGATCCCCGTCCCTAAAATCGAGCCGAGGAAATCTCGATGATCGGCAGGATCAAAGAGGAAATTACCCGCCACCTCCAAGGCCGCTAAAGCCACCTGTTCCGTATCAAGGGGTAACTCAGAGCGGGCGATCGCCAACCGTTGCCGTTCCGCCTGGGGATATCCCCCCCAAGCCAAACCCACAACTTCCGTAAGCCGACCTAACACCTGCGTTGCTTCGGCTAAAACCGGCGGCGGCAAAAAATCCGTCACCACCACCTCCCAAGTCCGTACCGCTTGATCAGCTTGATCTAAAACGCGGGTGAGGGGTTCGCGGTGTTCAACACCTTTGAGGAGGTCAGCTTTAGGGAACATGGGCAGTTAAGAAAGGATCAAGGGGTGGAGTCCGCAGTACGAACGGGGAGGTTAGCTTTAGGGAATATGGGTAGTTAAGCAGGATTATTACGGCGTTGATCAAGCCACTGTTGGAGGATAATCGCAGCGGCTTTGCGATCAATTAAACCTTTATTGTCCCGCAGTGAGAGCCGTTGTTGCTGCATTTGTGCCTCTGCTTCGAGGGAAGAAAGCCGCTCATCCATATATTCCAAGGGCAAATCTAAGGCCCGGGCCAGGCGTTGGGCATAGTTTTGTACCTGTTGGGCCTGCTTGCCGATCGCCCCATCCATCGTATAGGGCAACCCCACCACCAACCGCTGCACCTGCCGCTCCTGCACCAACGCTTGAAACTGAGCCACATCAGCGGCAAAGGATTGCCGCACAATCGTCGTTAAGCCCGTGGCAATCAACCCCAAGCCATCACAACCCGCCACGCCGATGCGCTTACGCCCCACATCCAACCCCAAAACCGAAAGCCTTTCCATGGCTAGGCTTGGGTTTCGGGGGGATGATTTTTCGGGGGTTCGGGGGGGGTTTCCCGTTTCAGGAATTTTGTCCAAGACATCCGCGTTGGAATCGGGGTGCGGGCGGGCTGTAGCCCTAGCATATCTTGGAGTTGTAACCCTTCGAGGGGTTTGGTTTCCCGGAGTTTGTGCCAAACGGAGCGGGACATTAACAGCGTATGGTGGCAGCGTTCCGCACCGAGGTTTTCAAAATATTCTTCCCGTTCGGTTTGGTAGTCCGCTGAGGTAATGTGCAACGGTTGGCCGGGGACGGTTTGGGCGACTTTGGCCATTTGGGCCATCAGTTCCGGGTAGAGCCAGGTGTAGGCGGGATGAACGGTGAGGTCGGCGGTATGGGGCTTGTCGCCTCCCCGATGCAATGTGAGGGCGAAATGGCCAATGGCGGCCTTACGTTGGGGTTCAAAAACATAGCCGCTGACCACTTCCGTTTGATTAACGGCGCGGTGAATTTTATTGGCGATCGCCCGCCAAACAGGGGTTTTAAAATCCTCCACATGGCGATCGAACACCTGACGCAACAGCGGCGGCATCGAAACCGTATCCAATTGGTAGAGCAATTGCGCATCGGCATTCCCCACCGGCAACAGATTGGGGAAAGAGGGTTCATGGAGGGCGATCCGCTCCAGGGCAGCGGGGGGAATCGCCCAGGATGTCACCTGAGCCAGGGGTTGAAACCCGTTTTGGCGATAGAGGGCCAGGGTCGATTTATCCTGAATATTCACCTCCAGCACCCAAGTCCGGGCCTCCCAAATCGCCTCGAAGCAATGACGCAACAGTTGGGAGCCGGTATCTTTCAGGTTCAGTCCCGAATGAATCGCTTGGGTGGCGGCATCCACCATCACCTGCTCGACGCGCCAAGTGGTGCGGCTGCGATTAAAGGGAGAAACGTAGATCATGCCCCGCAATTGGTTATCCTGCTCCGCCACATAGAAGCAAAATTGATGGCGAATCAGGTTGGGAAAGAGGCGCAGGACGTTGAGCAGGCCAAACCACTGTTGAAATTGAGTGAGTTTACCGTGAATTTTTTGCCAATCTTCAAGGCGGGATTCATCCCAAACCCGTTGCGCCAGAGTGGCGATCGCCTCTATATCCCGCATTTGCAGCGGTCGGATCGTCGGTGGCGCATAGCCTAAGGGCGCACGGGTTTTCATAGGACTTCACCAAATTTTGACAACAGGGGGGTTAACTCTAGATCTTAACCGATCTTTCCCAAGGGTTGACAATGGCGATCGCCAAAGTTCTAGCTCCACACAAGGGTGATGATCCCAATCTTTCCCCGTTGTCTGAGGACGAATTGCCATGGCAATCGACAGAGAGACAATTAGTGGTAATAGGGGGATTTTTAGTGTTTAAGGATCTGGCAGTAGTCTAACAAAACCCTCCTGCTCAAAGTGTCGATCTGTGGTTACTGAATCAGTGATGCCACGTTGACGCATCAAAATAAAACTGACCGCATCGCATAAAGAATAGGTTTTGTCCTGCCGATGGGTTAGCAACTGCATCGCTTCTCGATGCAGTTGCTCATCAACCCAAACTGTTTCAATATCTGGATTATCAACCAAGTTAACCACAAATTCTAAAACCTTAGAGCGGGGAAGGCGGCGAACAAGTGCAACTAACTCAGCTAGGACATGGCTATGGGTTAGAAGCCGAGCATTAGGATCATTGATCAACTTTACGAAAATACTCGATAGCTTGAAAGCCCTGAGGTTTTAACCCAGGGATGAAAGGCAACGGCGAATTTATTCGCCTTTACCCAGATAGGTAACAAACTGCTAAAATGGTTCTATGCCAAAAGTCACGACTACCCTCAAGCTCAAGTTCCTTGACCTAAACCAGGTCAAGGCCGACTTGTTCGCTCAGACGACTGCGGAATGCACCGATCTGGCAAACAGGTTGCTTAAGGTGCCCCTGACTGAGCGGCGCAAGCTAACCACGGCAAAAGTTGTCACCGCTTTATCTTCGGCCCTGGCTAACCAGGTGATCCGCAATGCAACGTCTAAGTCTGCCAAAAAGGTTAAGCAGTATCGACTGATGCTGCCTGAGGTTAATAAGCAGAACTGGAAAGTTGCCAAGGTGGGTGATACCTACTCGCTCAGTTTCCCCACAATTAAAGGGGTTAAGCGAGTGCCCTTGGAGATAGTGCATCCCCATCATGCAGCACGGCTAGACAGGCTGTTGGTTAGGGATGAAACCATTGAAAAGGGTTCACTCAAGCTAGCCAAGAGCCGGGGTCAGTGGTATGCGCTGTGCAGTATCACCCAGGATGTTCCTGAGGTGAAATCAGTTCATCGGGTGGGTTGTGATCGTGGACAGAACAACGTCGCCGTCGTTGCCACCCCTGAAGGAAAATCAATTTTCTTCAAGGGTGGTGAGGTCAAGCATCGGCGTAGGCGGTTCCAAACACTGAGGACTGAGCTACAGAAGGCTGGCAAAAAGCGGGCCATCAAAAAGCTCAACAACAAAGAGTCTCGTTGGATGCGTGAAGTCAATCACGCCATCAGCAAGGCTATTGCTCGGTTTGCGGACTACCATAATGCCGATGTGGTCATGGAGGATCTGTCGGGATGCCGTGGTACGATGCGGCAGTCCAAGGAACAGCGGGCCGATGCTGGCAATAACCGCCATCGATGGGCCTACTATGACCTACAGCTAAAGACGGCGTACAAAATGGAGTTATTGGGTAGGCAGCTAATTCTGCGCCCTGCTCCGTACACTAGCCAATCAGACTCACGTAACGGCATTCTAGGGAAGCGAAGTGGTCACACCTTCACGGGGTTTGACGGCTGGCAAGCTAACAGCGATTGGAACGCTGCCCGGAATATCGCTAAGTGGGATGGATTTGCATGTCCTCTGGGGCTATACGTTCCAGGGGATGGGGTCTTTGACAGCCCCCGGGACTCCGGTTCTCCCTCGGCTTCAGGTCGTGCAGAAATGCAAATGGGAAACTCAGTGAATACGCAGCGGTAAGCGTACTGCTGTGGGCTAGAACTGAGAATCCCCGCTCCTTTAGGACGGGGAGTGTCAATGCTTTCTCATGCTGTTGCTCGTCACGATGGAGGTAACACAGCAAGCCTGATGTGTCTAAAAGCACAAACTAACCCCATTCTTAATCATCATCGCCATATGCTCTGGCGAGATCAGCGTCGATCGCTGAGTTGTCTGCACCCGTTGCATAGCCTAGACTGATTGCACCCGCATCGCCCTTAAACTTCTGCCGTGCCTGCTCTTGCTGCTCCGGAGATAGCACCGTCAGCCGAAGCGTTGAACCCTGTCTGCTGACAACAGTCACGATCCACTCGGTGATCGATATCCCCACCGCATCAGCTTTCCGCTGGATGTCGGCGTAGACTTCATCACTGATTTCCAAAGTTAGTTGCTGACTCATAAACGGGTATTGGGCGATTAAAATGAGATCAGGCCATCATAATAGCGTTTTTCTCCTCAGTTCTGCTCTCATCAGGCTAGAAGCATCACTATCACTGAAGTCCAGTCTTTATTACAATTTGTTGCATCCTGTGAAATCCCAGAAATTCTCCCCCGGATTGTCTAGGCGATCGCCGAGGGGAGTGTTAAACTGGGAAGTTGCTGCTTAGAACTCAACCCAAGCTCAGGAGGTTCCCATGTCTCGTCGCTGTCAACTCACCGGCAAAAAGGCCAATAACGCCTACGCCGTCTCCCACTCCCACCGCCGCACCAAAAAACTCCAGGAAGCTAACCTGCAATGGAAACGCATCTGGTGGCCCGAAGGCAATCGCTGGGTGAGAGTTAAACTCTCCACCAAAGCCCTTAAAACCGTTCAAAAGCATGGTTTACAGGCCGTGGCGAAAGAAGCCGGTGTAAACCTCAACAAGTTTTAAGCGATCGCCTCCCCCGCTCTCTCCCTGCCCCAAGATCCTCCAAACCCTTGGGGGATTTTGCCGCATTTTATTTAATTTAAATTAAATATTCTGAATCTTCACCCCATGGCAGAACCCCAATCCCCCGAAACAGTTGAAACCCCTGAAGCACCGCCAGAAGAGCAGGCAAGCTACGTTAAGTTGGCGATGCGCAACATGGTCAAAAAGCGCGGTACATCCCTGACCCATTTTTTCCTCTCCACTGCGGGCTTGTTGGGGTTATTAATTGGCTTGGCCTACCTGACGCGCTGATGGATGTCACTGTTAATCTCCAAGACCCGCAGGGTTTGAGTCCCATTGACCCGGAACAATGGGGGCTGTGGGTGGGGCTGTGGTTTGAGGCTCTGGGGGAAAGCCTCCCGCCAGCATTGGCCTATGAGTTGAGCCTCGGATTTACCGATGATCGGGAAATTCATCAATATAATGCCCAGTATCGGGGGGTCGATCGCCCCACCGATGTACTGGCTTTTGCGGCGTTAGAGCAGGGGTTTATCCCCCCGTTACCGCCGGGAGAGCCTTTGGATTTGGGGGATGTGATTATTTCTGTGGAAACGGCCCAACGGCAGGCGATCGCCCAAGGCCATCCCCTCAGCCAAGAACTGATCTGGCTCACCAGTCACGGCATTTTACACCTCTTGGGCTGGGATCACCCCGATGAAATGCAATTGGCGGCCATGTTGGCCAAACAAACCGAATTAATCGAACTACTCACCCACTAAACCCGTTGATTGATATGGGGTTGAGCAACTTCAACCCCAAGAGTGAGGGGTGAAGCCCCTTCCCCCGAAAAGCGCCCAAGACGCTATTTGTTCGCTCAAAACATCGAAGGAGGGACAATTGATGTTAGAACAGTGGACGGTAGGGGAATGATCACGCAACAACCATTGAGGTTAACAGTCATCATTTTATTGACAATCATCCCCTTGGCTGATTTGGTAGTGCGTCAAAATAATGTGGGTTTGATAAAGTAGAGGAATAGTTACAACTGCACTAAAGCTATGGAATGTCGGCTCTGCGGTCATCCCAAAACCCACAAACACGGCAAAATGCCCAATGG